>Ga0207422_1000915_pt1 | contig 75327 bp, 64 predicted proteins | sample MarCyaLeptolynsp_FD_187757 | JGI IMG/M metagenome (GOLD analysis project Ga0207422, IMG submission 187757) | Marine cyanobacterial communities from Panama - species 1 Leptolyngbya sp. (SPAdes) | ecosystem: Environmental > Aquatic > Marine > Unclassified | place: Panama: Panama City | collected...
CGTGGTCATGCGAGAGGCGGCGTTGCTTGCCGCCGCGCCGATGGTCGCTTTCGAGACGCCTGATAGGCCGCCGCTTTCGAAGCCGGCCGATGTCCGTCCTGCAAGGGAGGCCCCGGCACGGACGGCACCGCCCGCCGTGCCTGTCGCCATGCCGGCGGCGCCGCGGGCGGCCATGCCGGAGGCGAGCCCCGCACCGGCCACACCAATGGCAGTGCCGGCTGCCGCGCCGGCGCCCAGTTGCGGCGCGCCGAAGACGAGGCCAGCGGCGATGCCGGGCACGAAGATGGCGAGACCGAAGACGGCGATAGCGGCGAGGATGACCGAAGCGGCATGTCGCAGATCGATGTCGCCGGTGGGCGGGACGGCAATGTCACCGAAAAGGGTCGAGCCGATGCCGACGACGATCGCCAGCACCATCAGCTTGATGCCGGCGGTAATGACATTGCCCAGGACGCGCTCGGCGAGGAACGCGGTCTTTCCGAAGAGCGCGAACGGCACCAGCACGAAGCCGGCCAGCGTCGTCAGCTTGAACTCGATGATGGTGATGAAGAGCTGGACGGAGAGGACAAAGAAGGCGAGCAGCACGATCGCCCAGGCCATCAGCAGGACGATGATGGTGACGAAGTTCTCAAAGAAGGTCGTAAAACCGATCAGTTCGCCGGCGGCTTCCAGAAGCGGCCAGGAGGCGGCAAAGCCCGTCTCGGCGACGAACCCTGGCCGCATCAGCTGGTCGGGCCCGAAGGGGGCGGCGCCGGCCCTCAGTCCGAGGCCGGCGAAACTGCGGAAAACGATGTCGGCCAGCGCCTGGAAATTGTTGAGCAGCAGCGCGAAGAAGCCGACATAGAGGACCTTGCGCAGGAACTGGGCGATGACGTTCTGTTCGCCCATCAGCGCCCAGAACAGGCCGGCCAGCACGATGTCTATGGCAACCAGGATTGAGACCAGGAAGGCGACATCGCCGGACAGCAGGCCGAAGCCTGACTCGATATAGGTCGAGAAGATCTCGGTGAAGCGGTCGATGACGTTCAGATCGTCCATGGTCAGTTCTCGAATCTCGGCATGCCGGGTTCGTGCGCGGTCGGCAGGCCGGCCGCGTCGGTGAGTTTATTCGTTGTGATCGCCGGCGGGCCGAAAGGCGGGCCCACCGCGCAATGTCAGCCGCCGGGCGTGTAGGCGCCGTCGGCGCTGCCCATGAAGGACTGGAACCGCATCCGGGCCTCTTCCTCGGCGGCCATGCGGCGGGCGCGCTCGAAGGTCTCGGCGCGATATTGCGCGGCCATCATCTGCTGGAGCTGCAGGCTTTGCTTGACCGACAGGCCGGTCAGCTCGTTGCCGGCCTGGTTGACCGAGAGATTGCCCGATGCGGAACGGGACCGGTCGAGCAGGGTCGAGAGCAGATCACTGTCGGTGGAAATGGTCTCGCTGATCTGCGCCTGCAGGCTGGCGGCGCGCTTGTGGGCGGCGAGCGTCTCGTCCCAGCGGGCTTTCGCTTCGCGGACGATATCGTCGCCGGTCAGGGCCGCATCGAAACTGTCCGGAAACAGATCGCGCATGGCCTGGTCCGTCTCGGTAACTTGCATGCGGATGGCATCGGCCTCGTCGATCAGCGCTTGAATCGCGCCGAGCGTCTCCAACAGCTCCGGCGCGACCGTGCCGGTCAGGCTCTCGAGGTCGAGGTCCATGCGCAGCAGCATCTGCGCCTCGTTGCGCAGCTGGTCGATCTGCTGATTGATCTCGGTAAGCGAGCGCACTGCGGTCAATATGTTCTGCCGGTAGTTCCACGGATCGAACACGGTCCGCCAGGCCGAGGCGTCCGGCACGGAGGACAGGATCAGGCCGAGGCCAAGCGCGGCGATCGATATTGTGCGTTTGAGGCGGGCGAGTCGGGCGGTCATGGACGGGTCTCCTTCGGATCGGGTGCGATGGGCGGAACGGGATTGGCTGTGCTCGGTGTGTCGGCGTGCAGTTGCGCGGCAATGTCGTCGATCTGGGCGGTGAGATCGCCGAGGCGGTCGAGATGGGCGCCGATCCTCCGGTCGAGGTCGCGGTCAGCGGCGGGCACATCGTCGGGGAGGCGATCCGGGCCAGGCCAGCCGTCCAGCAGATCGGCTGCCCAGTCCAAACCATGTGCGCGAAACCAGCGCGCCGCGAAGCCGGGGCCTGCAGGATCGGCGTCCATTGCGGAACGGACCTCGTCGACCCGCTTTTGATCGGCGGGCGCGGATGTTGCGCACAGCGCCAGGCCGACCGGTCCAAGGCCCAGTTCGAACAGCCGATTGCCGCGCTGAGACTGACAGTAATAGTCGCGTTTGGGAAACGCCCGCGCGATCAGGTCGATCTGGCGATCGTTCAGACCGAAACGTTCATAGATGGCGCGCGATTGCGGTTCGATCGCGCGGTCGTTGGGCAGGAAGATGCGGCTCGGACAGCTTTCGATCAGGGCCGGTGCGATCGTGGAGTTCTCGATATCGGCCAGCGACTGGGTGGCGAAGACCACGGCCACGTTCTTCTTGCGCAGCGTCTTGAGCCATTCGCGGATCCGAGCCGCGAACAGCGGATCGTCGAGGAACAGCCAGGCTTCATCCAGGATGAGCAGTGTGGGTCTGCCGTCGAAGCGCGCTTCGAGGCGGTGAAACAGATAGGTGAGCACGGGGGCGACGAGGCCCTTGTGGTGCATCAACTCTTCCATCTCGAAATGCACCACATCGCCCAGTGCGAGATCGTCATGGGCAGCATCGACCAGACGGCCGAACGGACCTTCCAGCGTGTAAGGTAGCAAGGCCTGGCGCAGAGGGTTCGACTGCAGCAGCAAGGACAGCCCGGTCAGGGTGCGTTCGGCCTTCGGCGCCGATCCCAGGCTCTTGATCGCCGTCCAGAGCGCGTCCTTGACGGGCGGGGTAGCTTCGACGCCTTCATGGACAAGCAGATCGGTCAGCCATTGCAGCGCAAAGGCCTGTTCGGCGCCGCGGTCCGTGTGCCCCAGCGGCTGGAAGCCGAGCCCGCCATCGAGCGCCAGACCGAAGCTGGTGCCGCCCATGGCGAGGATCGCCGCCCGCGCCGATTTGCCCTTGTCGAAGACAAAGACCTGGGCCTCGCGGTAGCGGCGGAACTGCAGCGCCAGCAGCGACAGCAGCACCGATTTGCCGGCGCCGGTCGGCCCGACGATCAGGGCATGGCCGACATGGCCGACATGCAGGTCGAGCCTGAACGGTGTCGCGCCGCGGGTTTTTGCCGTGACCAGCGCCGGCGCGTTCAGATGGACGTTCTTTTGCGCGCCGGCCCAGACCGCCGAAACCGGCATCAGATGGGCAAGGTTCAGCGTGTGCACGATCGGCTGGCGGACATTGGCATAAAGATGACCGGGCAGCGTGCCGAGCCAGGCATCGACCGCGTTCAGGTTTTCGGCGATGGTGACGAAACCACGCCCGTTGATCACGCGTTCGACGGCGCGCCGCTTGCGGTCGGCGACGGACGCATCCTGGTCGTCGACCGTGATGGAAATGGTGACATGGCCGAAGGCGACATCGTCGGCGCCCAGTTCCTGCAGCGCTTCGTCGGCGTCCATCGCCTTGTTGTCGGCGTCGGTATCGACGAGTGCCGATTCCTGGTTGAACATGACCTCGCGCAGGATCGCGCCGATCGACTTGCGCTTGGCGAACCATTGCCGGCGCAGTTTGCCGAGTTCGCGGGTCGCAAGCGTCTTGTCGAGGCCGATCCAGCGGGTTGTCCAGCGATAGGCGAAGCCGAGATCGTTGAGTTCGTCGAACATGCCGGGGACGGTGGCGTTCGGAAAACCCAGCACGGTCAGCGTGCGCAGATGCCGGTCGCCGAGCATGGGTTCGAGCCCGCCGAGGAAGGGCGTGTCCGGCAGGACGGCGTCGAGGTGCATGGGGATGTCGGGCACCGCTATGGGATGGTCTTTGAGCGAGATCGCCCGGTGCAGGAAGGTCAGCGTTGCCTCATCGTCGAGCGGTTCGACGAAGGGCAGAATGGCCGTCAGCAGATCGATCGCCCGGTCGGTCTCGGTGATGAAGCTCTTCAGATGATCGCGCGCATCGACGGTCTTCTTCGTTGCGTTGGTCGTCTCGAACAGCAGCCCTTCGCCCTTGTGGGTGCGGTCCTCGGGCGGCAGCCAGGCAAAGGTCAGATGATACCGGCTCTCGAAATGCGCCCCTTCCGCCTCCAAACCCCATTTGCGCTCCTGATCAAGCAGCCAGGACGCTGGATCGGGGAAGGGGACTTCCTCGTAAGGTGTGCTGGGGACGCGCGCGGCTTCGAAGAACAGCGCCCAGCCCGAGCCGAAGCGGCGCAGTACGTTGTTGAGCCGGGCCGAGACCGCAACCAGTTCGGCGTCGGTCGCGCTTTCAAGGTCCGGGCCGCGATAACGGACCGTGCGCTGGAACGAGCCGTCCTTGTTGAGGACGACACCGGGCGCGACCAAAGCGGCCCAGGGCAGATAGTCGGCGAGGCGGTCCGGTTTTTGGCGGTACTCGGCAAGGTTCAGCAACACGTCACACCCCCAGATCGGGCCGGTGGCGGATGTGGCGCGACAGCACCTCGACGAAGGCCGGATCCTTGCGCGTCGCCCAGACGGCGATTGCGTGCAGGACAATCCAGAGGACGATGCCGGCCAGCCACAGGCGCAGGCCGAGCCCGATCGAGGCAGCGAGCGTGCCGTTCAAAATGGTGACGGCGCGCGGCGCCCCGGCGATCAGCACCGGTTCGGTCAGCGAGCGGTGCAGCGGCACTTCATAGCCGGGAATGTCGGTCTTGCGGTCCATCGTCGAAAAGCTCCTTCAGGCGATCACTGCGCCGCCGGCGAACGAAAAGAACGACAGGAAGAAGCTGGTCGCGGCGAAAGCGATCGACAGGCCGAAGACGATCTGGATCAGCCGGCGGAAGCCGCCCGACATGTCGCCGAAGGCCAGGCTCAGCCCTGTGATGATGATAATGATGACCGCGAAGATCTTGGCGACCGGGCCTTCGATGGATTCCAGGATCTGCTGCAGCGGCCCCTCCCAGGGCATGCCGGAGCCGGCGGCATGGACGGGGACGGCGAACAACACCGAAAAGGTGACGGCTTCGGCCGCGGTGGTCAGCGCCGTCCGCCAGGCTTGGCGTCTCGACGCCGGGGCTTGGCAGGCTTGCGAATTGGGGCGAGGTGGCAGGTCGGTCATGGCGATCAAAAAATCCTCAGACGGTGTTGAGATGGACGGGAGCGAGCGGTTCGAGCCGGTAGTCGTGACCGGAATCGAGCCGATCACGGCGGAGACGGTGCGCACCTTGCGGGCGGCGCCGCGTCCTTCGATGAAGACGAGCACGTCGATGGCCTCGGCGATCAGCCGGCGCGGCACGGTCAGCACCGCTTCCTGGACGAGCTGTTCGAGCCGGTAGAGCCCGCCGCGGTCGGAGTTGGCGTGCACTGTGGTGATCCCGCCGGGATGGCCGGTGTTCCAGGCCTTGAGCATGTCCAGGGCCTCGGGGCCGCGCACCTCGCCGACCACGATCCGGTCGGGCCGCAAGCGCAGTGTGGACCGGACGAGATCGGCAAGGCTGGCGACACCGGGTTTGGTGCGCAGGGCGACCACATCGTCGGCGGCGCATTGCAGTTCGCGCGTGTCTTCGAGAATGACGACGCGGTCGCCGGTCGGCGCGACCTCGGCCAATAACGCGTTGACCAGCGTCGTCTTGCCCGAGCCGGTGCCGCCGACCACGACAATGTTCTTGCGATCGACCACGGCCTCGGACAGCACCCTGGCCTGGATCGGACCCATGATCTGGGCCGTGACATAGTCCGATAGGGTGTAGATGACGTCGGCCGGCTTGCGGATGGCAAAACAGGGCGCGGGCGCCACCGGCGGCAGCAGGCCCTCGAAGCGTTCGCCGGTCTCGGGCAGTTCGGCGGAGACGATGGGGGCCGCGTCATGGACCTCGCCACGCTGATGGCTGGCGACCAGCCGGATGATCCGTTCGGCCTCGGCGGCGCTGATCGCATGGCCGGTCGGGCTGCGCCCGTCATCGGCGCGGTCGATCCAGAGTCTGCCGTCGGGATTGGCGAGGATATCGGTGACCGACGGGTCCTCGAGCGCGGCTTCGATGAGCGGGCCGAATGCTGTCAGCAGCATCTGGCGGCGGCGGGCACGGGCCTCGGCCACCAGCGGATGATCATCGCTCATGACTGGCCTCCTCTTCGAAGAGGTCGTCGTCCTCCGCTCCGAACCAGTCGGGATCGATCTCCTCGTCATCCTCGAAAACGACAGGACGCAGCGGCGGCAGATCACCGTCGTCGGTGGGATCGGGGTTGGCGGATGGCGCGGGCGCTGGTGGTGGTGCGCGGTCCTGCTGGCGATCCATCGTGAAACTGTCGGCGGCGAAGAGATCCGGCCTGGTCTCGGCAATCGTCTCCAGCACTTCGCTGAGCAGATTGCCGTCCTGGGCGAGCCGTCGGCCGACCTGGGCGACGAACATCTCGAAGCGATCGCGGCCGAGCGCATGGGCCGCGGCCTGATCGTCTGCCGGCAAGGGCGGCGTCACCGTCAGAAAATAGCGGATGAAAAGCGCCAGCGTCTCGACACCGATGCCGGTGTTGCGGTCGAGCCGGTCGAGCGCCCTCGTCATCCGATCGAGCCGCCGGATCAGCGCTGCGGTCTGATTGTCCTGTTCGGGATTGAAGAACCGGTCCAGCGCCGCATTGACGATCGCCGACTTGTTGGCGCCAGGACGCTTTGCGATCAGCGCCAGTTGGTCGGCGATGGGATCATCCAGATAGACATTGATGCGCGGCTTCATCGGCTCAGAACTCCGGCATCAGATCGGGCTTGCGACCGTCGTTGTTGATGGCGTGGGCACGCTGGACCGCACGGGTCTGCGCGCGTGCTTGGTCCTTGGATCGGGTGAGCGCATCGGCCTTGTCCGTCCCGCCCTCGAAATCATCATCCAGCAGCGCGATATCGGCGGCCGGGTTCGGTTCGGGTATCGACCGGTCATTATCGAACAGAAGCGGCTCGCGCTTGAGGCCGCCATCGTCGCCGGCGGTCTCGGTCAGATGATCGGCGATCACCTGGTGTTGCAGCTTGCGGCTGACGCGTTTGCGTCTACGCTGCCAGTCATCGCCACGCGCCGTTGGTGCGTCCGGATAGGCACCGTCGTGATCGAGAGCCGGCGCCGGCAGGCAGCGCGCCGTGAAGTTGGCATCCTCATAGTAGCGCAACTTTTTGGCCCGGATCGGCTTGTGGCCGGCCAGCATGACCAGCGCATCCGTATCGGCGAGCTGCATGACTTCGCCCGGCGTCAGAAGCGGCCGCGCGGTCTCCTGGCGCGAGACCATCACATGGGCGAGCCAAGGCGCCAGGCGATGGCCGGCATAGTTCTTCTGCGAGCGCAGTTCGGTCGCCGTTCCCAACGCATCGGAAATCCGCTTCGCCGTCCGGTCGTCATTGGTGGCGAACGCAACGCGGACATGGGCGTTGTCGAGGATCGCGTTGTTCGGCCCATAGGCCTTGTCAATCTGGTTGAGCGATTGGGCGATCAGGAAGGCGCGGATGCCGTAGCCGGCCATGAAGGCCATCGCCGTCTCGAAGAAGTCGAGCCGGCCCAGCGCCGGAAACTCGTCCAGCATCATCAGCAGCGGATGATCGGGCACACCGTCATCCTTTGCAGACGGCAGCGTCTCGGTCAGGCGCCTTCCGATCTGGTTGAGGATCAGCCGGATCAGCGGCTTGGTCCGCGAGATGTCCGATGGGGGCACGACCAGATAGAGAGACACCGGACGGCCTGCGTGCTTCAGATCGGCGATGCGCCAGTCGCACGAAGACGTCGTCTCGGCGATGATCGGATCGCGATAGATCTCAAGGAACGACATGGCCGTCGAAACCACACCCGACAGCTCGTTCTCGGACTTGTTGAGCATCTCGCGGGCGATCGAGGCGATCTCGGGATGGACGCGTGGCTCCTCGCGCGTGCCCAAATGATTGGTGGTCAGCATGACGCGCAGCGTCGCTTCGATCGTCCGCCTGGGATTGGCCAGAAAAGTCGCCACACGCGACAGCGTCTTGTCCTCTTCCGCATAGAGCACATGCAGGATCGCGCCGGTCAGAAGCGAATGACCGGTCTTCTCCCAGTGATTGCGCTTCTCGAGCGCGCCCTCCGGATCGACGAGAATGTCGGCGATGTTCTGGACATCGCGCATCTCATGCGGGCCCTTTCGGACCTCCAGCAGCGGATTGTACTTCGCCGAGCGCGGATCGGTCGGGTTGAACAGGAGGCAATGGGAGAAGCGTGCCCGCCAGCCCGCTGTGATCTGCCAATTCTCGCCCTTGATATCGTGGACGACCGCCGAGCCGGTCCAGCTCAGAAGCGTCGGAACGACCAGACCGACGCCTTTGCCGGATCGGGTCGGCGCGAAGGCCAGCACATGCTCGGGCCCGTCATGGCGCAGATAGCTGCGTTCTGTCCGCCCCAGAAACACGCCGGCATCGCCGAGAAGGCCCGATCGGGCAACATCGCGATCGCTCGCCCATTGCGCCGAGCCATAGGTCGTGACGGTCTTGGATTGCCGTGCCCGCCACAACGAGCCGGCCACCGCCGTCGCCGTCCCGAGCACACCGCCGCCCGCGGCCAGCATGCCCGCGTCGCGGAACACCTCCGGTGCATAGCTCTCATAGGCATACCACCATTCGAACAATCGCCACGGCGCATAGACTGGTGTGCCGAGGAACGTCGCGAGCGGTTCGCCCAGACCGGCCTGATAACCCAGCCGGTGCGCCGTCCACTGGGTCGACGCCCACAATGTTCCGGTGATCGTTCCGGTCACGACGGCCGCCTGGCCGATCAGAAGCGTGGTGGGTTGCATGGTCTCCGAGCCGCAATTTGGGAGCAACATGCAGACAGGAGAGTATTCAGCGCTCGGATTCTCAAGTGAACACAACGCCAAGGATATCCTGGGTCAGCCTATCTTCGCCACTTGCCGTGACTTGCCGAAACTCCGGTCCATGCCGATCCAGTTGATCACAATTTGTTGCTGACCAGTTGATCCACAACCGCCAACTTGGCGTCGAAAGCCACTAAAGATGCCCGCTCGCATAGCTATGCAAAAAGATGTTGCATTGCTATGCAAGACTCGCTACATAGGCCAGACGCCCTGGAGGAGGGCTTCCGAATTAAGGGAGGATCACCATGAAATTGCGCACGCAAATGCTATCGGCCGTGGCTGCCGCCGGTCTGGCCTTGACGATCAACCAACCCGTTCAAGCCAACGATGTATCCGGCGTCTATGTTGGTGTCGGTAGCGCTTCAAGCGAATATTGGGCGGCGTTTATCAACGGAGCCGAGGCGGTTGCCGGCTCGCTTGATCTTGAGGTCAACGTCCTAGTCAGCGATTTCGACGGACAGAAACTGCTGGAGCAGTTCGGTGCGGTGTTTACTGCAGGTTGTGAAGGCTGCGCCATTGCGCTCGATCCGGCTTCGAACGCGTTTACCCGTGCTATCGTTCAGCGTGCCGATGCCGCCGGAGCCAAGATCGTAAACCTGTGGAATCGGCCTGATGGCATTCATCCCTGGGACACGGCGCCCGAAAGTTGGGTCGCCAACATTTCGTTTGACGGAGTCGATTCCGGTTACCGCAACGGGATGGCGCTTTGTGAGGCACTCGACGGAGAAGGCGGTATCGTCGCGCTGCAGGGCATTCCCGATAACCCGCCGGCAAAGCAGCGGCTGTCCGGGTTGGAAAAGGCGATCGAGGACTGCCCTGGCCTGAACCTGCTCGACGTTCAGGTCGGCAACTGGGATCAGTCGCAGGGCCAGTCCATCACCCGCAGCTGGCTCGCCAGATATGGTGATGAGCTTGACGGCATCTTCTCGGCAAATGACGGCATGGCGCTTGGCGCCGTCGCTGCATTGCGAGAGCAGGGGCTTGAGGGTCAGATCCCAGTAACCGGATCGGACGGATCCACCGACGTACTGTCGCTCATTGAATCTGGTGAGATGCTCTCGACCATGTACATCAACGGCTATGTGCAGGGTGCGACGGCTGTGGCGCTTGCCATCGCCGCAGTCAAGGGTGACATCGATCTCGATACGCTCACCCCCGAACAGCGCGATTTTTATCTTTCTCAGACGCTGGCAACGACCGAGACGGTCGATGACATCCTCGGCCAGACAATGGACGATTCCGAGTTCACCTATGAGAAGATGAAGGAGGATTTCTGGAAATTCTCGGTCGGCCAGATCCCGGAGGGTGCTAACCTATAATCGCCACCCGTGGATCGGAGCCCGGACATGACCGACGCCACCGTCCAGACGCCATCAACCAAAACGACTGCCGCGCGCGATAGCGCGCGGCCGATCTCGGCGAAAACTGGCTGGCCGCGCCCGATCAGTGCATTGCGCCAGTATGGTCCACTTGCCGCCCTTGGCGGCCTTATCCTCCTGTTTGGTCTTCTCAGCGATCAGTTCCTGACGATCGCAAATCTGCAGGCGATGGTAGAAGCGAGTGCGATTCCCGTTGTGCTCGCCGTTGGAATCACCTTCGTGCTTCTTCAAGGCTCCATCGATTTGTCAATCGAGGGCGTGATGGCCTCGTCCAGCATGATGGTCTCGCTCTTGATCGCCAACACAATGACGGGTTTCGATTTGGGCTGGTCGGCAGTTTTTGTCGCCATGTTGTTCGGCGTCGTTTTCGGCTGTGTGAACGGGCTTCTTTATGCGTTTGGCCGGATGCCCTCGCTTATCGTCACCCTTGCCACCTGGTTTATCGGCCTTGGCATTGCCACACTTCTCTTCCCCGGCCGCCAGCCGACCATCCTCGACGATAGACTTATGGCCCTGTCGCTTGATCGGTCCGCAGGCGTTTCGACGCTGGTCTTCATAGCGCTCGCCGTGGTCGTTTTTGGCGTCATTATTCAAAACTACAGTCAGTTTGGCCGTATGTGCCTGGCGATAGGCGCCGACGAGCGAACTACACGCCTATCGGGCCTCCCAGTCAGATTCTACAAGGTGCTGGCCTTCACGCTGATGGGATTGCTGTCCGCCGCTGCGGGCGTGATGATCTCCGCCCAGCTCGGCGTGGGTAATCCGGCAGCCGGCGCTGGCTATCTGTTCCCGGCAATCAGCGCGGCCGTCATCGGTGGTACGCTCTTGTCAGGCGGCCGCGGCGGCGTTTTGCACTCGGTCGTCGGCGTGATGATCCTTGAGGTTCTCCGCTCCGGCATGGTGCAACTCGGCGTCGACCCCTACCTGCGTCATGTTGTTGAAGGTGGCGTGATCATCGCCGCGCTCGTGATCGGCAATTGGAGCCTAAGGTCACGGCTGAGAGTCGTCAAATGACTGCCGTCTTCGCCGTCTCGGGTGTATCGAAGCGCTATCCTGGAGTGCAGGCGCTCACGGATGTCAGCATCGAACTGCGCGAGAACGAAGTGCTCGGTCTCATCGGCCAGAACGGCTCGGGCAAATCGACGCTTTTGAAGTTAATGTCCGGTGCTGAGCAGCCAGACTCAGGTTCGCTAACCCTGCGTGGGCGTACTACGACGATCCGTTCCCCTTTGGCAGCAGCGAAGATCGGCATCGGCATGGTCCATCAGGAGCAGTCGCTGATCCCCAATCTCACCGTCGCTGAAAACATCTTCCTCGACAAGCCGACGCCGAATCGGCGTTTCGGCTTCTACAACTGGAAGAGCCTTTATGTGGAGGCAGAGAAGCAACTCGCCAAAATCGAGGCAGACATTGCCCCGGACGCGACCGTGGAAAGCCTCAGTTTCTCGGCGCGGCAAATGGTAGAGTTTGCCAAAGTCCTGGCAATCGAGGAAATGATCGACGATCACTTGGTGATCCTGTTCGATGAACCGACGTCTCTCCTAAGTCCGCGGGAGGTTGACGATCTATTCCGACAGATTCGACGCTTGAAGGCCCGATCATCTATCGTGTTCGTTTCCCACCGAATGGATGAGGTTCTGGAGGTCTCCGATCGCGTACACGTCATGAGCAATGGGCTTGAGGTGGCCGAGCGCACTCGCGACACGACCACCAATGCCGAGCTCTACCATTTGATGGTCGGCGAGAAGCAATCCGACGACTATTTCTATGAGGAGATGCGCGCAACTGCGGACGAGCGGCCGAAGCGCCTCGAAGTCAGCGAGCTCACCTTGGCCGGCGTATTCTCCGATGTTTCCTTCTGTGTGCGTTCCGGCGAAATCGTTTGCCTGACCGGTGTCGGCGGCTCAGGCGCCGAAAGCGTTTGCCGGGCAATTTTTGGAGCCGAAGAGAATGTGACGGGTACGATCGCCATCGACGGTAAGGCCATAGCCGCAGGCGACCGCCCAACCGCAGCCATCGCCCGCGGGGTTGGTTATCTTCCGTCCGAGCGCAAGACTGAAGGTGTGCTTACCGGGCTGACCATTGCCGACAACATCGTGCTCAGTTTCGGTCCGGAGCGCGCAAAGGGCGGTCTGATCGACCGTGACGCCGAGATCAGGCGCGCCACCGAATTGACCCGGAAGCTGAAGGTGAAGACGCCCTCGATCGCCGAGTATGTCGAGAAACTCTCGGGGGGCAACCAGCAAAAGGTGGCGCTTGCTAAGTGGCTGATGTCGGACGACTTGCGGCTTCTGATTCTGGATCATCCGGCGCGCGGGCTTGATCCTGGTGCCAAGGCGGACTTGTTCCTCGCAATGCGAGAGTTGGCAAATCGCGGGATCGCGATCCTTTGCGTCCCAGACACGCTTGAGGAGACCATGGGTCTCGCCGATGCAATTGTTGTTATGCGCGACGGTGCGATTACAGCACGTTTTGACGATGTCGCCAGTGCAAAGCCGGAGCCCGAGCGGGTCGTTGCTGCAATGGTCTGATAGACGCGGCATAGGGAGGAAGCCATGGACGAAATGCAGAAAAGCCTGAAGCGCACGTTGCGAAGGCGTACGGCCCGGGAACTTGCCGTGCCGGCCGCCGTGTTCGCGGTAATCGTCGCGATGGTCGCCGCTGTCGAGCCGGGCGTGCTTTCGAGTCGGGCGCTGGTCGGCTTTACCACGGACGCGGCGCCACTTCTTCTTCTTGTTATCGGCGGCTCCGTCGTCATCCTGATGGGCGGCATCGACCTGTCCGTTGCCGCCATGGCTTCATTCGCCGCAGTCTTGTTCACGTTGATTAATCCCACGCTCGGCGATTTCGGCATCCTCGTTGTCGTCACGCTGGCTGCCGTGATCGGCGCAAGCCAAGGCTTCGTCCACGCCTATGCGCAGATCCCGTCTTTCGTCGTTAGCCTCGGCACAATGGGCATGCTCTATGGCGTCACACACTACATCTCCGACGCAACGGCTAGGCCACTGATCGCACCTTCTCCAATCATCGATTTCATCGCCGGACGCAATTTCGGTGTTCCGAACGGCTTTCTCATAGTACTGGCCATTTCCGGCGTGCTGCTCTTCGCATTCCGTTACACACGGCTGGGTCGCGACGTCTACGCGATCGGTGCGAGCGAGCGCGCTGCGCTCCTTTCCGGCGTGCGCACAGTGCGGGTCCGGGCGGTCGCGTTCGCGATTTCGGCAGCTTGCGCCGCGATGGCGGGTCTGCTGCTGCTCAGCCAGACATTCTATTCCTCGCCGGCCATGGCCAACAACTTCCTGCTACCAGCCATCGTTGGCGTGGTCGTTGGCGGCACCGCGATTTCCGGTGGTGTCGGCGGTATTATGGCGGCCTTCTTCGGGGGGCTCATCGCAGTTGCGGTGCGGGTCGGCACCGTGATCGTCGGGCTGGAACCGGCCCATCAGATGATCGTATTCGGCTTGGTTATCCTCGCCGCCGTCTCGCTGACAACCGACCGCGAGAAGATCGGCATTGTCAAGTAGAGCAAGCCACAAATCCGGCGGTATCGTTCCAGAACTCAAATGGCTGTTGCGAGTGCCGAAGTTGGGGTGGTAGCACAAACGTCCTGCCACGTACCCGTCTTGGCGCTGGCGATCATTGAAGCGACCACGGCATTGATGTGCGCCGCCTCGGCAAAGCTCGGCGATACGGCGGTGTCTTCGGATTGTATCGCTTCGATTAGCCGCCGCAGCGTGATCACGAAGGCTTCGCCATAACCCAATCCCTGTCCCTGCGCGTACCAAAAGGGGGCCGCTTCAGGATGCACGCCGCCGATGACGATGCGGCGGAAGCCGTCGCTGTCAACTCGTCTCGTATCGGTATAGACATGGAGTTCATTGTTCCGCTCCCATGTGAAATGGATCGCGCCCTTCGTGCCGATAACGCGGAAGTTGAGGTCGCTCTTGTGGCCAGTTGCCGCCCAACTCGCATGGACCGCGCCGGTTGCGCCCGAAGCGAAATCGACGAGCGAGGTCGTCATGTCGTCGACCGTGACGCGGCTGTCTGGACCGTTCGCCGTCGGCCGATAGTCGACATAGGTACGCGAACTTGCTGCGACACGGCTGATCGGGCCCATCAAGCTTACGGCGATGTCGCTGATGTGCGAGCCGATGTCCCCGATTGCGCCGCCCCCGGACTTTTCGAGGTCAAACCGCCACGCAAAAGGCAGAGTCGGGTCGTTGGCGTAATCCTGGAAGAAATGACCCTGGAAGTGGCGTAGTTGGCCCAGTTCCCCTGACTGGATCAGCTTGCGGGCGAGTTCGACGGCCGGCCAGCAGCGATAGACGAAGTTGACAACGCCTACCTTGCCCGACCGGGCTGCCGCGTCCGCCATTCGGGCGGCCGCCTCTGCCGATTCGGCCAACGGTTTTTCACAGAAGACATGCTTGCTATGGGCAAAGGCATCGATTGCGATCGCCTCGTGGCTATCGTTCGGCGTTATGATGATGACGACGTCGATGTCCTCGGCGCGGGTGATCGAGCGCCAGTCGGTCGCCGCCTCGCGCCAGCCCCAGCGGTTGGCGCCGTCCTCGGCGGCACGTTCATCGATGTCAACGAGCCTCACCATCTCGATCGTGGGCATATTCGGCCACAAGAAGCTGCCGATGTTGCGAAGAGCAAGGCTGTGGGTCTTGGCCATATAGCCCGAACCGACAATCCCGAAACGAAGCCTTTCCATATCTCCTCCCCAGGTAGATCTAACGAATCGACCGCCCACCATCGACGGGGATGGAAAGGCCGGTCATGAAGGATGCGTCATCGCTCGCAAGAAACGCGATGACGCTGGCCACTTCCTCGGGCGTGCCGATGCGACCGATGGGATGTTTCGCCAGAACCGCGGCGCGCGCCGCGTCGGGCCTTTCGGCGGAATCAACCCATTTGGTGACCATGCGTGTCTCGATGGCGGCCGGACAAACCGCGTTGACGCGGATGCCTGAGGACGCAAGATCGAGCGCCATGGAAGCGGTCATTGCCGTTATGCCGCTCTTCGAAGCGCTGTAAGCGACCATGTCCTCGGTGCCCCGAAGACCTGTGATCGAACCGACGTTGACGATTGCGCCCGCGCCAAGTGTCTTCATCTGCGGAACGACTGCACGACAGCCCAGAAAGACACTGGTCAGGTTCGTTTCGATGAGTTCATCCCAGGTGGCACGATCGGTGTCCTCGACAATACCGCTGGCACGCATGCCCGCGTTGTTGACCAGAACGTCAATGCGGCCGTGCTCGGCCATGACCTTTTTAACGGCTACCTGCCAATCGGCCTCGTTCGTTACGTCAAGTCGCACGGAGGGTGCGCCGCACAGGTCGACGGTTGCAGGATCCCGGCGGTGCGCGGCAACGACGCGCGCGCCTTCCTTTCGAAGCCGGGCAAGCGTCGCGCGGCCTATTCCGGTGGTCGCCCCGGTCACCAGGACGACTTGATCGGCAAAGCGCAACATATCAATCCTTGCATAGCAATTCAAAAAAGGTTCTAATCGGCCCGAACAGCGGTTTGTCTGTCGTTGTCAGACAACATATCAGACCGCAAATGAATAGCTAGTCAAAAATCAAATCTCTCGGGAGGACGCGCAATGGCCCACCGGCGCCTAACCACCGCGCAAGCGATTGTCGAGTTTCTGAAGGTCCAACACTCCGAAAGCGACGGGCGGCGCGAGCGCCTGATTGGAGGTATGTTCGGAATTTTCGGCCACGGCAATGTTGCCGGACTCGGCCAGGCGTTGGACGAGTGTGGCGAGGGCATGCCATTCTTTCAGCCAAAGAACGAACAGGCAATGGTGCATACCGCGCTCGGCTACACCAAGGCGATGAACCGCCGGGCGACGCTGGCCTGCAGCGCTTCCATCGGTCCCGGCTCGACCAACATGTTGACCGGGGCGGCAACCGCGACGACCAACCGCCTGCCTGTGTTGCTCCTGCCTTCGGACACCTTTGCTCACCGCCGACCGGGGAACGTGTTGCAGGAATTGGAGCATCCCACAGAGTATGATGCCACCGTCAACGATGCCTTCCGGCCGCTGAGCCGGTTCTTCGATCGGATCGCGCGGCCGGAGCAAATTGTCGCCTCCTTTCCCGAGGCGATGCGGGTGCTTACCGACCCGGCCGAGACCGGCGCCGTCACCGTGTCGCTCGCCCAGGATGTTCAGGGCGAGGCCTTCGATGTGCCCGACAGCTTTTTGCGGGAGCGTGTCTGGACGATCCGCCGCCCGACGCCTGACCAGACCGATATCCGCAATGTCGCACAGATCATCGCAGATTCCGATCGGCCGTTGATAATAGCCGGCGGTGGGGTGCGATACGCGGAAGCCGATGCGGAGTTGGTCGCCTTCTCCAAGGCTTTCGGAATCCCGGTCATGGAGACTTTCGCTGGGAAAGGGGTGTCCCAGGGTACGGCCCTGGCGCTCGGCGGTGGTGGCACGACCGGTACGGGCGCTGCGGCGGCCATCGCGCGGTCGGCTGACTGCATCATCGCGGTCGGTTCGCGGCTGACCGACTTCACCACCGCCTCGCGTTCGGTCTTCGAGCAGGCCCGACGCTTTGTCAGCATCAACGTCAACGCGTCCGACGCCCACAAGCTTGGGGCCGTCCCGGTGGTTGGCGACGCGCGTCTGGCGCTCGAAGCGCTCCATGCTGCGCTTGCCGAACGGAACTATGGCACATCGCGCGCATACCGAGACGAGGTCGCGGTGACGATCGACGCCTGGTGGGACACCTATCGACAGTCAATCCAGGCGAGAACGGACGAGAAGATGGGCCAAGGCGCAATCATCGGCCACGTCAATCGCGCGGCAGAAGCCGGCGACGTCGTGGTCGCTGCAGCGGGCACACCGCCGGGCGAAATCATGAAGGCTTGGGACAATGCCAACGGCAGCCAGTGCTTCATCGAGTTCGGTTTTTCCTGCATGGGTCACGAGATCCCGGCCGGGCTGGGGGTGGCGCTGGCCCGCCGCAATGAAGGCCACGTCTACGTCGTGATCGGCGATGGCACCTATCTGATGAGCCCGACCGAGATCGTAACCGCCGCGCAGGAACGGGCCAAGTTCACGACTGTGGTGATCGTCAATTCAGGCTATCAGTGCATTCGCGCGCTGCAGGAAGCGACGACCGGCACCGACAATTTTGGCAACGAATTCCGCCGGCGCACCGACAATGCGCGTTCGCTGGACGGCGCCTACATAGACGTCGATTACGCGGCCAATGCGCGGTCAATGGGCGCCGAGGCTTTCGAGGCGCACACGCCCGACGAACTCGACGAGGCGCTCGCCGCAGCGCGAACGGTCGAGGGGCCGTCAGTTGTGGTTGTCCATGCCAAGGAACGCGAGTCGTCGGCGGGTTCGGGTCTGTGGTGGGATCTTGGCGTCGCGGAAGCGTCGTCTTTGGAGCGAACCAAGCAAGCCTATGAGTGCTTTGTCGAGGGTCGCGCCCGCCAGAAAACCCTTGTCTGATCTGACCTGATCGGAAAACCTCTCACATGACCAAACTGAAGATCGCTCTTTTCGGTGCCGGGCGGATGGGTGTCATCCACGCCCGCACGGTCGCCGGTCACGAAAATGCAGAGCTGGCCTTTATCGCCGATCCAAATGTCGAGGCGCGCGACCGCTTGGCCAAGCGACATGGCGCCCAGGTGACAGACACCGATGGCGTGTTCGCAGACCGTTCAATCGATGCGGTGATCATCGCCAGTGCGGCGTCCACCCACGCCGATCTCATCGAGCGCGCGGCTGCCACCGGAAAGGCCGTATTCTGCGAAAAACCAATCGGCCGCGGCTATGCGCAGGTCAAGCGGGCGGTTGCGACGGTCGAAGAGGCCAGTATCTCATTCATGCTCGGCTTCAACCGCCGCTTCGATCCACATTTTGGTCGGCTCGCCCGACAGCTTGAAGACGGCGACATCGGTGCCCTTGAACTGGCGGTGCTGACGAGCCGCGATCCTGCGCCGCCGCCGATTGCCTATGTCCGCGAGGCGGGCGGCATCTTTCGTGAGACGACGGTGCATGACATTGATGTCGCGCGCTGGCTGTTCGCCGAGGATCCGGTCTCCGTTTTTGCTGCTGCGTCGGCGATGACCAGCGAAGAACTGCGCGCCGAAGGCTTCGCCGACACCGTCGCGCTCACACTCACAATGCCGTCCGGTGCGCTCGCTATCATCAACAATTCCTGGCGCTCGGCCTATGGCTACGACCAGCGTGTCGAGGTGCATGGCGCCTCGGGCATGCTCCGTCTCGAAAATGTACCGCGCTCGACCGTGGCGCGTGCCGGCTATGACGGCATCGTCACAGACGTGCCCGAGCCGTTCTTCACCGAGCGTTATGGAGAGGCTTATGCAGCCGAGATCGACGCCTTCATCGGCGGGTTGGCGACCGGCGACAGCCTGAAGCCCGATCATTGCGACGGGTTCGAAGCGTTGCGCATCGCCGAGGCGGCAGTGCATTCCGTTACGACTGGTGCGCCGGTCATGCTCAAGGACTGGGAACCGGACGATGCATGAACCAGTGCGCGTGATGGCGCTCGGAATGGAGCTTGGCGAATGCCCGCTCTGGGACCATCGCACTGGCACGCTCTGGTGGATCGACATCATCCGTTGTGAACTGTTCGCGCTCGACTGGCGCACGAACGCAATGAGGCGTTTTCCCTTGCCGGCACTCGGCGGCGGACTCGGGCTCTTGCCGGGCAATCGGCTATTGGTCGCCGTTCAGACCGGGCTGTTCGCCTTCGATCCTGCCACTGAGACCTACGAATTCCTCTTCGACCCCGAGCCGGACCGACCCGACAACCGCCTCAATGAGGGCAAGACCGACGTTGACGGCCGGTTTTGGATTGGTTCGCTCTGCACACTTGGCCGCAGACCGCAGGGGGCGCTCTACAGGATCGATGCACCCGGCAAGGCTATAGAGATGCTAAGGGGAGTGCATGTGCCTAACTCGCTGGCCTTCGCGAAGGACGGGTCCGTATCGTTTGCCGACAGTCATGTAAAGAGAATCCAGCGCTACCGGCTCGATGGCGCAACGCTCGTCGAAACCGAAATCTTCGTGGACGATAGCGATAAAGACTGGATCCCGGACGGCATCGCGCTCGGCACGGAGGGCGACGTCTTTAGCGCGAAGTTCGGCGGCGGTCGAGTTACCGTCTACGGTCCTGAAGGCGACGAAGCCCAAGTTCTCCATCTGACTGCGACGCAGGTGACCTCTTGCTGTTTTGCGGGGCCGCAACTTGACCATCTGGTCGTGACCACAGCAAAGCGGTTGCTCGACGACGAGGCAAGGGTCAAGCAGCCCCAGGCCGGTGATCTCTTCATCTTCAGGACGGGTCACAGCGGCGTCCCGGAGCCGGTTTGCACTGTGCTTGAATAGGATAGGTCCCCGCCGGCTTAGCGGCGGGGACCTTGCGTGCCCGGGAGGTGGAGCACGGCTTTGTCGGCGTCAGCGTATGCCGGCGCGGACCCCTTCTGCGGCTTTTTCGAGGTTGTGTGCATCGACCACGACTGGCCCTGTGAAGATGTCATCGGCCATCGTGAAACCCATTGCGACATGCATCCACATTGTCTGGACCGAGAAAAAGCCCTGCAGATACTGCTGGCTGTCGATAGTCGCCAGAATCTCGCTCGATCGGATGCCGTCAATCTGCAACTGCGCAATGTCGAAGGTGATGTGTGCGGGTCTTTTTCCGGGCTCGAGCAATCGGGTGGCGCCGAGGACGGCCTCGGCTCCGGGCGGTCCGAGCGTCAGCACGGTGTCGATCTCCGGATGGGCCTTTAGATGGTCGAGCACGGCAGTTTCGCAGGCGGCCGCATCGCCACCTGGAACGCGCAACCGTTCGACCGTTAGACCGGCGTCGCCGAACGCCTTCTCGAAGCCGCGATAGCGGTCCGAATGGCAGATATGGTCGTGCATGTAGTGGTCGACGCACAAGCCGCGCTTCGGTGATGCCGCTCCGATGACATGTCGGCCAGCGAGCGCGCCAGCAAGGGTATCATCGCCGCCGATATAGAAGAGGTAGGGAATGCGCTCGTTCTTCGGGCGCGGATCTGCCGCGTTTATGGCAATCAGCGGAATGCCCGCCTCGACCGCTCTGCGCAGCGATGGTTCAACCGCGTCAACATTCGGAATTGTCGAGATCAGGCCGTCAGGTCGCGCGTGAACGGCACCGTCGATCAGCCCGGCCTGGATTTCCGGCGAGAACTTGCCTGGTCGCAGGTGCTCCACATCGACGTCGAAACGCCCGGCGGCGTCCGTCAGTCCCTTTCGGAACACTTCCCAGAAGACATCGCCGAGAATGTCATGTGTGACCGCATAGAATTTCAGTTTCCGCGCCATTTGTTCCCCTCCGTTCTTGTTTGATGTCTTGCGATCAGCCTGCCGTCCATCCGCCGTCGATGCGAATGGAAGTGCCGGTGACCATGGCCGAAGCGTCCGAAGCCAGAAAGACGAGCGCCCCCATCAAGTCCACGGGTGTGCCAAGCCGGCCGAGCCGGATGTTCGAAAGGACCGAGGTGCGGAATGCCTCGTCCCGAAGAAAAGGCTTGGTCATCGGCGTCTCGATGAAGGTGGGCGCGATCGTGTTGACGCGAACGCCTTGCGGCCCCAGTTCAAGCGACAGCGCCTTGGTGAAGCCCTCCAGGGCATGCTTGGACGCGCAATAGATCGTTCGGTTCTCTGCGCCGACATGGCCCATCTGAGAAGAGATGTTGACGATCGAGCCTCCGCGCCTATCGGCTAGCATGCGTTTCGCGACCGCTTGGGCCACGAACACGGCACCTTTGACGTTGAGATCGAAAACCGCGTCGTAGTCCTCCTCAGTCACTGCACTTAGCGGCTTAGGGCGGTTTGTACCGGCATTGTTGACAAGCACGTCAAATGCCGGCCCATCGGCCAAGGCCGTTCTAATGTCCGGTAGCCGCGTCACGTCGAGCCGGATCGCGCTGGCCCGATGCCCGGCTGAAACCAGCGCCTCCGCGACGGCAGTCGTCTCATCAAGGCTCCGCGCGGCGAGATAGACCTCGGCGCCCGCCTCGGCCAGTGCGGCGGCAAGCGCGACGCCGAGCCCGCGGCCAGCACCGGTAACCAGAGCCGTTTTGCCCGCAAGCGAGAAGCTTTGTGCCGAGGGGATTTCCATGCTCGCCGCATCGGCCTATTCGGCGGCTTGCGCGTAAGGCACGTTGCGCCCGCCATATCGCCGTATGCGGATGTTTGCCTGCTCGGCATGGCCCGCGAAGCCTTCGAGCATGCACAGCCGCGAGCAATACTTGCCTATCTCCACAGAGGCGTCGTCGTTCAGCACCTTCTGATAGGTGCAGGTCTTGAGGAATTTGCCGACCCATAACCCCCCGGTGAAGCGCGCGTTTCCGAGCGTCGGCAGTGTATGGTTGGTGCCGATCACCTTGTCCCCGTAGGCGACGTTGGTTCGCGGACCGAGGAACAGCGCGCCGTAATTGGTCATCCTTTCGAGGAAATAGTCTGGATCGCGGGTCATCACCTGCACATGCTCCGAAGCAATTCGATCGGCTTCAAGAACCATCTCCTCTTCGGAGTCGCACAGAATCACCTGGCCGTAATCCGTCCAGGATTGTCGAGCCGTCGCGGCGGTGGGCAGTATGTCGAGCAGCCGCTCCACCTCATCCATGGTTTCACGCGCCAGCTTTTCGGAATTGGTCAGCAGAACCGCTGGCGAGTTGACGCCGTGTTCAGCTTGGCCCAACAAGTCAGTTGCGCACAATTCGGCGTCTACCGTGTCATCAGCAATTACCAACGTCTCGGTTGGCCCGGCCAGCAGGTCTATACCAACTCGTCCGAAGAGTTGGCGTTTGGCCTCAGCTACGAAGGCGTTGCCGGGGCCGACGAGAAAATCAACCGGTGCAATCGTCTCAGTGCCGAGCGCCATGGCGGCAACGGCCTGAATGCCACCGAGGATGTAGATTTCGTCAGCACCACCCATCGACATAGCGGCAACCACCGCGGGCGCCGGTCGGCCTTCGAAGGGAGGCGTCATGGCAATTACACGCGGGACGCCCGCTACCTTTGCCGTGACAACCCCCATATGAGCGGAAGCAACCAGCGGATACTTGCCGCCGGGCACGTAGCAGCCGACAGAGTTCATCGGGATGTTGCGATGGCCCAGGAGCACGCCTGGCCGCGTTTCCACTTCCAGATCCTGGAGCGATGCCTTCTGGTGTTCGGCGAATGCGCGGACTTGCTCCTGCGCAAAGCGGATGTCATCGAGTTCGCGGTCGCTCAAAAGGCCGATGCAAGCGCTGATCTGGGCCGGTGTCAGCCGAAAGCTTTCCGGCTCCCATTTGTCGAACTTCGCAGACAAGTCCCGCACGGCAGCGTCGCCGCGTGATTCGATGTCGGCAAGGATGCCCTCGACAGTGGCCTTGACTTCAGCATGATCAGCCGACTGATCAGCTCCGCTGCGGCCTTTCTTCAGTGTCCTGATGGCCATGATGGTCCTCCTAGAAACCGATCGATCTGAGAAATTCGAGACTGACCCGAGCATCTTCGCGCGGTTTCGGGGAAACCACTGGATCGATGTCCTGCTCGATCGTCGCTGCGCCATCGTATCCATGTGCCTGCATCGCCTTTGCCAGGCCGTGCCAGTCGACTAGGCCCTTTCCAATCGGGCAGAACACCTTTCGCTGGACCGCCTCGAGGAAGGGAACGCCATCGCGGATCACCTGCGCATGCACGGACGGGTCGATGTCTTTGAAATGGAAGTACCGAACGCGGTCGTGGTGCTTCGTGTAGAAACTGACCGGATCGATTCCGGCATAGGCCATGTGACCTGTGTCGATGCAGATTCCGGCTTGTTCGGCGGGCACGTCTGAAAGGAGTTGCTCGAGCTCGTCCTCATATTCAATGTAGCAGCCGGCATGCTGGTGGATGACGGGTGTAATGCCCGATTGCGCGGCGATCTCGGCGATCCTGCCGATCAGCCCGATCATATGGCGATAATATTGTGGGGCCAGCGGTCTTGCTTTGTCCCGACTGCCGGCCCAGCGCATGCGTTCTTCCGAAATATGGTCGATCACAACAAGACGATTGCCGCCGATGAGGCCAACCAAATTCGCCGTCTTGCGCGCCATATCCAGCACCGCGTGTTCGCAGGAGGGTTCATGCAGGTTTTGAAACAAGAAGCCTGCGATCGGGGTGAGTCGCCTCCGGCCGAATTCATCGCGAAGCCGGGCCGGATCAGTGGGGTAGTAGCCATAAGGTCCGAGCTCGGTGAAGTCGTAGCCGGCCGAGGCGATCTCATCCATCACACGTTCCCACTCGGGGTTTTGTGCGTCGTCGGCATAGTCCACGCCCCAGGAAACCGGGGCATTGGCGAGTTTGATCATGGTCGAGCATCCTCCTCCAATACGCTGATAACCCAATTTGCATTGCTATGCAAAACAAATCTGATCTGACCTGATGCTGTGCTTTTTTCGTCGGTTCGCAGCCGCTGATAGGCGGGCATCCTCATTGCAAAGAGGTTGGCGGGCACCTAGACTGCATTGGTATGCATAGCCGAAGAAACCATGTGCGATTCGTTAGAGGCGCTAGATGAAGGAAGACGAAGAGACCGGTGTTGACGGTAGTGGCGCAACTGCCGTCAAGGCGCAGCAACGCACTCGCCCGTCTTCGATCGATGTGGCGCGTCTGGCCGGTGTTTCACAGTCGGCGGTTTCGCGCGCCTTCACCGAAGGTGCCAGCGTCAGCAAGAAGACGAAGGAAAAGGTCTTCGAGGCCGCGCGCGAGCTCGGTTATAAGCCATCGATCTTGCCGCGGATCCTTGTCACGCACAGATCGCAGCTTGTGGCCGTTGTTATTGGTGGCATGTACAACCCCTATTACGCGAACCTGTTTGAACTGTTCACCCGGCGCTTCCAGGAGAACGGTTATCAGGTCCTGGTCTTTTTCGTGGACCACAACGAGTATTTCGATGACGCCATACCGTTGATCATGCGCTATCGGGTCGACGGGATCATCTCGGCCCTGTCGCTTCTGTCAGACGATGCAGCCGACGAGTGTGCCCATATGCAGGTTCCCGTGGTGCTGTTCAACGGCAAGCGGCAGAACAAATGGGTGTCGTCGATCTGCTCCGACAACGTCGAAGGCGGGCGGCAAATCGCGACGCTGTTACATAGTAAGGGCGGCAAGCGCTTCGCCTACGTAACCGGCAAGGAAACCCTTGCCAATACCGACCGTCAGGCAGGTTATGTCGGTCGTTTGCGCGAGTTGGGCATTGAAAATGTGACAATCGTTGAGGGCGATTTTCACTATGACGGCGGCTATCTTGCGGCGGACACATTGTTTTCGGGCGACGTGCGGCCGGACGCGATCTTTTGCGCCAACGACCTCATGGCTATCGGCGTTGTGGAGTGCGCGCGTGAAAAGTACGGGCTCGATACCCCCAAAGACTTCATGATTGCGGGCTTCGACGGAGCAATCTTTGGCGGTTGGCCGTCCTACGGTCTTACTTCAGTGCGCCAAAATGCCGAGGCAATGGTCGACGGCTCGTTCGAACTCCTCAATCACTACTGGCAGGGCGACGAAACCGCCGAAGGTGCGCTCAAGCTCATCCCCGGCGAGTTGCTCGAACGGCGCTCCACCGATCGGTAGGACGTCTGACGAAGACCTGTAGACGTCATTGAAGTTGACATTTGCATAGCTATGCATATTGTTGGAATCGATGATGTGCGGCGTGTCCGCTGCGTGGTGCTCCCGTCTTCTCGGGGAGGAGATGACAATGACAGATATCGGTATTGGCATGATCGGCCATGGCTTCATGGGCAAGACCCATTCGATGGGTTACCGCGACGTGCAGCTGATTGCCGATGCGGGGGTGCCTCGCCCCAGGCTGCGGACGATCTATGGTCGGAACGCGGAGAAACTGGAAGTCGCGCGCGAAAGCTGTGGCTGGGAGACGACTACGACCAACTGGCGCACATTGATTGACGACCCTGAAATCCAGCTCATCGACAATGCCGGGCCCAACGATCTGCATGTCGAACCGACGATCGCGGCCGCCAAGGCGGGCAAGCATGTTTACTGCGAAAAGCCGCTAGGTCCCTCGGCTGCGGACGCTTTCGCGATGTGGCAGGCGGCAGAGAACGCCGGCGTCAAGCACATGTGCGCATTCAACTATCGGTTCTTTCCAGCGCTCCGGCTCGCTCGCCAGATCATCCAGGATGGCGAGATTGGAGAAATCTATCACTATCGCTCCCAATTCCTCGTCTCGTCCTCGCTTGGCAAGACGCGGCAATTGAGTTGGCGCGACAGCAAGGCTGCGGCCGGCGCGGGCGCGCTCGGCGATCTCGCCGCTCACCACATCGACTTGTCCCGTTACCTGTTGGCGAGCGATCCGCAATCGGTATCGGCAACGACGAGGGTGAAAGTCACAACCGCAGAGGATGGCAGTCCGGTCGAGACTGACGACCAGTTTGCTGGCGTCTTCGAATATGGCAATGGCGCGCTCGGTGTCGTTGAGGCATCCAGAGTGGCGGGCGGGCACTTGGTCACGAGCCGGATCGAGGTCGACGGATCGAAGGGCTCGATCGCCTTTTCCATGCAGCAGTTGAATGAACTGCGGGTCGCCGGACCAGACAAGGCGTTTCGGACCATTCCCGTCATCCGCGATGGCGACCCCTTTCAATCGGGCTGGTTCCCGGCGGGTCATCCCCTCGGTTGGGTGGATACGTTCGGCCACGAGGCTGTTCACATACTCGGCGCCATTGCCGGTCTGCACGATGTCGCACCACATGGAGCGAGCTTTCGCGACGGCTATTTCTGCAACGAGATCATCGACGCCGCACTGAGATCGGCTGCCGGCGGCGAGCGAGTCGCCATCGCCTATCGCGATCTTGTGCGGGACGCGGCGGCATGAAGGTCTTCGTCAGTTGGCCCGGCTACGATCCGGATGACCCGGCGACGGGCCGGCGCCTGATCGAGGCGGGTCATGAATTGGTGCTGAAGCCGAAGGTCGGACGGCGGACGGCGGACGAATTGACCGGTATGATCGCCGGTTGCGCCGCGGCGCTGGTCTCCACCGATCCGTTCACCACAGGCGTTCTGGATGCTGCTCCGGACTTGCGAATCATTGCCCGTGTCGGCGTCGGTGTCGACTCGATCGATCGCCTGGCAGCCGACCGCAACGGCGTCGCGATATCGATCACGCCCGGCATGAACGCCGAGACGGTCGCCGACCAGACGCTCGCCATGATTCTTGGCCTCGTCCGCAAGCTCGCCGAGCAAGACCGGTCCGTGAAGGCCGGCCGGTGGGAGCGGATCGGGCCGCTGACGCCAACTGAGCTGCCCGGCAAAACCATCGGGATCGTTGGTGCCGGAACCATCGGTCGTGCCGTGATGCGACGGCTGTCGGGCTTTGGCGTCAGCGTTGTGTATTTCGATGAGCAGGTCGATCGCATCGAGGGTGCAGGCAGGCTTGACGCTCTCGATGAACTGCTCGAGCGGTCGGATATCGTCAGTCTTCACTTGCCTTTGACGCCGGATACCGAGCACCTGATCAGCGCGGCTCGTATCGCCACGATGAAGCCGGGTGCGCTGCTGGTCAACACGGGCCGTGGCGGGCTTGTTGATGAGGCTGCACTATTCGAAGCGCTGAGAGCTGGCCGGCTCGGTGGCGCAGCACTTGATGTCTTCGAGTCTGAACCGCCCGATCCGGCCGTGCTGGCCGAAGTGCCGAACTTGCTTTGCTCCGCACATATGGGCGGGATCAGCCATGAATCGGTTGCGCGCATGACAGCGTCGGCCACGCAGTCCATACTCGATGTGTTGGCCGGCAGCATGCCGGATACCGTCATCAACCGCGATGCGTTGGCGGTGCCGTCATGACCGGCGCCGGTTGTCCTTCGGGTTTCCGCGATCGACTTCATGCCGGTCCGCCGCTGATAGGCACCTGGGTCAAGACACCCCACCGTCTTGTTTCCGAGCTGCTCGCCGGGACAGAGCTCGACTGCCTGTGCCTCGACGAGGAACATGCGCCGTTCGACCGTAGTGAACTTGATGGGTCTATCTTCGCCTGCCGAGCGTCCGCAATGCCCGTCTTGGTGCGCGTTCGCGATGCGGGCCCGACGCACATTCTGAACGCGCTCGACCTTGGCGCGACCGGCGTTCTGGTTCCGCATGTTCGCTCGGGCGACCAGGCGGAAGCGGCGGTTCGCCATTCTCTGTTCGGTCCGTCCGGACGCGGATATGCCGGGTCGACGCGCGGCGCTGGATTCACGAGAAAGACGATGGCCGATCATCGATCGGAGTCTGCGAGCCGGACTGTGATTGTAGCGCAGATCGAGGACGCGGACGCGGTGGGTCGTATCGACGAGATTTGCTCGGTCGACCGTTTGGACTGCCTGTTCATCGGTCGCGCTGATCTTGCCGTTTCGCTCGGCTGCCAGTCGATGAGCGACCCGGCAGTCATCGATGCTGTGGGAGCGATTGTCAGTACGGCCATCGAGCGCCAGCGAACAGTCGGCATGTTCGTCAGCGACATGGACGAGGTTCCGCGCTGGGTCGAGGCCGGTGTCCGCTTCTTCCTGTTGTCCAGCGACCAGGCGTTCATGCTCAACGGAGCACGGCGGCTGCGCGAGTCATTCGATACGCTCACCGAGCAAACACCCGCAGAATAAGGAGTCTTAGATGAAAACTGCCCTCGTCACTGGAGCGTCACGGGGTCTTGGCGCCGACATGTCGATCGCGCTCGCCGAGGCCGGGTGGGCCGTTGCGGTCAACTACGCTCGCGATGATGCAGGCGCTCAGAAGGCCGTCGATGCCATCACTGCATCCGGCGGTAAGGCCACGCCTGCCAAGTTCGACGTAACGGACGAGACCGGTGTCGCCCGAGGTATTGCGAAGATCGCCGAAGACCTCGGACCGGTCGACCTGATCGTCAACAACGCCACCGGACCGCAGCCGGAGATGCCGCTGACGGAGCAGAGTTGGCAAAGCCACCTCGATCAACTCGTCTTCTTCGTCAAGGCGCCGCTGATCCTATTGCAGGCCGTCCTGCCTGATTGGCGGGCTCGCAGGTCCGGCAGGATCATCAATATCGGCTCGGAAATCGCTGAGCTCGGCAACCCCAATTTCGGCAACTATTCCTCGGCCAAGGGCGCGATGTTGTCGATGACGCGGTCTTGGGCCAGCGAACTGGGACCCGAGGGCATCACCTGCAATCTCGTCGCGCCGGGTTGGATTCCCGTGGAGCGCCATGCCGACGCCGCCGAATCCGATCTCGATTGGTACCGCGAGCGGGTGCCGCTCGGCCATATCGGCGTGCCGCGCAACATCTCGGACATGGTGGTGTTTCTGGCTTCTGACAAGGCCGATTTCATCACCGGTCAGAAGTTCGCCGTCAATGGCGGCCGCACGTTCCTGTGAGCTGGGACATGAACAAGTCCGTTAACGGCAGTACGCCGCAGTCTCTCCGCGAAGCGCCGCGCTGGTGGAGCTCAGCCGTCGTCTACCAAATTTACCCTCGCAGTTTCCGCGATGCCAACGGCGACGGTATCGGTGATCTTCAGGGCATATCGGAGCGGCTTGACTATCTCGCGTGGCTCGGCGTTGACGCGATTTGGATCAGTCCGTTCTATCCCTCCCCAATGCGCGACTTCGGCTACGACGTTTCCAACTATCTTGGCGTCGATCCGGTGTTCGGAACACTTGCCGATTTCGACGCGATGCTGGCGCGCGCTCACGAGTTGGGCATGAAGGTCGTCATCGACTTCGTCCCGAACCATACATCAGACCAACACCCTTGGTTCGCCCAGTCGCGGGCTTCCCGTTCAAGCGCCAAACGCGACTGGTATCTTTGGCGCGATCCCGAACCTGGAGGCGGGCCGCCCAACAATTGGAAGAGCGTCACGGGTGGCTCGGCCTGGGCCTTTGACGAGGCGACAGGCCAATACTATCTCCACAGCTTCCTGCCGTTCCAACCGGACCTGAACTGGCGCAACCCGGACGTTGAGGAAGCCATCTTCGATGCGCTCCGGTACTGGCTCGACCGCGGAGTCGACGGTATTCGCGTCGACATGTTCGATTTCCTGTTCAAGGACGCTCGTTTTCGTGACGAGGATGATCCCGACTATACTTTCGCTACCTCGAAACGGCACATCAACCAGCCGGAGCTTCTTGATGTCCTGGAGCGCTACCGATCGACGATCGATACCTATCCCGACCGGTTGCTGATCGGAGAGATCTTTCCCGAAACCGAGATCGATCGCCTCCGGTCCTATTACGGACGGGGCAACCGGATGAACCTGCCGTTCAACTTCAAGCTACTGTCGACGCCTTTCGATGCCCCGAACTTGCGCCGTGCCATCGAAGCATATCTCGACGGCATCAACGGCGCAGGCACACCCAACTTCACACTCGGTAACCACGACACGGTACGACTGGCGAGCCGCATCGGAGCCGATAACGTCAATTTGGCGGCGATACTCCTGCTGACGCTGCCAGGTGCTATCTTTCTTTACTATGGTGATGAACTTGGTCTGGCTCAGGCCGACATCCCACCGGACAGGGTCCAGGATCCTTGGGAGCATCGCGTACCCGGCAAGGGCCGTGACGGCGCGCGTACACCGATGCCTTGGTCTGATGAAGCGCACGCGGGGTTCGGCGCAGCCGATGAGGCTTGGCTTCCGGTGCCGGTCGAACACCGATTTAGCAGCGTTGCCCAGCTGAAAGCCGACGACGTCTCCACGCTCTCGCTGTACAGAAACCTGATCACGATTCGCCGATCGGCTCCGGCAATCCGTTCGGGTTCGCTTGCCTTTTGCCAGGCCCCATCAAACGTTCTGTGCTACAGTCGAAAAGCCGACGGTCAAGAACTCTGGATCGTTCTCAATCTGTCCGACGAGCAGGTCAGGCTGCCCGAATTCTCATCCGAAAAATCTGCTTTGGTCATATCTTCGGACGACCAGCAGACACGACAGACGCCGGAGTGTTTGGAAATCGGGCCTCGTCAAGGCGCCATTTTTCAATCAAGTGACGATTGTTCAACTCGCCAGAGAAAGCCCGAACCAACAGCTTCGATCAATCAGGAGCCGGCTCCATGGGACGTCAAATCACTGCTGTTGCCTTAGATAAGCGCCGGCGATCCTAGAAACCGCGGCTTGGTCAGGGAGCCTTGTGAATGTCAATTTTAGCGGATCCGGCCAATTCACAGGTTCTCTTGATCGACGCGCATCGTGACAAGATCGATGAATTCGACAAGGCGACCGCCGCCGCCTTGTCGGTAGGATTCACGCGTCTCTCATGTGTCGCCGATTGTGTCGGCGTTCCTCGTTACTTCGCCATCACGGATTCCAAACCAGCCGATGACGACTGGCTTTCATTGCCATGCGAGCAGCGGCGGAAACGCGTTTATGAGGTCCGTCCCGGCACCGCCGTTTTGGCCCAGCCGGATTTGCTTGAGGCAATCCGTGCGGAAGAGCGCAGCAAATTGTTCGTTTGCGGCTTTTGGTTGGACGATGTCGTCACCGCAACCGCCTTGGAAGCGCTTTTTCTGGGTTTCGATGCCCATATCGTGGTTGACTTATCGTTGGCCCATGATCGACGACAGAGGACGCCTTCTCTTGACCGCTGCAACCAATATGGGGTTGTGCCGATAACACTCTTGAACCTCATATACGAGTGGATCGCAAATAGCGGCGACGAGTCGGTTCGCCAGGTTTTGATTGCCCAGTGGAAGGCGCAACAGGAGCTCGAAAGGCGGGGCGCATCCGCCTGACGGCGGACCGGGCTGTCGTGAACCGAACCCGGCCTGCTCCTGGGTCGCATCCGGTTTCGGCCGTCCGGCATCCATCCCTTGCGCCTGCGCGCTCCGCTTGCCTGGTGGTCGCTGACTGACGTCAGCGGCTTTTCTTTGTTGGCTGCACCCGGTTGCGCGGTGTGGGCGGCTCTCGGGTTTAGGCCCACGCGGCCGTCCCTCAACCCGGCCAGGGCCGGGTCCTCCAGTCGTTCCTCCTTCCGGCCCGCCGACGCTTGGTCCGTTTGATCCGTTTTGAACCAAGCGGATGCGACCCGGCGCTTCGCGCGGGCCACGCCCTCGTGGTCGCCGCCCACCCCGCTTACCGGGGTGCGCATGGCGGCGGACCTGATCAAGGAGGGCCGGTCATGACGACTGACAAGCGGAAAAGGTCACGCGGATCGAGGGCAGGCGCAGCCCGTCCGAAGGCGGCGCGCGGCGATCTCTATCAGGAGGTGACCGACCGGATCATCGCCGAGATGGAGGCAGGGCGGCTGCCTTGGGTGAAGCCATGGGACACGGCGCATGCCGCCTGCGCGGTCAGCCTTCCCAAGAACGCCGTGTCCGGCAAGCCCTATTCCGGCATCAACATCCTGCTTTTGTGGGGCGCGATCATCGAGCGCGGATTTCCCGGCCAGCTTTGGCTGACCTTCCGGCAGGCCAAGGCCTTGGGCGGCACGGTGCGCAAGGGCGAACGCGGCACGATCATCGTCTATGCCGACCGTTTCATTCCCGACCAAGAGCGCGAACAGGCGAGAGTGGAAGACCGCGAGGCGGTCGCCGTGCCGTTCCTCAAGCGCTATCGCGTCTTCAATGCCGCGCAATGCGACGGCCTGCCGGATCGTGTCACGCGGCAGGCAGCGCCGTTGCCCATCATCGAAGTCGAACCAGAGGCCGAGCGCCTCGCCCAAGCGACTTGTGCAGACATCCGCGTCGGCGGGGATCGCGCCTTCTATGCGCCGGAGCAGGATTATGTGCAGGTGCCGCCGCAACCGGCCTTTCGGGCGCCCATCGATTACTATCGAACCTTGTTTCATGAACTCGGTCACTGGACCGGGCACAGTTCTCGGCTTGGTCGGAACCAAAGCGGGCGCGGCAAGACCAAGACCTATGCCCGCGAGGAACTGGTCGCCGAACTCTGTGCGGCCTTTGTCTGCGCCACCTTATCCATCACGCCGTCCGTGCGGCACGCCGACTATCTGGGCGCATGGCTGGACGTTCTGAAAGACGACAAGCGGGCGATCTTCAGAGCCGCGAGCCAAGCCAGCAAGGCGGCGGATTTCCTGTTGGCGTTTGCTGACGGTTCCAGCGCCAACAGAACCGGTCATTCGGAGGCCGTGGCATGAGTGTGGCCAGCCCCTCCACAAAAATGATCGCGACCGAAGACACCGAGGCGGGCGAGCAACATCTCGTGCCGGGCATCGCGCCGGTCACGCTGGCCGACCGTCTGGCCATGCTCGCGGCGCAGCCGATGACACCGAAGCGCAACCCGACCCCCACCCAGAAGCCCTGCGACATCGGCCTGTTCGATGAAACGGCACGCAACCAGTCCGACCTTCTGGACTGGCTTTCATCGGGCGACTGACCGTCGCCCGACCCCTCTCACCCGACCACAGCAAAGGAGACCATCATGGACCTGCAACATATCCCCATCGATCAATTGAAGCTTGCCGTCGTCAATGTGCGCCACGGGCGCAAGCCGCCCGCCATCAACGACATCCTGCCGTCTATCCGCGAACGCGGCATCCTCCAGCCGCTTTTGGTGCGACCCAACGGCGACGGCTTCGAGATCGTCGCGGGCCGCAGGCGCTATCACGCCGCCCGACAGGTCGCCGACGAAAGCCCGGACGACTCGCCGGCAATCCCGTGCGCGATCATGCAGCCGGGCGATGATGCGGCGGCGCTGGAAGCCTCGCTTCTGGAAAACGTCGCGCGCGCCGACATGGACCCGATGGCCGAGTACGAAGCCTTCGCAAAGCTCGTGAAAGAAGGCCGCACCGTTGCTGACATCGCCGCGATCTTCGCGGTCACCGAGCAGCAGGTAAAGCAGTCACTTGCTCTGGCTAATCTGCTGCCCACCATCCGCCGCCTGTTCAAGGACGACCGGATCGACGTGATCACGCTGCGCCATCTGACGTTGGCCACCAAGGCGCAACAGAAGGAATGGCTGGCACTTTGGAAGGACGCGGACGCCCATGTTCCGATCGGTCACCAGCTCAAGCGCTGGCTGCTCGGCGGCGAACAGATCGCCTGTTCCCAAGCCCTGTTCGACCGGTCGCTCTACACCGGCCCCATCGTCACCGACCTGTTTGGCGAAGATGAGTATTTCGGCGACCCGGAGCAGTTCTGGACGTTGCAGATGCAGGCTGTCGCCGAGAAGGCCGAGGCATTGAAAGCCAACGGCTGGATCGATGTGGTCGTGCTGGAACGCGGCGCATACTTCGCCGAATGGGACCATGAGAAGACGCCGAAAAAGAAGGGCGGCAAGGTGTTCGTCACTGTCGGCCATCGTGGCGATATCAGCTTCCATGAGGGCTGGCTGACCCGCAATGAAGCGCGTTCGCGCGAGCACGCTCAGCAGGGCAAGAACGACACCGATACGACGGATGCACCTACCAAGCCGGAGTTCACCAAAGCCATGCAGCGCTATTGCGAACTGCATCGCCATGCGCTGGTCCGCGCCGATTGTCTGGGCCATCCCGGCATCGCGCTGCGTCTGACCGTCGCCCACATGATCGCCGGATCGGCGCTCTGGTCGGTCCGGCCGGACGATCAGCGTGCGCCGAAACCGGAGATCGAAGCCTCGGTGATGGCCGGTCCCGCGCAGGCCGCATTCGATGCCGAACGCAAGGCCGTGCTCGCGCTTCTGGGCATGGATGAGGATCGCGCCGAACTGGTCCGGCACAATGGCGACCATTATCGGACGGCCAACGTCTTCGCCAGTTTGCTGGACCTCACCGACGAGGACGTGCTGCGCGTCCTGACCTTCGCCATGGCCGAAACCTTGCAATCGGGATCGTGCTTGGTCGAAGCGCTCGGTGTGCATCTTGGCACGACAGCCAAAGGCCGCTGGGAAGCAGACGATGTGTTTCTCGACCTGATCAAGGACAAGACGACGATCAATGCCGTACTGGCCGATGTGGCAGGCAAGACCGTGGCCGAAGCCAATGCGGGCGAGACCGGCAAGACCCAGAAGCGTATCATCGCGGATGTTCTGCGTGGCGAAAACGGGCGCGCCAAACACGATGACTGGACGCCGAACTGGCTCGCCTTCCCGTTCTCCGGTTATAGCGATGCGCCGGTGGAGACGACGAGCATCGGCCGGGATTGGAACCGGGTCGCATCCCTGTTCGCCGCAGACGCGTAGAATCGATCATGCATGGGCCGGTGTCCTTCGCGGCATCGGCCCGCGTCTTTCCTGCGCATCGGAACACGCCCGTTTCCCTGCCTTCCTGTGGCGAGACGGGACCTTTGACGGCCGGGCGCAATCGCGTCGTCCCGGATTTTTCCCCGCCCGCCTCGCAATGCGTCGGCGGGCTTCCTCGCGCCCGGCTGCGCCTCTCAAAAATCCGCGCCGCCGCGATCCTCCACATGCGTTGCGGGCCTGCGGCTGCGCCCGCCCGTCCGTCAGGTCCGTTCCGTTCGCCGTCAGGCAGGGAGACGGTCTCCCGCCGCAATCAGGAAAGGAACAGACCCATGGCCGCAATCGGATACGTCACCAAGCTCGAGGACGGACGTTACAAGGGTGAACTGAAGACGCTCACCATCCGTGCCGAGATCATCCTCGTCCCCAATGGCGACAAGAGCGCCGAGAACCATCCGGACTATCGCGTCTTCGCCGAAGGCATCGAGGTCGGCGCCGCCTGGATCCGCACCGCCGAGACCTCCGGCAACGAGTATGTCTCGGTTTCGATCGCCGCACCGGAGTTCGGCTCGCGCAAGCTCTATGCCAATCTTGGCCGCGCCGCCGGGCAGGATGACGACAGCGTCTTCGCTCTGATCTGGAACCCGCGTGACTGATCGCGGATCATTCCAACAAGCGCCTCCGCGCCGCAAAGTGCGGAGGTTTATTGACCAAGAATTGGAACAGTCTTGTTGGATATGTCGGCGATTCAATGCTTTGTTAGACTTGCAAGCAAGGGCTCTGGGGGCGTCGAGCTGGAGCCGCACTGGTGTCCCAACGCCGCGATTTCGAGAGTTTCTTTCGCGAACGCGCGGCCGACTATGCGCGCACCGACACGTTCGATGACGCGGACTGGGCCTGGGAACATCTGCGCCGCGATCCGGCTTACCGACGCGACTATGTGGCCAGCCGCGCGCGGCTCTCGAAGACCATCACTCATGTCTCCGGCACGCGCATTCTTCGGCCTCGTGGCTGTCAGCGCAATGCCGCAAAATGGGGCCTGATCTGTCTTGCTGATCCGTCGAAGACCGCGCGCGACACGCCCGTCTTCTGGGCCGAACGGTCGCCGAAATCGCTCGTCGAAGCTACCGCTTTGCCCACGTCCGAAGATGGAGGTCCCGCCGATCTCGATCCGACAGCGCGCAGCTTCATCGCCGCAATCCTCGACTGGTCAGGCGTTCAAGTCGCCCTTGTTCGCGTGACCGACAGCACGCTCAACCTCGTGATCGAAGGTGCCAACATCTTGCTTGTTCCGGTCCGATTGCGCTTCCGCATCGACGGCTTTGCGACGCTGTCCGAGCGTACAAAAGCCATGGCGGCGCTCAATGCAGCGCGCCGAACTGCCGCGCAGACGACACGAAAAACGCCCAGGCCACGCGATCAAGCCTTGCGCAAATGCAGCCTTGTTGCGCTCGATTGCAAGCTCCTTGGCGGCTCGCTGCAGGACACGGCCAAAGTGTTCCGGGCGCTCGGCATGACGCGTTTGACCTGGTCGGCAAGCGGCGATGAGGCGCTCAAGAAGCAGGTCTGGCGCGCCCGTAATGCCGGCCTCAAACTGATGCGGGGCGGCTATCGCAAACTGCTTTGATTGCGACTGGTGACGGTTGCGCGCAGCCGAAGTTCGTCACTCCCGATCACCGCTGTCCACGCGCATCTTCCGTCCGCATACGCCGTCGCACGGCGCGAAGCGGAAGGACTGATGATGATCGACGATCCCGAAAAACCGGCACGGCCGGTCTATCTCGACAGCAAACAGGCGGCCAAATATCTTGGCCTCAAACCCAACACGCTTGCCAAGATGCGGGTCTATGGCAATGGGCCGATCTACCGCAAACACGGTTTCCGCGTGTTCTATGCGCAGGCCGATCTCGACGCCTGGTCGGACCGATCAAGCCGTCAATCGACATCCGAACAGCCCGATGAATGAGCGCCGAACTCGCCGACTGAGCGCCCATGCGCTGGTCAACTGGACGGCGTTGGGTGCGTTGCTGGTCGGGGTTTCGGCGGCGGATATCACGCCGACAAAGCTGATCTGGAACGCGTCGCACAGCCTGCCGGTCGGCCTCTATTGGGTTCGAAACCGGACTGTTCAACACGGCGATCTGGTGCTGGTTAGGCTACCCAAAAATGCCAGCGCGTTTGCCGCCGACCGCCGCATTCTGCCCGCCGACACACCCGCCCTGAAGCGTGTCGCGGCGTTGAAAGGCGATCGCGTCTGCCGGTTTGGGCAGGCGGTTTCGGTGAATGGCGTGTCGGTCGCACGCGCCCGATGGAGCGATGGGTTGGGACGTCGAATGCCGGTCTGGAACGGCTGCCAAGTGCTCAAAGATGGCGAGGTTTTCCTGCTCGCCGATCACCCCAAAAGCTTCGACGGGCGGTATTTCGGGGTGACGAAAACACGCCGGATTATCGGTGTGGCGGCACCGGTCTGGCTATGGCGAGCGGGCAGGAGGTGATGGATGGAGATGGCTTGGTGCGGAGGAGAGGCAGGATCGACGCATAGCAAGATAAAAGGAAGGACACGGGATCGGCCAAAGCCCTTGATGCGACACCATCTTTTTGGTGCCACTGGCGTCCGCATGGTGCCAATTGCGACCCAAGCGTCTGATTTTCCCCGATCATTCTGGCGCCGTCTTTCCGCTTGTCCATAACGATCCCATGTCTCGGTTCAGATGAATGGAGATGTAGGAAACGATGGCCAACGATGAGTTCACACCCAGGCTGGGCCGCATCAGGTCCACGTCGGCCGCCAAGCCGCGCCGCTATCTTGGCCGCGTGGTGCGCGCCATCAGTCGGAGTTCACACGGCTCATCGCGCCGCTCGTCCTGGACCGGCAGCCGCAACGGTCGCGGGTATGCGTCCAGCGCCAGCGTGCACGCGTTCCGACCCGGCCGGCGGCGGGTCATCGTCAAGGCACGGATCGTGCGGTTTCGGAACGGTGACCTCGGCGCTGCCCGTGCGCATCTGAAATACATCCGGCGCGACGGCGTCACGCGTGAAGGCGAGCGCGGTGAGCTCTATGGACCTGAAAGTGACCACGTCGATGCGCGCGAATTCCTGGATCCAGCAAAGGACGACCGCCATCAGTTCCGCCTGATCGTGGCGCCGGAAGACGGCGCCCAGCTCGGCGACCTGAAGCCCTTCATCCGCGACCTGATGAGCCAAGCCGAAACCGATCTGGGCACGAAGCTCGATTGGGTGGCGGTCGATCATTTCAACACCGGTCATCCGCATACCCATATCGTCATCCGAGGCAGGGATGATCGTGGAGGCGCTCTGGTCATCGCGCGGGATTACATGGCCCATGGATTCCGAACACGGGCCAGCGATCTCGTGACTCTCGAGCTCGGGCCGGAGACGGCGGACGAGCTGCAACGGAAGTTGGAGCGCGAAGTGGACGCCGAGCGGTTCACGCGGATCGATCGCGCACTGCTGCGCGATACGGATGGCGGTATCCTCTCGATTGGAGGTGCGCACCATCATGACGACGGGCAGCTTCGCGCATTGCGCATGGGCCGGCTGCGCAAATTCGAACGCATGGGTCTGGCCAGCGAACTGAAGCCGGGCGTCTGGCGGATCGCCCAACGGACTGAAGCCGTATTGCGCGACCTCGGCCAACGCAACGACATCATCAGGACTATGCAGCGTTGCCTGAAGGAGGCAGGCATCGAGCACAATGCGCGGGCGTTCAACATCTTCAAGGCGGATGACTCGAATGCGCGTGTCACCGGGAAGGTGGTTGGCCTGGGATTGAGCGACGAAATGACCGGGTCGCAATTCGTCGTCGTCGACGGCATCGATGGCAAATTGCACTATGCGGAGGTCGGTCAACTGAACGCGAGCGATCCGCCGCGCGAAGGTTTGTTGGTGACATTGCGCGGCCGACACGACGCCAGTACTTTTTCGCACCGAAACCAAGCGCGGCTATTCATTGAATCCCATGCACCGCTTGAACAACTACCCACGACCGTTGGCGCGACGTGGCTGGATCGGCAGCTGCTGGTGAGGCAGCCAATGACACCGTCGGACCATGGCTTCGGCACTGAGATGAAAAGTGCGTTGCGGCAGCGGCAACGCTGGCTTGTCAAAAACGGCTACTTGTCCCAACGAGGAGAGCAGCTGGTCGCCCGACGCCGGCTGCTGGAAACCTTGACGAGAAAAGATGTTGCCGTGGCCGGAAGTCGCCTCGGAAATGAGCTCCGGCGGTCGTTTCGAGACGGATCGGAATTCGATTTGAAGAGCGCGAAAACATCAGGATCGATCCGTCTTGCGTCAGGACGTTTCGCAGTTGTTCAGAAGGGCAAGGAGTTCACGTTAGCGCCTTGGCGCCAAGCGATGCGAATGAGGAAAAACATGGGCATTGGTATCGATGCCCGGAAAGGGGTTTCGAGATAATGCCAAATTGAGCCCACTCGGCAACTGGACATCTAGATGTGCGTCTTAAGCGTCTGATAAGGCAACATTATTGGACATAGAAAAGACGTTTAAGGCGGGGCGGTTAAATGCCCGTTCTGTAGCTTAAAGCGCCGTTATGATCTAAGCTCACAACCATGATTCGCGCCACCGCCGAGCCCCGAACCGACCCTAACGACCTGCCCAAACTGCCGTCCTGGGCAGCATCGACACGTTCTCAAACCCCGGAGAACCTGGCGTTTCTGGCAGGGTCCGCCTTGGCCGTACTCGACAGCTTGGTCTCGGATCCAACCCATGGCGTGCCACTGAAACTGTTGGTCAACCGCCTGGGCCTGAAGGCGGCGGTCGCCACCTCGAAACTCGAAGGGCGCCTCGCGCGAGAAGCCGATATCCGCGATGCCTACCATTTGACGCCGGTCGGCGATGACGGCCGTCATGCACGCGGACCCGACGGCGATCTGCTGGCCTTCTGGCGCGGTGCGGTGACGACCCGGCTGACCGGGGCCGATTGGCAGGCCGGTATCGGCAATCTGATCGCGCCGCACTTCGAGGCCGACATCGCGCCGTGGATTGAAAGCGGACTGACGCACGCCGCAACTCAAACGCCTCTATTGGGTTGCGTCTGCGTGCTGCGCACCGTGCTGCAGTTCGACGATCGGGCAGAACGCGTTGCCTGCCTTCTGTCCGATATGGTTCTTGCCCGCGCGCTTAACTGGCCGGTCCTCCTGCCGATCACCGCCCGGAAGCTGAACAAGGCGTCGCTGCGCGCCCTCATCGAGGGTGACGATCAAGCTCAACAGGCTGTCCAGGCGTGCATTCTTCAGTCCGTTCAAAACACCATAGCGATGGCGCGGGACCTAACGCATCGGGCGTCGGCGCTGATCACGGTCGCGCCCAAGCTCCGGGCCCGGGGATCGGACGCGGCCGTGGGCGTGTTCCTCAGTGAAGATGCGGTCGCTCCATCGACGATGTTGTCGCCGACCATCCGAGGCACCAGCATCGCGATGACCGATCGCGCCGCGCGGCGTTTTTGCGACCGTCTGGTCGAGCTCGGTGTCGCGCGAGAGTTGACGGGCCGACCGACGTTTCGGCTGTATGGGATCGCATGATGACCGTGGCCCAAACATATCGGTCGGCCGAAAACGGCAGGGCGGTGATTGACCGGGAGCTGGATGACCTGCCGGCCGAGCTGCGCTGGCGCGAATGGATGGGCCGGATCGAGGCCGTGTTGTTCGCCTCCGCCTCACCCGTCAAACGCGAGGACCTGGCGCGCGTGGTGGGGCAGGCGGCGTCGGTCGACATGCTGCTCGACGATATTCAGGCCGAGTTGAAAGGACGACCCTATGAGCTCGTCCAGGTCGCGGCCGGCTGGATGTTCCGCACACGTCCCCAGTTTGCCGACGCGATCAGGGCCGCGGCCGATCTTGGAGAGGCGGCTCTGCCGTTTTCGGAGATGGAAATGGCAGTGCTGTGCGCCGTCGCCTACCACCAGCCGATCGACCGGGCCGGGCTGGCCGACATATTCGGCAAAGACATCAGCCGCGATCTGTTGGCCCGATTGCGCTACAATAAACTGATCGCCACGGGCCCGCGATCGCCGCGGCCGGGGGCTCCTCATACATTTGTCACCACGGAGACGTTTCTAGCGACGTTCGATTTGCAGAGCTTGCGTGATCTGCCGGACTTGGATTTGGCGTCATGACGTTGCCAAAACGCCTTTACAAATATCGGTCGTTCTCAGATCGCTCGCTCGGCAACCTGATCGAAGACAAGCTCTATTTCGCCGATCCAAGCACGTTCAACGACCCGCTGGACACCAAACCAGGGCTGGAGATTGATCTGCCAGATCATCAACTGGAAACCGTCCTGACACGGCTCGTCGAGCAACGTGTAAATGGAGAAATGGAAGCCGCCGCAAAAGCGATTCGATACAAGGGCCCAAAGACGCGCGATCATATTGTCCGTCAGAGTCGTAAACAGGCCGAGCAGATCATTTCAGATCTGCGATACCACGCGACAAATCCGGAGGTGATTGTCGATGATCCTCTCTCGATTCTTCTGGGGCAAGCCATCGAACGCGAACTACTGCGTCGATACGATGGTGGGATCGTTGCACTCGCAAAGCGATACAATTGTCCTCTCATGTGGAGCCACTATGGTGACCAACATCGTGGCATCGCAATCGGGTTCTCCATACCAGCTCAAGCCAAAAAGCAGGTTTTCGAGGTCAAGTATGGCGGAAGCAGCATGGTACAGGCCAGTCTGGTTCGGGCTATGCTGAACGGAGATGATGCGTCCAGGCGAGCTGTCGATCAGGCGGTGTTGCTCAAGAAGGCTTGGGACTGGCGCTACGAAAAAGAATGGCGGCTCATCGGGCGTCGCGGAGAGCAGGACGCTCCAATCGAATTGGAAGAGATCGTGTTCGGCCTGCGGTGCCCGTCGTCGGTTATCTACTCAGTCGTAAAGGCGCTTGAGCCACGTGAGCGGCCGGTGAAACTCTATGAAATTCGGCGCAAGCCCGACACCTTCCTACTCGAACGGTACAAGGTGGATACAGACGAGCTGGCCGTGGGCCTGCCGCGTAGAGCGCTGTCGATCGCAGAAGCCTTTGATGATCTTGAATAGGTTGCAGCCAAAGCCTGTTGTGGCGCTGGTGCCATGGATCGTCTAGGCCGCATCGGAGCGAGAGCGAACATGGGATCCGCTCGGCGTGACCTCGATATCGAAACCGGCCGTGATCAGGGTCTTGACCTGCTCGGTATGAGAAATCAGACCCACCGCTCGCATCTCGTTCGTCAGAGAATGAAGTGTCTCCAGAGCTGTATTCAGAGTTTCGTCATCAAGTGAACCGAATCCTTCATCGATAAAGATCGCATCGAGTTTGATCCCGCCGCTGTTCTGCTGAACCACGTCGGAAAGCCCGAGCGCCAGCGCCAAGGACGCCTGGAACCCCTCGCCGCCTGAGAGCGTCTTTGTCGATCGCGACTTCTCCGTATTGGCATCGTAGACCGCGATGTCGAGACCGCGCTTGCTGACACCACCGGCCGTTTCTTCCGGGCGATGCAATTGATAGCGATCATTTGACATCGGTCCGAGTCTGAGGTTGGCCGCGACAAGCACTTCATCAAACATGGCCGCAATGGCAAAATCCGGCAGCCGCACTTTTTTGTCATTGTTGCCATTCACCAGGTTGGAGATCTCGCCGAGCGGAGCATAACGGTCTTCAAGGGATGCGATGTTGTTGGATATCTCATCCACGGTTTGCAAAACGCCCTGCTTGCGGATCAGTTCGGTCTTCAGCCGCGTACGCTCGTTCTGACCGGTTTCCAATTCCGCGGCACAGGCTGATACCTCGTCCTTGAGCGCGTCAACATCGGGATGCTCACGTTCGCCGATTTCTTGCTTCAGTCGTTTCAGCCGATCGGTGTTCGCCGCGAGCTTCTGCTCATGCTCCTTGATCGCGGCCTCCAGATCATCGATCTGGCCGACATCTCCTTTTGCCGATTGAAACATCTCAGCCGAGAGCCCCGCCGCAACCAGCGCGTCGGTCAGCGCCCTCCTGGCCTCTTCCCAAACGCTGTTGGCGCGCCCAAGTGCCGTTTTGGTCCCGTTGCGTGACTGCTCCGCTGCGGCAAGCGCGACCGCGGTTGCCTTATCAGCGTCGAGCGCTGACTGATGCGCTTGCGCCAAACGATCGCGCTCGACAACGGCGCCCTCGAGTGTGATCGCCAGATGGTTGGCGTCACGAAACGGCTCCGGAACGTCTCGCAGGATTGCGTTCAGTTGCGTCTGTGCGGTCGATAACTCGACGTTTTGGTCTGCTAACGCCTGTTTGGCTGCTTCGTGAACACGCGTTGTTGTGGCTGATTGGGTCTCGGCATCCGAAAGCCGTTCAGCCAAATTGGTAAAACGGGTATCAGCATCGAGCTCGGCTTTTCTTTCCGTTTCAGCGGTCAGAACCGGCAGCAGTGTCGTGCGATCGCGCGCTGGCTCGGCCAGTTCCGCCAAAGTGTTTTGCCGCTCTTCCAGCAAGGCCTGGGCTGAATTCAAGGCGGCTTTGGCCTCGAGCTCTGCCGATTTTGCCTGGTTCAGCGCATCTTGCGCCACCTCAAACGCGTCATTGCGTCCTTGGCGCGAAGTATCGCCGGTGGCCGGCGCCGGGTGATCGCGTGAACCACAGGCCGGGCAAGGTTCGCCATGGCGAAGCTTGCGGGCGACGTGCAGGGCTTGGACGTCCACGAGATCCTGCTCAGCAATCGCAAAGGTGTTCTCACACGACCGGAGCTGCGTGACAGTTTTCTGATACGCTTCGGCCAAATTGTCGACGGTTCCCTTCTGCTGATCTCGCCGGGTGACTGCCTTCTCATACTCGCCAAGAATTTCGGCTTCGCGCTGCAGGGCGGCCAAGCGGGCCGCCGCGTCACTGACAGCCCTGTCATGATCAGGCTGGAGTTTCTGTAAAGCCCGGAGCGTTTCCAGTTTTTTGCCAGCATCATCGGCCGCCTGTTTCGTGTCGCTTTCCGCTGCCGTTGCCACTGTCACCGCCTGGACCTTCTCGGTCAGCGATTGCTTCAGTGCCACTGTTTGATCGAGTGTCGCCTTCCAGCGCTCGAGTTCTTGCACTTTGGCGGCGGCGGCCTCCCGCTGTGATGCCTGTTCCGTGGTTTGAGCCAAGGTATGCTGCGCAGACTTGCGTGCCGTCTCCGCATTGGCAAACGCCTCCACCGCTGCGTCAAGCGCCTTCACCGCCTCAGCATGGTCATCGCCCGCGCTTGCTGCCGCCCGCTCCAAAGGTATCAACGTCGCAGCGGTCCGTGCCTGTTTGGAACGTGTCCGCAGCAAATCGACCTGCTCGCGTTGGCTCTCGAGAGCTGCCTTGTCACGCTTCGCGTCTTCAAGGTTGGCAAACTTCTCGGATAGAGCCTCAGCCGACGTCAGCATCTTGCGCTGCTTCGCAAGCGTCTTTTCAAGCGCCTCAATCTGGACATTGAAAACGTCAATGGCGGCCATGTCCTTCGCCGCATCTGCCCGAAACGCCTCTTCTGCTTGGTTGTTGAGCAGCGTCTCCCGTTTAAGGCGCTCGTCGCGGATTTCCTGGTGCAGCCCAGCAGCCTTGCGTTTGATTTTTTCGACAAAGCTCTCGTAAAGCCGCACATCAAACAATCGTTTCAGGATCGGCGAACGCTCATCGGAGCTTGCGGTCAGGATCTTGCGGAAGTCTCCCTGCGGCAGCAGGACGATTTGCCGGAATTGGTCGGCATCATAGCCCAGCAACTGCTCGATCATTGCGTCGACCGATTTGACTTTTTTCTCCTCCAGTACGTCGCCCCGGTGATCGGCAGTGATTTCGTCGAGAGCCATGCCCGTGGCTTTGAACAGATAGGCTTCATGCGATTGATGGGCTGTGCCCGCTCCTCGGTTCGCAGCACGGGTCTGACGGGGAACCCTCCGGATAACGTATCGCTCTTCGCCGAGATCAAAGACCATTTCGACTTCGGTCAAGGCCGTCGCACCGGCGTGATGTGAGATCATGTCCTCTGCTGATCGCTCGGCTCCGGAGGACTCGCCGAAAAGCGCGAACGACATAGCATCGAATATGGTGGTCTTGCCCGCACCGGTATCGCCATAAATGCCAAAAATACCGGCATCTAGCGCTGCGGTGAAATCGACAATCTCGGTCCCTGCATAGGGTCCGAACGCGGTCAGGGTCAGTCGGATTGGACGCATCAGACTTCCTCTCGCACGGGTTCATCGAGCAACTGCGTAACGACACCCTGCTCGATATCGCTCGGTTTCTCGCCACGCACATAAGCGACAAACTCGTCGATCACGCTGACCGGATCATCGAGCTTTGATTGGGCGCGACCGGCGGCCGAGATTGCTGGGTCCCGTCTCTTTTCCCGCAGGGTCTGAAGGATGTTGGGATAGTGTGGCCGCAATTGCGCAAGCGGCTCCACAAGTGCACCTTCGTCCAGCAATATGGCACAAATCAAGTCCTCACTTGGATTGGCCTCAGCTTCGGCCAGCAGATCGGCAAGTAGCCCTCGTACTTCACGAACCCTTCGCAATGGTTCAAACGCAATCTGTTCGAGATTCGTGGTGGAGCCGTCATCTGCGAGCTCAAAGACCGTCATGGATTTTTGCGTGTCGGCCTCATCAAAGCCAAAGGCCAAGGGCGATCCGCTGTAGCGAACGATCTCGCTGCCAGCCGTTTGCGGTCGGTGTAAATGTCCCAAGGCGACGTAATCCGCTCCATCGAAAATCGCTTGGGAGACCATCTCCACCGTCCCGACGGCCAGGCGGCGCTCGCTGTCGCTGGGTTGACAATCAGCAACGAAGGCATGGGCGACGATAACCCATCGCGCGCCCTCCGGTTTTTGGCACCGTGCCGCTTCGATCTGGGCTCTCAAAACATCTTCGGGCGTTCGGATCGTTTCGTCTTCGAATGCCCGGCGGGCGGCATAGATCTCGCCATAGGGCAGCGCGGAAAATGCTACGGAACCGTACTCATCTTCAAGCACAAGCGGTACCTCGTTCGTCTGAAGGGGACCTCTGATGAGAATGCGCCTCTTGTCGAAGAGCTTGGTCACGGCGCCAAGTCGCTGCCCGGAATCGTGGTTGCCGGCGATCACAATGATCGCTGCCTCGGTCTCCTCGTACACGCGTTCGACAAAATCGCTGTAGAGCTTGACGGCGGGCTCCGCTGGAGAGGGCTTGTCGTAGACATCGCCGGCCACAATCAGCACGTCGATGTCCCGCGTGACAATCGTATCGTAGATCTGATCGAGAATATGGGCCTGGTCATCCAGCAGCGAGACGCCGCGCAGCGTTCGCCCCAGATGCCAATCTGCCGTGTGAAGGATTCTCATCTTGCACCATCAATTTCTATACGTGTAAAAAATAGATGGACAGATTGACCGAGTCAAGCTAGTTTCTCACAATGGCCTTCGACGACCTCAAACATGCCCAACGCACGCGCCTGGAATACCTCGACAGGCTGTTCTATTGGGACGGCGCCGCGACTCGTGCATCGTTGATCAAACGGTTTGGTATTTCCAACGCACAGGCCGCTCTCGATTTTCGGGCATACCTCGCAGAAGCACCGGAAGATTCACTGCATTACGATGCTTCGTCGCGCCAATATCTGGCGCAGGACAGCTTTGAACGGCTGACGGGGGCGAGCTCGGTCGCAGAAATGACACAGCTGCTCACTGCTGGTTCAACTTCGACCTTCGACAGGCTCTCAGACCTCCAGCGGGTACAGGACATGCGTGTATTGCGCCCCCTTTACCAAGCGTTCAGAGCGAAAGCGGCTGTCAAGATTGTCTATCAGTCTATGCGGGATCCGGACCCGATGACCCGTTGGATCGCTCCCGTGCGCTTCGCCTCCGATGGCGTCCGCCTGCATGTGCGGGCCTGGTGCTATGCTCGAGACGGTTTCCGCGATTTCCATCCGGCGCGCATCGACCCGGAGTGTTCGTTCAAGGAGACAAGGCCAGCCGAGACCATACCGCGCGATGATGACTGGTTCACTTGGGCAGTGCTGACGTTGCGGCCGCATTCTCGGCTGACGCAAGCGCAACAGCGCGTGGTGCGGATTGAATACGGGTTTACGGGAGAGACCCTCCGCGCCAGGACAAGAAAAGCCCTGGAGTTTTACACTGAGCGACGCTGGGGTCTGGAAAAAAGAGAGCCGCGACTCGAACTAGTCTCCACCGACTACATCCCGATGAGCATGGAGGAGATCGATGCAGATCAATCTGCGCCGCGTTGATCCATCCCGCAATATGAACCGCTTCTATTCCGTGGAACTGACCAAGGACCTCTTCGGAGATCACGGCGTTCACCGGCAGTGGGGCCGCTTTGGCACCTGGGGTCGGCAGCGGTGTGACTGGTACAAATCTCAAATGGAGGCCGAATGTGCGCTGTCTGATCTGGTCAAACAGAAACTGGCGCGAGGCTATCTGCTCAAACTGCCCTCGTCCAAGGGTTAGGGGACAGACCTTAAGCTGAAGAGCAAGACGGAGTATCTGCGGCGGATTTCGAGGGCATCAAGGTCGCAAAGGATAGTGTGGCAAGCAGTTCACTGTGAGCTAAGGCGGATTGCCTTCAACACCCGTCTGGTTTCCACCATGAGCAACAACTCGTCGTCGAGCGTAACGATGCGAGAGTGCATGGTCGCAATACGAATGGGGCTCAACCGCTGCAACGATTCTCTCACATCTTCTGGACGTCGAAAGACAGACTTGAATGCCGTTTTCCAGTTATCGCTGCGCTCGATGATCATACGGTAATCTGAAAAATCGGCATACTCGATCAACGCGCGCGGGTCTCGTCCAGCGTCTATTTCCGCCCGACGCTTGGCCTCCCATTTGTCACGCATGTCCTTGGGCAGTTGCTGCTTCATCCAGCGGTCACCAAACGCGTCTTCCATCACCTCGACGATAAAGGCGCGGAGAGCCACCTCAAACCGGCGCAATTGTGCGAAAGCTCTCTCCGCCCGGACGAATTCGTCGCCTTCGTCTGCTGGTTCTTCAACCTCATCATCCGCAACGAGCCCGGCTATCGATATGCTTTCATGGAAGGCTGCGGTGGGGAAGTCGGTTAACGCTGGATCGACGCCCCGCTCGAGATAAAGCTCCGAACGGGACAGCGGGTTAATCAAAGCTGCCTCATCCACAGACATCGGATCGCGCCAATCACCGAGATTGGGTCTCAACCCAGCGACCAGGGCGGTCTCAAAAGGCCGCATACGGGCAACGTTTTGCCCGATGGAAACGAGTTCCGCGAATGCACTCGCCGATGTGGAGGCGTGGTCGATATGCAGCCACGGACGCGTCATGCTTTCCATAGCTGCGCGTAGCGAATTCGTACCATGGAGTTCCTTGGCAAGTGCTGTCGCGATGGAAGACGCTGCGGTTGCCTCCTCGATCAAAGTCGACAACTCGTTTTTGACGGGTAATCGAAACGCGCTTTCGTAGACGCGCCGTGCTTCGGTGGCGGCTGAGAGTGTTTTGCGGAAATCCGAGTCCGGATCGAGAAGGCCGATGCGGCGCGCCTCCGACAGCGGCCCTTCGAGCATCTTGCGGCGTTTTTTCGTGTCCTCCATGAGCCGTGCAATGGATGAGGATCCGTAGATCTCGGCGAGCAGTTTGGGCGGCAGGGCGTTTTGCCGGACCGTATCAACGGCGGATTGGCTGACGGCGATTTCCGCTAGAGTGCTGGCTATTGGATTGACGAGCTTTTCGAGGTCCCCGAGCGGATTGGTCAGTTTCCGCAGGCGCTCCTGATCCTCGAACAGCTTTCGAACGATATCTGATGTCATTTGCGGCCCCACTCAGTCGGCGTGTGTTGCCTTGCCCTTTTGCTGGAGCACTTCAAGGCCGCCTGGGTCTCGATCCAGCAAGAGAAGTGCACTGGTCACTGCATGGCTGACCAGAACGTCGCCGCTCTCGTATTTCTGAAACGCGTTCGGACCACCGCCAATCAGCCGCCCGGCATCTTTCTGGGTCAGCTTCAGGCGTTTGCGGATGCGTTTAACGGCCTTCGGGGCAAGACGTCCCTCGACCTTGGCCTTCAGCGCGGTTAGCTCCCGGTCTGACACTTTCATGTCCGACCCGTCATGAATGCTCTCATCGCTTTCATGACAATACCAGCCAGGCATGTCGAACGTGGCCGTTTCGCCTTTGTAGGCAATCGTCATCGGCCGCGTATCGCGATGCATCGGTGCCCCGGTTTCAGGGCAGACCGGATGATTTTCAACTGCATCAGCCACTGTCTTTCTCCTTAAAGGACAACAACAAAAACTCACTCACAACGTCCGCCGTAAACTTCACGTAGAGCTCGCCCACCTCGGACGGCACATGGTAGACATCCTGCCACACACGATGATCCGCATACGACGTCATCGATTTCTGAAAATCGCGCCGGTCCATGGACTGGATGACGGCGACAATCTCAGCGCTTCCGAATCCGAGCGCCGCCGCCGAGCGGATCGCCGACCCTGTCGCATTGAGGCTCTTTGCCGATCTGAAGGTCGATTTGATAGCATCCAGATCATAAGTCGGCTTGCGTTTTTCAGTCACGAGACCTCACATAGCACCATTATGGTGTTTTTTCAAGATGCACCATTATGGTGTTCTATAAGTGGTAGCAACTTTCCGTCGCTGGAGTTTTCTCGGAGAGTTGAGATTATTTGGTTACGGAGGCTCAGGTTCGGTTTCGGTTCTGCTGTTGGCTCAGTTCATGGTGCGACCAAGATAGTTGCCTTCGGTGTGGTGGCGTCGTTCCGACAGTGTTGATCACACACTCGATATTCAAGCTGAACCCGGCTTGCCCACCCTCACCGCTGGCAGATTAGCATTTGTGGCTCGCCGTCGGCTCTGTCTGGAGAGGCGCGCCCATGGCCGCTGCCCGGAATTTGTTCATTGATCCTGCATTCCCTGATATGCGGCGCGACGCGCAAGAATGGTCGCCATTGGATCCGACCAAAGAGCCAGCAATGTGCTTCGAACGGCGGCATGAGAATCCGGCAAAGATGCCGCCGTAAGCCGGTCCACGATACGCGAAACGCGTGTGCCTTCGTTCGCAATCCATCGTACCAACGTGTCAGCGTCGTTGATGCGTTTCTCTGAAATCTGCTTCCCGTTTACGTCAAGCACGAAGCCGTTCTTGTCAGTCGCTGGTATGGCCTTGTGATGCAGTGCGATCACCTCCCACCGATTGTTCAGGACGGGAGCGCCGGAACTTCCCTTGTCTGTATCTCCTGAATACCAGCAAAACACATCGGCTTCGGTGTCATTTTCGACAAGGACAAACGTACTGTCGTGAACGACGATGCGTTTTTGCTCTCCGCGCGGATGCTGCAAAATGTTCACGGGGTCGCCGATGAGGATTTTCCCTTCTTCCTTCAACAGCGGCAGCCATCCGAACGTTTTGAGGGGCTTGAATCCCTGCACTTCGCGCAATGCCACGAAGCAAAGGTCGAGAGCCTCGTCGGAAAAAAGGAACCGACCGGGGTCGGCAACATAGCGTTCCGCGTTTCGCGGCGTCCCTATCGTGTTGTCGTCGTATAGAAACTCGAAAAGGGCACTCGCGGCTTCAGTTTCGTCCTTGATCACATGATGATTTGTCAGGACGACACCTTCGCCGACCAGAAAGCCAGTCGCAGTCTCTGCCCCGCGTGTAATTCGGCAGACTGCGCGCGCGGCCAGTATTCCGATTTCCAGAAATTCTCCAGACAAGATGTTGTTGCGCGGGCCAATGAAAGCCTCGGTGCCGAGGCCGGACGTAATCGTCAGAAAGCGCTCGTTTTCGCTTTCGAGCTGATCCAGCGTTTTCTGACGAAGCTGGGCTTTAAGCCTGCGGGCGTCGGTTTCGACACGGTGTCCGCCACCTCGGGCGATCATCTGCATCGCTGTCTGGAGTTTGTCTTCCCGCGCTTTGATACGCGCAATGCTTTCATCAACGTCGTCGATGCCAAGTTCCGATGGTGTGATGGCCATGGCAAATCCCGCGTTCTGCTATCGATTGGCTCCGGCGGCATGTTATGGTTGAATACAGACATCAGCAAACGGCCGGCGAAAAATGCAAAAAATCACCTTCAATGAGTACATTGCGCTTTCTACGGATCGTAAGCACCGGGAAACCTTCAAAGCCTATTCGAACGTGGAGCGCGGTGAAGGCGGCTTTGATTTTCGGATCGTGCCTAATCCCGACCTAGTCATTATGACCGAGGAAGAACAGCGCCTCGAAAACGCCATGCAGATCGGTAATGGCGCAGAACGCGCAGCGCGCATGCTGGCATTTCAACTCGATCGCATTTTCCGGCCACACAAACCAGTGCTGGTGGCCGAGGGCGACAGCTGGTTGCAGTTTCCGATCCTTGTTGACGAGATTGTCGATCATCTGGCTGAGGAGTTCGCAATCCTGTCACTCGCCGCCGCCGGCGACACCGCTGACAACATGGTTCACGGAGACCTGGAACCAGGAGGCTCTGAGTATTTGACGAACCTACGTTCACAGAAGGAGCACGTTCGCGCTTTTCTGTTCTCAGCGGCTGGCAACGACATCATCGGTGAAGACCGAGTTACTAAGAAATCAGCACTTTTCGACATCATCAACGACTTCAGTGGCGACGAGAACGATGTTGCCGGTCACATCAACGATCAGGTGCTCACAGAACGTCTGGGTAAGCTCCGTGCGGCCTATGAGAAAGTCATCAGCGACATTCGAGGCGAGCCGGGACTCGAGCGACTGCCAATCATCATACACGGCTATGATTACGCGTTTCCGTTTCCACATGTGGAGAACGATCCGCGCAACCCGCTCCATGCCAAGAATAATGAATGGCTCGGGGAACCTCTCGACCGGCGTCGGTTTCCCGTGGCAACACAGCAACAACGGGATTTGCGCCGCGCCATCGTTGCGCTGTTGATTGACCGGCTCTACGACATGCTTGCTGACGTAGCCGGCGATCCCGCTTCAACGAGAGTCTGGGTCGTCAATTGCCGGGATGCGATGCCTGATGTGAGTGACTGGATCGACGAAATTCATGGCACAACCGCTGGATTTGCCAAGGTAACCGAACGGGTTCGACAGTTGCTGGACGGAGTGTTGGCTAGCGGCTAAACCAGCCCCAACATGCTTCGAACTGGATTTCGACGACCGCGCGCTCTACGCGCATGCGTCGTATAGCTGCGGAAGCCAGGATTCGGTAAAGTGCAGTGCTTCAACACTGCCATCGTTGGACAGACCGACGCGTACTACGATCTCAACACTCGCCTCGGGACCCCGTTCGTCGGTCAAGATGAACATGTATGAGCTCTTGTCGAGCTCGGGCTCTAGTGTAGCTACGTCAAGCGAAACTCGGAAGCACCGCGTGTGCCTCAGCCCACTTTCTTGCAGTCGTGCAATCAGTTCAGCCAAGCCAATAGCATCTTGTGTGCTATCGCCCATGATTAAGAAGTCGAACGTGTTGTCCTCGATCTGCACAGGATCTCGCACAAAAGATGCTAAAGCATCGACGTGCGGCTCCAGTCTCTCGGGAGCCCCTGGATCGCCAAAGCGCACTGCTCGTCGCAAGTCTCCCTGCCCGGAACGCACAAACTGACGATGGAACTGAACAGCAACTCGCCGCGCTTGATCATCGGGCCAACGAGATGCCTCCTGCTTGGAGAACCTGTCAATATCTTCGTCTGATAGAATGTTTTCTGGAATGAACCGAATCGAATATGGATTGCTACGGAACGTCAAATAGGAGTCCAGCACACTCCTATTGTCGACCAGACAATCGTATATTTGCCTCGTGGTGGCGCCGCTAGCCTCCAACAACGTATAGAGCGCGTATACACGATCGTGCATGCTGATGAACCCTGAATCCGCAAGATCCTGCCTACGCTCCCTGCACTGCTGCACCACGTCGTCATCAAGAGATATCAAAACATCAGAATTGCCCCTATCGATTAGATTCTTGTAATAACTTGAGAACGATGTTTTCGTGTCGCCCAGGAAGCCCGACTGCAAGCGTCGTACTTCGAAATCGACCACAACCGCATCAGACACCAATGTGTAACGGCCCTCTTCAAGCGGGAAAGTTCTTGTGTTTGTAGCATTTGGCGTTAGTGTCTTGACAATTTCAAAAGCACCTTGAGCTAACTTTTTTGCCTGATCAATATAAACTTGACTGGCCGCACCTATTAAATCCCCCTTTATGAAAAAAAATAGCGGATTAACGAAGTCTGCTGTCTGCTCAAGCAAGTTCTCAACCTGCTCTTCATTCAATCTTGCACGGGATTCCGTTGCCGATAAGAATAACTTAACGTTTGCAGGAATAAAAAAGTACCCTTGGCAAGAATTGTAATGCGTGCGCAGCGTACCGTTCGCCTCGCGAGTTCGAAGCAAGACTACTTCAGAAAAAACGCTTCCTTCATCGGATTGCATGTTCGCAACGTCTGCAAGACGTTGCCTGTCATGAAGAGTAAAAGCGATGTATGTAGCTCTCTGGTTTGTCAGCTGCTGGCCAAGGCGTTGAAGCGTTTCACCGAAATTGCTCGCTGACGGTGGCCTACGGCAGTCATAGCTCAAAACATACGCATAACCATCGCGAATGTTCCCGTCAGATGACTGCGAAAACTCGACAGCGGAAACCGCCCCCGTCCAAGATGTAAAGACAACAAGCGTAAACACTACCAGACGCAGCATTGCTTAGCCTCCATACAAAGCACTCTAGGATAGAGTATCAAGATGGCTTGGTGGATCAAGCTAAACTGCGGGCAATCATTGCCTTCCAGGCATGAATATGATCAAGCGACGCTGGTTGACAACTGGATCGCCGGCGAGCGTGTCGCTCGAGAGATTGGCCGGATTGCCGAGCGGCCGGGCTATCCTTGCACTAGCCTACGTGAAGAGACCTTGATGCCTATCCGTAGGCATCAACTAGATCATTATTTTGGAAACCTTCTGATCCAGCTTTGGAGCACTAGAAAGTTATGCAGGTGCATTCGATGTGACAGTCAGTGAACTGCGGGACCAGGACTTAAACGGTATTGTCTATCACAGCGTCCGCTATCCCGACGACCAAGTGGTGGCGCTGTTCTGGTCGATCGTTGCACGCATTCCAAAACCGGGCCAGCATTTCCTTTACCATTAGGACAGAACAACCTTTTCCAAGGCTAAAAATCTGACGGGTGGTGAAGTATTTTCAGTTGCCGATTAGTTGCTTTGGTTGGAGGAAAGGAATTTCGATGAGCCGAGTGATATGATCGAAATAGTGAGGCAGACTGTACATTCATTATCAGATACAACTCGAGCCTCTATCGCGCGCGTCTAAAATGGGCCTTCTGATCGCGGCTGCAGAACTCTAGATTCTTTTGAAAGGTAGAAATGAACGACAACGAGGCGCTCGACGAGCAAATCAACGCGCTCATCAAGGCGCGGATCGGCGAGGTCCTCAAGGATTCCGAGAACCAAGCCATCGTCGTCGAATGGTTTCGAAACGAAGCCTCGGTTCCGCCGACTATAACCCGCGCGGCGTTGAAGATGCTCGTTCCAATCCTTGTGGGAGGGGCCGGCGCCGTGTCTGACTGGCTCGGGCAAACAGCGGCCGATCGCCTTCGTCAGGCATTCTTCAAGCTACCATACTCTGAACCAATCGTTGATCGTTTGCAGCAGGCAATCGCATCAATTGATCTTCGTGCCGGGGCGATGCGTCGGTTTGACCAGGCGGTCGAACGCGTTTCTCCTGCCGCGGCTGAGCTTGGCAGTCTTCTAGCTGATGATCTTACAGCCCATTTAGCCCAACTTGAGGTTTTGGGAGAGCTGAAGGCCGAAATCGCAGAAGTATCTCGTTTAATTGGCGCGTTGGCGAACCCGCAACCGGTCACCAGTCTCTGGCTAGTTCCAGACGGTGACGACAACCGATTTTTGTACCGTTCTCGCTCTATTCCTGTTGTCGGTAGGGCGAAGGCGATGGACGGGCTTGAGGCGTTTCTCAATTATGATGGGATGTTTCGCTGGCACCTGGTTTTTGGTTCCGGCGGCGTCGGAAAAAGTCGGCTAGCGCTAGAGTTCCTGATCCGCCGCGGTGGCGCCTACAGCAGCAATATGGGGTTCTTGCCAAAAGAAGAACTTGGAAGGTTTGATTGGCATCGTTGGCAACCACTGGTTCCGACCCTGCTCGTTGTCGATTATGCGGCTCGGGAGGCTGGACCATTGGCCGACATGATGAGGGCGCTGGCGGTTCGCGACGATTTGCAATGCCCGGTTCGCCTGATTTTGCTGGAGCGCCATGTGAATGCGCCGTGGTTCGAAAGGGTCATCGGTGAGGGCACCAACGCCGCTCCGCGAATCGAAGCTTGCTGGTCCGAGAAAACGGATGAACTGACGGCACCTCACGATGTTTGGCCGATCATCCGCTTTATGGCAGATGGTGCTTTAGACGAGACAGCCCGCGAAGCCACGTTGCGGGATTTCGAGACCGTTGATCCACAAATGCGCCCATTGTTTGCCGCGTTCTATGGCGATGCCATTCGACGGCGGCGACAACCGCGACAATGGAGTCGCGTTGAACTCGTTCGCGATGTCCTGAAGCACGAACAGGGCTTCTGGAAGGAAGCTGGTCTCAGTGACCGACATCGCAACCTACTTGCATGTTCAACAACGACCGCAGGCGTGCCGGTCGAATGGCTGGACCACCGGTTCGAATTTGCAGGAAGTCATCCGCACTTTTGGCCTGAGGGGTCACAAAGGGACATGATCGGCCCGCTTTCACAGGTTTTTGGCTATGAGATCATTTCCGACATACCACCGATAGAACCTGACATTCTTGGCGAGGTCTATCTCATAGAATGGTGGCGTGCTGCCAATGCAGAAGAGCGCAGCAGTCTTCTCGACCTTGTCGCCTATCTGAGCGCGTGGGCTGGTGACACAGTTGATCGGATGGTTTCAGACTTTCCCGATGACGCGCCAATAGACTTTGTCTTTGCGATCATCGGCACGAGCTGGCGAGATCTTGAAATGTCGCGGGCGGAGTGCATTTACAATATTGTCACTGGTTTCGCGCCTCACAACGCCCACGCAGCATTGCGGTCCTTTCGGTTGTTTGAGACCGTCCCGTTTTCTACATTGACTTCGTCATATGGCTCTGAGTGCCTCAACGACGCTGCACAGAACTTTATTGTTGGTGTCGCAGAGCCCGAACGAAATTCGATCCGGGCAGTCCTTGCAGCTCAACTGCGACTTTGGCGTCGCGCAAAGCGCTCACGGACACAAGACATAGCGCTCTGCGGCAGCGCGCTCTCCGCGATTGCACGCTTGCCACAATCCCAGCCCAGAGAGTTTTTGCCGATGGCCCGCCGTGTAGCTGCGCTCGCCCGTGCTTATCCGCAAGACGAAGAGTTTGAACACGAGGCCGCCACCTGCTTGACAAATTATGTGAACCTCTTTGATCCCATGGAGACTGCCAAGGCTCGTTATTGGGCACGGGAAGCTCTCAATCTTGTCGGTGGTTATAAGGGCCCGGAATGGGATGAACTGCTAACTTCGCTTAGCTATCACTTGTTCTTGCTTGAATTGGCTGAAGGGTCCGGTTCCGAACGGGACATGTACAGGATCTCAGAGGGCGAGGTTTCGAGTGCGCTTGATCGTGTCGTGGCTTTTGACAACAGGTTCCGACCTTGGAAAGGGACGATTCTGGAACAGTTTCGGTCCGACGGGGAGAGCTGGTTGGAAGAACGATAGACTCAACGCTTTGCTATGTTGGTGGCGATACAATCGGCCTTGCCTAAAGTCAGCGCGTACAATTAACCTATACCTTGTCGCCTTGTTTAGCGATCGAGATACACGGTAACGATAACTAGGAATTATGGAGCCCTCCGAGCACCAAAATGAGAAGCTACTGCTCCGGGCGTTCCCCTTGTTCAGTCCTCTGTCCGATAGTTGGTTACGGCCTGGACGAATTCTGACGCTCCATCTTGCCGTGATGGTTGTTCTCTACGGCACCTTCATGATTGCGGCAGTTCGCGGTGACCAACTCTGGATCGGGAATGGGATAGGAGTATTTGAAAACCCCCCGTTCTTTGCCCACTTGCTCGCAACCGCGACGTCAGTTCCATTTCTGCTGTACCTGGTCAGGCGCTTGATGCGAGTGCTCCAGGAAGCACCAGATCGCGCGAAGAACGAATTTTGGAACACCATCGAACGCACACGACTCGTCCGGGTCGTTTGGACCCTTGTTGCATTCCTCGGCTTGATTGCATTGGCTGGATCTGTGGTGATGGCCAGCAGATTTCAAGTAGACATCTATGACTCGATTTACAATCTCCCGACCTTCATAATCTATTCAATCATCAGAGTTTACCAGTATTTGATATGCTACCCTTCGATTTTTGCTGCTGGGCTGGTCTTGCCTTGGTTGAGCTTCTTGGCGCTTCGGAGAGCTTCAATCGGATATTTGCCTTTCGCGATCGATGGGATCGGCGGACTCAAAAAATACTTGAAGGTCTTTGACGGTCCAATATTTGCTGTTCAAACAGTCGCCGTTGCGATCGCTCTCGCCAACTACGTTGGATGGGGCGGCTTCAAACCAGTCTCCACTATGATTGCGATTGCGGCGCCTGTGGTCGTCACTGCACTCGCCGCAGCGCTGTACCTTTCGTTCGCAGCGCTCGTGAGGACGCAACGAGAAACCGAACTCCAGAGGATCGTTGACAGACAGAACGCTCTATACTCCGCGATGATGAATGCGGACAACGAAGCCATCGGGAAACCAAACGATATCGCCGAAGAACTGGAAGCCAGCGTTCGAGTCTACGAGCTGGTTCGGTCAACTCGCAACTTTGGCTGGGTTAAGTATCTGGCAAACCTGTCCGTTGCCGTTCTGCCCAATGTGCTAACCGCCGAAGTCGTTTCTCAATTCGTCACGAAGCTGATGGCGTAGCCGAAAGACCCGTAGGCCGAAGTTTCCGAGTGACAGCAAGTATGAACAGAAGAGCCCTGTCGTCAACCAAGGACCGATAGCGACGCCAGACACGACTAGCAGCACGAAAACGTACGTCAGCACCGTCGAGATCAAGCTCAGTTGTTTTGTTCCTGAAACTCTGTCGAGCTGCACATACGCTTGAACAAAAATGTAGGCCATGTCCCGGATCAGAAATGGAACAAACAGCCATATGGGTACATCGAAGGCCACGAGTATTGCGATTTGCAGGTATATGTTGAAGCGGTCAACGACGTAGTCGAACAAGGATCCGAACTTCGTTTCAACGTTCCAACGGCGGGCTAGGTGTCCGTCAGCCAGATCAGAAAGGAAAATGTAAAGAAACAAGAGCCCAAGACGGGCGCTTGCTTCGGGGGCCTGACTCAACCAGACTGATCCAAGCCCAGAAACCAATCGGGACAGCGTGATCAAATTCACCAAGGACCACAACAGTTTTGGTGATCCTGACTGACGCATAATTCCTAGTTATCTATCGGGAAGGTTTGCCCGGCAGCTGGTGCTGCGAGGCAAACCGGAGGCCACATTTCAGTAGCTGCAAATGTGAACCTTAGGCGTCTACCGTAGCCAACGTATCGGCAGCAACGACGGCCGAGCTGAGCGAGTTGTCGGATACCTTTGTGTAGATCTCAGTTGTCGCGATGCTTGCATGACCGAGTAACCGCTGGACCAGCCGGATATCGACGCCCTCTTCGATGAGCAGCGTGGCAGCAGAGTGCCTGAAGCGGTGAGGCGTCAGGTGTGGTTCGATACGCAGCGACCGAGAGAGCGTCCTCAAGCGTTTCCGGAACGCTTGAGGCGTCAGTCGCGCACCCTTAGTATTGGCGAAGAGCCAAGCTTCGGCTCCTTGAGCGTCAAACCTCTTCTTCCAGTAGTGCCGAAAGTCCGCCTGCAATCGGTCGTTGGCAACATATACTGTACGCTCTCGGTCCCCTTTTCCGCGAACGCGGATTTGTGTTGCCGCACCCGTCACGTCTCGCGTGCGGAGGGCAGTCAGCTCACCGATCCTCAGACCGGTCACCACAAGAAGTCGGGCGATCAAACCGGTCACCTTGATCGCTGACACTTCGCTCAGATCTGCTGGCTCTGCGGAAGGGTCAAGCTCGATGATGTGCTCGGCTGATCGGAAAAGCGCACTGAGCGTCGGTCGATCTACAGGGCGTGGGAGCCGCTTGGGGATCTTCATGTCCAGGCGGAGACCTTCGAACGGTGTGCCTTCGTTAGGATGAACCTCTCCAAGCCAATTGTAGTAGGATCTCAAGGTCACGAGCCGTCTTCGGATCGTGGCTGGACTTGCGTTCTGCTCTTCTCGAAGGTCCTTCTGATAAGCGACAACGTCCGCGCCACATGGACGGTCGTCGAGACCGAACTTGGTTCTGAACCTCACGAAGGCGGTCAAGTCCTGCCTGTACGCCTTCAGGCTATGGTTGCTGAGCCCCAACTGTTCTTTGCAGAACTCTTCGAATTCGTTGATCATGATCTCGGTCATTTGCCCTCGTCGATTGTCCAGGGGCCGCGGTCAGTCATCGACAGCTTCAAACCCCAACGGGGCGAAGAGGAATCTACAGAAAACGCATTGGCAACAGTGAGATACTAGCCAACCCACCCCTGAAAATCATCGTGACTCGCATGGGCTGCAACTGTAGGCTGATCTGAGACTTCAACCCAAACGACAAGACCTCTTTGTCGCTGTAGAGATAACCGAGAATTATCCATGCAAGCGCTTGCTCAATTCTCAAACTTCGAACCGCTAAATGAACAAATCGATGTCTTGGTGTCGGCAAGGGACACCGACGACATTTCCCGTGCCATCGCCGAGATCTACCCAAAGAGGCGCCTGTCGGAGTTCCACGATCACTCCCAAGTAAGCGCCTTCGTCTCCGAAACCGTCGACAAAGTCATGAAAGGACGGTTTCTTAAAACGTTCCGAAGAATCTTTGACGGCATCGTGTCCGTCAGTTGGACTCCTCCTGATGTAGACAGTGGCAGTTTTGAGGTGTCCCTTTTGAACGGCATCTCAGCGGAGGGCGTGGACCTTCCGGAGTACATGCTGATTAGGCGCGATGAATTGGAGCCGACCCACCTAACGGGACTGTTCGCATTATTTGAGAAGATCCCTCCCAAGAAACGGCCGAAGATAATTCTGGATTCCCAGTTCGACCTCAGCAGCACGTACGAGTTGTTGTCCTACAACGTCGAAAGGGTCCGCGTTTTCTCCAGCAAACCTGGCGGACTCGAGGAAGTGGAGTTGCGCAATCAGGATGTAGCCGAGGACAGTTTTCTAAAATTCTACGAAGCGTCAGCTTTAGGGTCATGTGCGGCTGCAGATTTCTTCCAGAAAAAAATGAGCGACGCTCGAGAAGAGGATGCCCGAAAAGCGATTGTTCAGCAGTATCTACGGGTTCAATCGTTGAAGCGCTTAGGCAACAAGTTTGAAGCTATTGATCCGATCAACGCAGCACTCAATGCCGTCAAGACCTCAGACTCGCTTGATGAGGCGTGGAGATCACAAGCGCTGTTCTTCTTCCTAATTGATTTGGCTTACGCAGTAGAAGACCCAAAATGTGTTGAGCAGCTCACGGCAATAGCGCTCCGCCTCGAAAACCAGAAGATGATTGGCCATGCGTGCCGATTGGTGAACCTGAGCGCGGGTATCAGTCCATTTTCTTCCCAACGGCTGGTGGAAGGCGATAACATTTTCAGATCTTTGGGTGAGCCGGTAGGTCAACTATACTGCCGAAATAATCTTCTGGTCACAAACTCTCACCTGATGAGCCATCAGACTTCGCGCGCCGAGTGCGAAAAGACGCTCGAATTTGCGCTGGAGGTCACACCCTTTTCAGATCGCTTAAGTACTGTTTGTTCGTCTGTCGGTGTTGGACATCTATTGAACAATGACCTTGTTCAGGCGCAAAGAGCGTTCGAACGAGGCGCGTCCGCGTCGGGTTTGCGTTTTCATCAGCTAACCGCTCGAGTTAACCGGCTCATCTGCGAGTATGTCGCGGACGGTCGAGTGTCTGAAGAAAGCGTGGAAGACTGCGCTAGCGCGATACAAGCATCTCGCATGCCGCCAAAGCTGGACTATCACCACACCTATCTACTGGGTAACCTTCACCAACTTGCCGCCACAAAGAGCGCTAGACGTTCCATCGCAGATCGGCTGATCTCCCAACGCTACCTCAATTACAGTGATGAAGAAGTACTAGATGGGCATGTGTTAAAATTTGTCGAGAAGAAGTTGAGAATGCTAGCACCTGAAGGTTCTTTTTCTGGACCGAAAGGCGAGTTTTTCCGCCGTTATGGCCTCTTGCCGCTCAATCATTTCATTTGGAATTGATTTTTAAACAAAGAGGTGCTCAGTAAATACATTGCTGCACACAAAGTGTGATCTTTAGTGATTGTTAAAATATGACGGACGACAGGGTTATCTTGGTTTTCAAGGATATATTCTCTTGTGTATTTTATTACGTTGTTCTTGCGCCCCATTGTAGGAAGGGCATTCAATTCGATGAATTTTGCCGATGATTTTGACACTTTAGCGCCGTTTCCGAGTTCCCTGTCATACCTGAAATCAACTCGCGCGACCGAGTTGCACCCTGCGGATTTAGCCAATTCTTCCGATATCAGCGCGACACCGCTGTCATAGGCAACGTCAATGAACTCCATCGCTGGCGCCGCTTCCGTTTCCTCCTTTGCGATCTCTGAGTAGATCCAATTTAGAGGCTCCTTGACGTCGGGAACGACGATTTGTGCAGCGATCGTCTTCAGCTCACCGTCTTCGCAACTCGGCACAAGCACCAAGGTTCCATCATACCCGCGGATAAATTCCTCCACCATATAGCCATTCGGAATGGTGCCATCGAAGAGACCTGTGTAAACACCTACGCTGCTACCCAAATTCGTTGGCTTGTAGAGGGCAGCGTCTCCTCGCCTCAGTTCATTGGATGATTTTGGTAGCTCGAAGCCGGCCTCACGTGCCAACAACCTAGAAATCGGTTTGTCTTCACTCAATAGGGCGGTTCGCGCATTGCAAAACGCCACGGAACGTTCTCGCCAGCCTGCCAATGCCGGCGCAATTACAAGGTTCCCCAGAAAACGATTTCCAGCATTGAGATTGAGTAGATAGCTCGGGAAATGGCTGCACTCGAGACGAGACATCTCTATCAGTTGGTCGACGTTGAGGAAGGTAAGCTCCATGCCGAGAGCTTCACCAGCCTCCGAAAAGAAGCCTACAACGTCGGAACGCCAGCGGTGATACCAAGTCTCTGAAGGAGACCCTTCGAACCTGTCCGAATAAACGATTGCGAGACGCTGCTCGTTCAAGCCAAGCAAGAAATCGCACAGCTTTTCCGGGTATGACGGCACGGATAATTCTCGGTTATCGTTACCCAAAGGCCGATAGCGGAGGTGTGACCCGCCGTTCATGATGATTTTGGGTTTGCTATCGAGGGGTTGACCGCAACCCTAACGCGATGCGCTTCGACTATTCTGGGCCGGTTAAACCCAAGGCTTGGGCAATGTGATCAGCGATTTGATCAGAAGCGGCTCGGAGTGGGCTCGCATCCAAATGTGCATAGCGTTCGGTTGTGGCCGCCTGCTTGTGGCCGAGTAAAGCTCCGACGATCGGGAGGCCCATGCCGGCGCTTGCACCGACTGAGGCGAAGCTGTGTCGAAGATCGTGGAGGCGGACATCCTCGATCCCCGCGTGGCGGCGGACGGCCCGCCATGGCTTGTTGAGATCAGCGAGCGGCTTCTGAATCAAACATCCATCGGGATCGATGTCGCGCTGGTCGCTCGGAAACACGAATGGACCGTTCCGAACTTGGCGCTGGAGTATGTCGTGCGCTTGCTGGTTCAGCACGACTGCCCTGGCGCCCGTCTTGCTGTCGGCGAGGAACAGAAGTCCTCGCTCCAGATCCACCTCTTTCCAGGTTAGATGCAAGATCTCCCGTAAGCGACATCCTGTGAAGATCAGCATACGGATTGCATCGATGGCCGTGCTTGAGAAGACGGTCGTTTGGTTTTCTGGTTTTGGAGCGTGTTTGGACTGCTTCTTCTTGGTAAGATTGGCCCAAGGAATCCCATCGGTTTCGGCTAAGCGTAGCGCTTCGCCGAGCCGCATGAATTCGTCGACGGACAAATAACGTTCGCGTCTTGGCTCCTTGAACGACCGAACGCCTCTCGTTGGATTGAAATCTTCAGGGACCAGCCCCGCCTCTTGCGCGTAGCGGAATACGGCCGATACCGTCTCCAACGTTCGGTTCGCCATGACCTTTGACTTGCCGCCGATCGCGTTGTGCATAGCGGCGACATCGACGCGCACGATTTCGCTGATCTTCAACGAGCCGATGATCGGGTTGGCATGGCGACGGATGTTGATCTCGTAGTTCCTGATGGTGGCCGGTTTCAAACGGCGGGGCGCTTCGTCGTCGAGATAGCGTTGCGCCATTTCTCTGAACGTCGGCATCTTACGATCGGCATCGCGTTCAATGCTGGGATCGTTGCCCAGGCGAACTTCGGCGAGCTTGGTTCGTGCGACATCGCGGGCTTGTTCGCAGCTGATTGTTCCAACGCGACCGATCGACAGTCTCTTCTTGGCGATGCGTCGACCACCGCTCCCTGGCCGGTACTCGACGATGAACGACTTGTGGCCGGTCGGCGAAACACGAACGCCAAAGCCGGCCAAGTCGCTATCATAGGCCGTGTAAATGCGATCGCGAGTTTCGAGCTTGTCGACGACGCGTTTGGTGATGCGCAATGATGGCATTGGCTGCTCCACACGGGGTATCCCGTGTCGCCACCATGTCGCCACCGTGAACGAAATCGGGATCAATCGTCAGAAATCGGAAGCGGACAATAACACAAGAGAATCAGTTAGTTAATGAACACGCAGCCATTGCGCGCCACTGCCAGAAATGGCCCCAGAAGCGACTCATAACCTGAAGGTCGCAGGTTCAAATCCTGCCCCCGTAACCAAGATTTCTAAAACTACCCAGATTATTCAACAGCTTGAGTTGATGACTGTTCGTGACTTGGGTTCACCCGAGCAGAACCAGTACTTTGGCTTTGAAGTTCAACTTGCCCTCAATCATGCCACGAAGCCCCTGCCTGCTTATTTCGACGGCGTGTCCCGGCTAAATGTGAGTCAGGTCGAATCGGATCATGAGAGCGCTTTGTTGCCCGGTCTTTGGAAAAGACCTGGTCATTCGGGACTGAGCGACCGCTAGAAAAGATCGCCGCCAGCCAGTCTCACAAGCACTCTTCAAGGAGCTTGCGGGTGTTTTCGGCCGTCATCTTCACGGGGTTTCCGCCAACGCTTGGATCTTCGAGCGCGGCAGCGGTCAGTGCGTCAACATCGGGGGCGGTGACGCCCAACGCGGTCAGCGTCGTCGGAATGCCCAATGCGGCATTCTGTGCCGAGACGAATTCGCAGAAACCCTCATAGCCGTCCGCAATGCCAAGATAGGCGGCGGCGCGGGCAAGCGGTTCGGCAACCGCCTGGCGGTTGAAGCGCAGCACCGCGGGCATCACCACGGCATTCGTTGTGCCGTGATGGGTGTGATGGTGGGCACCGATCGGGTGACTCAGCGCATGAATGGCACCCAGACCCTTCTGAAAGGCTGTGGCGCCCATAGCGGCCGCTGCCATCATGTGGCTCCGCGCTTCGATATCGGCACCGTCGCGATAGGCGCGCGGCAGATAGTCCTTGACGAGCCGCATGCCCTCCAACGCAATGCCCTGGCTCATCGGATGGTAGTGCGGCGAGCAATAGGCCTCCAGGCAATGGGCGAACGCATCGAGCCCTGTGCCGGCTGTCACGTGAGGCGGCAGACCGACGGTCAGTTCGGGATCGCAGATCACGACAGCCGGCAGCATTTTGGGGTGGAAGATGATCTTCTTTTCCCTGGTGGCGGTGTTCGTCAGAACCCCGGCGCGGCCAACTTCCGAGCCTGTACCGGCCGTGGTCGGGACCGCCACGACCGGATGGATGCCGGACGGGTCCGCCCGTGTCCACCAGTCGCCGACATCCTCGAAATCCCAGACCGGGCGACTCTGGCCCGCCATGAAGGCCAGCACCTTGCCCAGATCGAGCCCCGAGCCGCCGCCAAAGGCGACCACGCCGTCGAACCCGCCCGCGCGATAGGTTTCGAGCGCTTCATCGAGGTTCTCGCCGGTCGGATTGGGGTCGACGGCGGAAAAGAGCGCGTCGCCCAACCCGGCCCCGGCCATCCGTTTGCACGTTGTATGGGTGATGTCGAGCTCGGCGAGCCCCCGGTCGGTTACCAGAAGCGGCCGCGACATCCCCGCCGCACGGCATGCCTCGCCGACTTCCGCGATCCGGCCCGCGCCAAAGCGGATGGCCGTGGGATAGGACCAGTTTCCATTCAGCAGCATCGGATCAGACCTTCTTGAGATGGTAGGATTTGGGGCGCGTCAGTGCGTGATAGGCCAGAACCGACAGACCTGTGCCGCGACCGGTGTCCTTGCATCCGGTCCAACACAGCGCCGGATCAAGATAGTCGCAGCGGTTCATGAAGACGGTGCCGGTCTGCACCTTGGCGCCGATGTCCAGTGCTGACTGAACATCGTGGGTCCACAGTGAAACGGTAAGGCCAAAATCGCTGTCGTTGATCAGTCCGATCGCCTCGGCGTCGTCCCTGACGGGCATGATGCCGACAACGGGACCGAAGGTCTCATCGCGCATGACGCGCATGTCATGGGTCACCCCCGTCAGGATTTGCGGGGTGAGATAGGCGGCGCCGTCATCTTCGGCAAACGGCGCGATATGGGCGGTGGCGCCTGCAGCAACCGCCTCACTGATCTGGGTCCGCGCCTCGGCCGCGAAACGCACATGCGCCATTGGGCCGACGGTGGTCTCCGGATCGAGCGGGTTGCCCAGCTTGTAGTTGTTCACCAGCGCCACGGCCTTTTCGACAAAGACACCATAAAGGCTGTCATGCACGTAGATCCGTTCGATCCCGCAGCAGCATTGACCCGAGTTGAACATCGCACCGTCGACTAGCGTGTCCACTGCGGTGTCGAGATCGGCGTCGGCGCGAACATAGCCCGGATCCTTGCCGCCCAGTTCGGTCGCCACTTGCGTGAAAGTGCCTGACGCCGCCCGCTCCATGGCCCGGCCGCCGCCCACCGAGCCGGTGAAGTTGACCACATCGAAGGCCCGCGCCGCGATCAGCGACGCCGTCGTGTCGTGATCGAGAACGAGGTTCTGGAAGACGTCGGGCGGCACGCCCACCGCATGAAACGCCTCGGCCAACCGCTCGCCGACCAGAAGCGTCTGGGCGGCGTGTTTGAGTACCACGGTGTTGCCGGCGATCAAGGCGGGCGCGATCGTGTTGATCGCCGTCATATAGGGGTAGTTCCATGGGGCAACGACGAAGACAACGCCCTGCGGCTCGCGCAGAATCTGGCGCAGGAAGCTGTCATCGTCCTCGATGACCAGCGGCGCAAGCCCTTCTTCGGCCAGCTCGGCCATCTTCACGGCGCGTTCCTCAAAGCCGCCGAATTCGCCGCCATAGCGGACGGGACGGCCCATCTGGTGAGCCAGTTCCACCGCCATGCGATCGGTGGTCTTTCCCACCTCGGCAACTGCCGCAAGCACCAATGCGATCCGCTCGTCGAGCGGGCGCGCGGCCCAAGCGAGCTGGGCGGCGCGTGCGCGCGCGGCGGCCGCATGGGCAAGATCGGCCGCCATCACCGGGCGCTCGAGATAGACCGATCCGTCGATCGGGGAAATCAGGGTCACTGTCGCTGACACGTCATGTCCTTAAATGGTCTGGTTGCAGCGGCTCCGGCATCGGTGCCGGAACGCTCATGCGCGCTCGAATCCGCGCGCGACTTCCCAGTCTGTGACGACCCGGTCGTACTCCTCCTGCTCCCATTCGGCGCAGCGCACATAATGGTCGATCACGCCGTCGCCCATGGCCGCGCGCAGCATGGCGGAACCGCGCAGCGCTTCGGTCGCCTCGCGCAACGTGCGCGGGATGTGATCATCGCCGCCCTCTTCGTAGAGATCGCCCTGGGTCGCCGAGCCGAGCTCCAGTCCTTCCTCGATGCCGCGCAGCCCGGCCGCCAGCAGCGCGGCTTCGGCAAGGTAGGGGTTGAGATCGGAGCCGCCGATCCGGCACTCGATGCGCACGGCAGGCGTGTCTTCGCCACACAGGCGAAAGCCCGCCGTACGATTGTCGACGGACCAGCCGGTCTTGGTGGGCGCGAAGGTGCCTTTGGCGAAGCGTTTGTAGCTGTTGACGTAAGGCGCGAGAAACACGGTGCAATCGGCGGCAAATTTGAGCTGGCCGGAGAGGAAACTGCGCATCGGCTCCGACATGCCGTGCTGGGCGCTCTCGTCAAAGAAGAGCGGCTTGCCGTCGCGCCACAGCGACATGTGCACATGGCTGGCACTGCCGACCTTGTCGTGGTGCCATTTGGCCAGGAACGAGGCTGCCCTTCCATGCATCCATGCGATCTCCTTGACGGCGTGTTTTGCGATCGTGTGATAGTCGGCGCAGGTCAGAGCATCTGCATAGCGGATGTTCAGTTCTTCCTGGCCGGTCTCGGCCTCGCCCTTGGAGTTCTCGACCGGAATGCCGGAAGCCACCAGATGATTGCGCAGGGGCCGCATGACCTGCTCTTCCTTGGTGGTCTGAAGGATATGGTAGTCCTCATTGTAGCCCGAGATCGGCTCCAGGTCGCGGAAGCCCGACTTGCGGATCTCGTCATAGCTCTTGGCGAAGAGGAAGAATTCGAGCTCGGTCGCCATCATCGGCGTCAGGCCCATGGCCTCGGCCCGGGCCACCTGCGCCTTGAGTATGGCCCGCGGATCGTGTGGCACTGGCGCGTGGCCATGATGATCGAGCACGTCGCAGAGCACCAGCGCCGTGCCGTCCAGCCAGTCCACCCGCCGCAGTGTGGTCAGATCAGGACGCATGAAATAGTCGCCATAGCCTTGCCGCCAGCTCGTGGCGGCATATCCGTCGGGTGTCGCCATCTCCAGATCGGTGGCCAGCAGGTAGTTGCAGCAATGGGTCTCCGAATGCGCCTTCTCGACGAAGTGGGCTGCGTGGAAGCGCTTGCCCATCAATCGGCCCTGCATGTCCACCAGGCAGACAAGTACCGTGTCGATCGCGCCGCCGGCGACCTCGGCTTTCAGCGCCTCAAAACTCAGATTACCCGCCATGGACCGTCCCCTTTTTGCTCTTGTCCTCGTCACGCTCCGCCAGATCAATGCCGACGCGCCCCAGTCCGCGCCGCAGCAGATGCGAGAGCGTCCGAGCGATGCGTGCCACGCCGGCGGGATCGGCAATCAGATCGTTACGCACTTCCAGCATCACGTTTGGCAGTTCGCGCGGGATGGCATGTTCCTTGAGCGTGTGCGTGACTCCGTCGGACGCGTCATAGGGCGCGTTGAGTTGGGTTTTCAGCGCCAACCTCCCGGCGGCTTCGGCCATCATCGCCGTGGCCAGCGCAGGGTCTGTGTCATGCAGCAAACCCAGTTCCACGCTGCGTGGTCTGCCGTGATAGATCGGCGTGAAGCTGTGGACCGTGACCAGCGCGACAGGCCGGCCAGCCAGCCTGGCCGTCTGCGCGTCCAGTGCGCCGGACAGGCAATCGCGGAACGGCTCATACACGGCGCGGATACGCGCCTCGCGATCTGCTTCACCCAGGTCACGATTGCCGGGAACATCGAAAACCTCGCTGCGGATCGGCATCGCATCGGGCGAGTGAGGCGGGCGGTTGCAGTCATAGACGAGGCGCGAGATGCGCGACGCCACCAGTGGCGCGTCGAGCCTCGCGCTCAGCTCAAGCGCCAGATCGAACGCGCCAATGTCCCAGGCAACATGCGAGCGCGCAACGTCCGCGCTGATCCCCAAGCCATCCAAGGCCGACGGAATGAAGCGGCTTGCATGATCGCAAACGAAGATGATCGGCGCCGAACCGCCGGAATTGTAAACGCGGGCCGCAGGCCCCTCGAAATCGGCGAGGATCAATGGCACCGCAGGCGCCGTGCCGCGATCGGCGGTCAAAACGGTCTGGTCATCCGCCAGCTCGCCATCGTCTCGTGTTTCGATCATGATGCCATTGAATCCGGTTCGGGCATTGCGGCGGCGTAAAGTTGGGCGGTCACACCCATTGGTTCTAGACCTTTGAAAGATACTCGACCCAGCGCGGATCGTGCATGATCGCGCGGCCGCGAAGCAACTTCCACGCGCCATATTTGAAGAAATCGAAGTCAAGCTGCGAAACGCGCTGCTGCACGTAGGACCAGAATGCCCATTTGATGTCGGCCAGCGCCTTGTGGACGATGACGCGCGCATAGGTCTGTTCGCTCACCGAACCGAAATAGGATTCAAGCAGCTCCATCTCGATCTCGCGGGAGAAGAACATCTCGCCGAACCAGATACCGAAATCGTAGCAGCGGTCGTTCATGGAAGCATATTCGTAGTCGATCAGCATGATCGAGCCATCTGGGTCGATCATGAAATTGCCGGCCATCGGATCGTTGAAGCACGGCACCAGATCGAGGCCGGAAGCTTCCAGCGCCCGTTGCGCCATGCGGTACTGGTCCATCAGCCAAGGATAGTCCGGCGGGCGCCAGCCATCGAGCTCGGTGATTTGGCGATCATGCTCTTCGATCATGTCGAACACGGTCTTGGTCAGCGAAAGCGGTGCCACCGAGTGGAAGGAACGATAGGCCTCAATGGCTGCCAGCCGAGGTCCCGGCTGTCCGAAATCGGTGTTGGTGCATGACCTGCGGTCGGACATGAAGTCGTTGATCTCGATTCCATCCTCGTAAAGATCGTCATAGACGCGTGGCCCGACGCCTTGCGCGGCCGCCTTGCGGCTGGCATCGAACGCGGCCGCCCGGTCGATGAACATCTCGGTGCCGACGCCTGGAATCTTGACGAAGTAATGCTTGCCATCCTCGGCGGTGGTGACGCGGAAATTGGGGTTGCTGATGCCGCCCGCCACGGGCCGATAACTCAACGTCATGCCCTGGAACAGGGCGGCGCGGGCCATTGCGTCTTCGAGCTTGTGTTCCGCCTCGCTGGCAGCTTGTCCGGGCGTCTTGTCGGTCATGAAAAGCCTCCTGCCTCCGAGCCGGTCACAGTTTGCGCAGACGTTCTTCGAACTGCGGCTGCAGCATTGCCTGCCGACAGCGCAGAAGCCGCCACTCGGCATATTTGCGGAACTCGACATGCACGCGCGGCGAGGTTTCGGCGCTCAGCATCGCCCAGAGAGCCCACATCAAATCGTCTGCTGCGCCATAGGCGACGGTCCGGTTGAGCAGCGCGGCATCGGCCCGGCCGGCCCAGTGTTCGACAAAGGGTTCGCGTTCGCTGACAAAGGCGCAGACTTCGGTCAGAAGCACGGCCAGATCGTAGGCGGGATCGTTCATGCCGGCACGGTCATAGTCGAGGAGTTTCACCGCGCCATCCGGTCCGATCATGATGTTGGACGACACGCCGTCATTGCGACAGGGAACCAGATCATGGCCTGCGGCCACGATCGCCTTTTGAATGGCATTGGCCTGTTCCAGCATCCACCAGCCATCGGCCGGCAGCGCGATGTTGGCGGCGGCAAGCCGGGTCTCCAAAGCGCGGATCTCGGCAAAGACGTCAAAGCGCACGGGCAATGCGGCACCGGCTTGGAAGGCGCGCGTCGCGCCCAAGGCCGCCTTCATCACCGCCGGTTCCTGCAGATCGGCCAGATTGGCGGTGCGCCAGCCCTCACCGAGATGCTCCATCGCCACGGCGCCGCCATCGGCGTCGGCCCACATGATGCGTGGCCCCGCTCCGGTCTCGCCGGCGAGTTGCGCACCAGTGGCACCCGCAGCGCGATCGAACAAGCCATCCATGTCGGGACGGGGCACCTTCAGCACGCCCGCCGCATCGCCTCCAGCTTCGACCAGCCACAATGCGCCCGCCACCCCGCGATGCATCGGCGACACGACATCGGGGCACAGCGGCGCATAGGCGGAGGCTGACGTTGCCCATTGCGGCACCTGCGCGATCAGCGCCTCGACCGCCGCCTCCTCGTCGGTCCTGGCATGTCCCAGTTCGGTCATGTGGCACCCTTTCCTTCCGACCGGGCGGTTGCAGCGTCGAGATCGCCTCCGGCTTCGTGCAGCCGCCACAGCATCGCAGCCAGCACGTTCGCGCCGCGCTCGCAATCCTCTGGCGTCGTATACTCGTCCGGATGGTGCAGGATGCCGCCGACGCTCGGCACGGCGATCACGATCCCCGGGCAAAACCGGCTGAGCGGAACCGCGTCGTGACCGCCGATCGTATCGAGGCGCATGGTCTCCAGCCCCTGTGCCGCCGCCTCGGCCTCGCACAGCGCCACAAGACGCGGGTCGAAACGTCCCGCCTTTCGGCGATCGATCGATATGACCTCATGGCCAATGCCCGCGCGTGCCGCGCTTTCTTCGAGGAGCACCATCAACTCCGCTTCGGCTTCTTCAAGCATCGGCTGCTCGGGGGCACGCAGCTCGATGAACATGGTGGCGCGCTCGGGCACCATGTTGGGTGAATTGGGCTCGACCACCAGACGGCCCACCGACGTGTAGAGCGCGCCATCGCGCTTGTCCGACATGGCCCGCAGTCCTGCCATGACGTAGGCGGCACCGAGGCCAGCGTCCTTGCGTTCGGCCATGACAGTCGGGCCGGTATGGGCGCGCTCGCCCAGCATGGCGGCCCGCACCTTCAGCGCGCCCCAATAGCGTTCGAACGGACCGATGTGGCGCCTGCTTTGCTCGAGCGCCGTGTCGCCCTCGACATGGAACTCGATGTAGCAATCGGCCTTGGGCGCAGTGTCGGTGCCGGCATAGCCGATGCGCGCCAGTTCCGCTCCAACCGAGAGGCCATCGCCGTCCTCGCGCGCGAGCGCGAAATCAAGGTCGAGTTCGCCGGTATAGACGCCCGAGCCCAGAAGGCTGGGCTGGAAGCGGGCGCCCTCCTCATTGGTCCAGTCGACGACGGCGAAATTGCAGCCCGGCCTTTCGCCGCGCGCGTCGAGATGGACGCGGACCGCTTCGATGGCGGCAAGGGCAGCGACGACGCCGTAAGCGCCGTCAAAACGTCCGCCATTAGGCTGGCTGTCGAGATGGGAGCCGACCAGCACAAGCGGCGCGTCTGGGCCCGCTGTTTCGAGCACGCCGAATACGTTGCCGATCCGATCGACGCGCACCTCATACCCGCGGCGTTCCATCTCCGAACACAGCCAGTCGCGTGCCTCTCCATGTTCGCTCGTGGCCGCCATGCGGTTGAGCGCGCCCGGTTCGTCGGTGGCCCCGAAGGCGGAAACCTCCTCCATCATGGCGTCGAGCCAAGAGCGGTCGACGGCAAGGCGGTTATTGGCAAGCGCTTGGGTCATGAGGCGACAGGTTCCGGTTGAAGCAGATGACAGGCGGCACGATCGTGTTCGCCGCGACAGACGGGTGGCGGGTTGAACTTGCGGCAGCGGTCGTGGGCCGAGGGGCAGCGCGAAGCAAACGCGCAGCCGGGCGGCAGATCGATGGGACTGGGCGGTTCGCCCTCCAACAGGCAGTCTTCCGGGCGGTAGCGGCGATCTTCCAGCGTCGGCGCCGCGCTCAAAAGCGCCTTGGAATAGGGGTGGCCGGGATCGAAGAACAGGCGCTCGTTGGCGGCAAGTTCGACCACTTCGCCGAGATACATAACGGCGATGCGCGCGCAGACGCGCCGCACCAGCGCGATATCGTGGGAGATGAACAGATAGGTGAAGCCATGCTGCGCCTGCAACCGTTCGAACAGGTCGATCAGCCGGCTCTGTTCGGTCTGGTCAAGCGCCGACAGCGTTTCGTCCATGATCATCAGACGCGGTTCGAGGATCATCGCGCGTGCCACGTTCACGCGCTGGCGCTGACCGGCTGTCAGTCTGGTCGGCAGCGATTCGTAGAGCGACTTGTCGAGGCCGACCTCGCCCATCATGTCGAGCGCGCGGGCACGGCGCCGCCGGCGGTCACCCTCGCCGTGGATCACCAGCGGCTCGGAGATGATTTCACCGATTGAGCTCTGCGGCGGAAGGGATCCGAAGGGGTCCTGAAGGACGAGTTGCACTTCGCGCCGAAAACGCCGGGTGCCGGCGCGCCCGCGGCCGAACACATCTTCGCCGTCGAAGACGATATGGCCGGTGTCCGGCTTTTCGAGCGCCGTCAGAAGGCGCATGAGCGTGGATTTGCCGCAGCCGGACTCGCCTACCACGCCGAAGTTCTCGCCCGCATGAATGTCGAAGCTGACATCACGCACCGCCTGCAGCAGCTTCGGCTTGCCCAGACCCGATTTGTTCTTGATCGGGTAGACGCGGCTGACATTCTGCACCGAAAGCACGGTCTGCGCCTTGTCGGTTGCGGCGACGGGCGTCGTGCCGTCGCGGTGCCACAGCTTCGGCAGTTCGTTGATCAGTTTCCGGGTGGCTGAGTGGCGCGGACGGCTGATCACGTCGTCGACCGGCGCGCACTCGGCCACGCGCCCGCCTTCCAAAACCAGGATTTCGTCCGCGACGTCCGCAACGGTCGGCAACGATGCGCTGATGAACAGGATCGCGGTGTCGAAGCGTTCCGACAGTTCGCGCATGAGTTTGAGGATCTGCGCGCCAACGGTCACGTCGAGCGGCTGCGTGATGCTGTCGGCGATCAAGAGCTCCGGATTGGCAATCAGCGCATCGACGATCATCGCACGCTGCATCATGCCGCCCGAATACTGAAAGGGATACTCGCCGAAGCGCTGTTCAGGGGAGGGGATGTGCACGGCGCCCAGAAGGGCCACCGCCCGCTCCTTGGCTTCCTTGTACGAGACGCCGGGTTCGACCGCGCGCAGTTTCTCGACGATCTGCTCGCCGACATGCATTGTCGGATTCATCGCGCCCTGCGGATCACCGCCCACATAGGCAATCGTCTTGCCGCGCAGTCGGGCCGCGCGGTCGGAGGGCATCGCCAATATGTCCTCGCCGCGAAACCGGATTTCGCCGGAGGTGACCTCGAGCGGCGGGCGCAACCAGTTGACGAGCGCATGCGCCAGCGTGGTCTTGCCGGATCCGCCCGGACCGATGACGCCGAGAATGCGTTTGGCCTGAAGGCTGAAGGACACATCGTCAAGGATGCGCGGCGCGGCTTCGGCACGGCCGGCGTCCACCGTCAGTCCACGGACGTCCAGAAGCGGCGTGTCGGTCATTCCAGACCTCCGTAGATGCGGTTGCGCGCCCGTTCGAGTGCCGCCCCCATCAGGTTGAGGCTCAAAAGCGTGACGAGCAGGAAGATGCCGGGCATGGTGGCGATCCACCACGCGTTGACGAGATATTTGCGGCCGTCGGCGATGATGTTGCCGAAGGTCGGCGTGGGTGGCTGGACACCGAGGCCCAGAAAGCCGAGCACCGCCTCGAAGATCATCATCCGCGCGACGTCGAGCACCGCAACGAAGACAATGGGCGGCAGACAGATCGGCAGCAGCAGCAGGAACATGATGCGCAGGTCCGACGCGCCGAGCACGGTGGCGCCGCGCACATATTCCTTCTTCCGCTCGGCGAGGATGACGCTTCGCATCACCCGCGCATAGACCGGCCAGCCCGACAGCCCCAGGACCAGGATGATGGCGGGGATCGTCGGTCGCGCGACACCCAGAATGGCGATGGCAAGGATGATCATCGGGATCGAAAGCTGCGCGTCGGTGATGCGCATCAGAACCGTGTCGGTCAGTCCGCCGCGATAGCCGGCGAACAGGCCGACCAAGCAGCCCACCGCGAGCATCAGCAGCACGGTCGCCAAACCGATCAGCAGGGAATAGCGCAAACCCACAAGACAGCGCATCAGCATGTCGCGGCCCAGCTGGTCGGTGCCCAGCGGGTGGTGCCAGCTCCAGCCTTCGCCCAGGAACAGGGGCGGCGTCATGCGTGCGCGCACATCCATCGCGATCGGATCGATGGAACTGACCAGCGGATAGAACAGCGCCATCAAGACCATGAGCACGAAGACGAAGAAGCCGATCCGAAACTCGGTCGAGTTCCAGGCGCCGGAAAGGATGCGCTGCGATACGCTTTGTTCGGCATCCGGCGTCGTGACCGTAGCGAGCGAGGTGGCTTGGTCTGTCATCAGTATTCGAGCCTCGGATCGATCATCGTTGCCAGCAGGTCGACAAAGATGTTGATCATCACGAACGCCACGCTGGTGACGATGGCGATGCCTTGGATGAGCGGGAAATCGCGTTGCAGGACGGCATTGATCGTCAGGAGGCCCAGCCCCGGATAGTCGAAGATGAATTCGACCACCAGGACACCGCCCAAAAGAAGGCTGAACTGGACGCCGAGAAGGTTGAGCAACGGCACCGAAGCATTCTTGAGCGCATGGGCCATGATGATCCGCGTCTGACCGAGCCCGCGCACGGCTGCCGCGCCGATGTAGCTTTCTCGCATGACCTGCGCGACCGAGACCGAGAGCGTGCGGATGATGAACGGCGCGATCTCGACCGCGAGCACGATGGCGGGCAGGATCGTATAGGCGAAGTTCTCGTAGCCGATGGCGGGCAGCCAGCCGAGCTGGACCGAGAAGACCAGCGCGAGCACGATGCCGAGCCAGAAATTGGGGACCGAGACGAAGACCGACCCCAGATAGAGCGCCAAACGATCCGGCCATCGCCCCGGATTGAGGCCGGCAAAGACCCCGATCGGAACGGCCACCACGAGCGCCAGTGCCATCGCCAAGAGGGCCAGTTGGATCGTGTAGGGCGCGGTTTCCGCGATCAGCGTCAAGACCTGTGCGCGCTCGCCGCGGGTCGCATCATCGAAGGCTGCGCCGCCGACCGCGGCGCCGCTGGCCGGGCGCACGAAGGACTGCCCCAGATCGCCTTGAACCACGCCTGACATATAGCGGGCGAACTGCACGGGGATGGGGTCGCGCAACCCC
>Ga0207422_1000917_pt1 | contig 75212 bp, 55 predicted proteins | sample MarCyaLeptolynsp_FD_187757 | JGI IMG/M metagenome (GOLD analysis project Ga0207422, IMG submission 187757) | Marine cyanobacterial communities from Panama - species 1 Leptolyngbya sp. (SPAdes) | ecosystem: Environmental > Aquatic > Marine > Unclassified | place: Panama: Panama City | collected...
ATATTGGAGCTGATTACTATGAACAACAATATCGCTCACGGGTGGTTAATAACCTTTCTCGAAGGGCTCAATCCCTTGGCTTTACACTTGTTGAAGCCAATCCAACTTCAGGCTAGTTTCTCGAGAGTCAATATCAATATTTTCATAAAGATCAATGATGGGAATTTGAGCTGCAAAAGTGCTTAAGGACAATGTTACACTCATATCACTGTATTCTGAGAACTGCCACTGATTAGCAGCAGTTTTGATATAATGTTCTACATGAATACTGTACTGATCAATAAGAAGATATTCACAGAAACTTGCAATGGTACGGTAGGCAGAAAATTTTTCGCCGTGGTCATAATCCTGGGTTGATTTAGAAAGCACTTCAGCAATAAAGCAAGGATTAATTACTGTGTCAGTGCGCCCTGTTTGAAGCTGTAGAGGCTTGGCGATAACCATGACATCAGGGTAGGTGTAGAGATTGCGCTTCCCAATCCAAAGCCTTTGGTCAGTTGCAAAAATCCGGTAGGGCTTACCTCGCAAAGCCGATTTTAGCAGGGCTGCAAGATTAATTGCCAATTCATTGTGGTTAGGTGTGCCCCCAGTCATGGGAATAATTGCTCCATCACGGTATTCACTGCGGGTTTCAGAAGCAAGCTCAAGTTCGATATATTCTTCAGGTGCATAGATTCGCTGTTCAAGTGCTTGTGTCATGGTGTGATATTAACTCCCAATGCTCTATGTTATTGATATGAGGCGAACTTGATACCAGAAATAGCACTTTATATATGAGCGCACACTTTACCCATTATAAAAAAAATAGTATCAAAAAATAATAGCGATCGCAAGCCAAAAAATTGCTAACTCAAAAAATCAGGCAAAAATGTCAGGATCGCCCTTCTAGATCCGTCTTATATATCCCTCTTCTGTCAGACTCCGAAAAATGGGGGTCAAACCCTGATCCTCTCGTTAGGTGTCGTTGGCTGTAATGACGGAATTTCGTTAGAATTTCGGAAAGTGACAGAAGAGGGATATAGAGGGCGATAATCTCAAACTTGAATTCACATCTTAGAGGTATGTCATGAGTCAATATCTAGACAACAAGAAAACAAGTTATCCCAGGATGGGTAAAATTCGCTGGTGGCACACAATAGTGGGCAATCACTTCGCAAATGTCATTGGTCCTTAGTACAAAGGACAAAGAACTAAGGAAAACTCCAATCCCTTGCGAAGGTTAAAACTGCTGCTCTATACCAGCAATATTCCTTCTGTTTGATTGAAGTAGTTAGCTCTCTTTTTGGCGGCGGTTACCGCCAGAGTGCTGACTTTTTCAGGCAAGGGAAAGAAGCATCTTATTAAGAACAGAGACCTATTATAGGGCAGGCAATTGTGCCTGTCGAGTTAATGTTGCTCCGGTGATATTGGTTGGCACTGGGCTGGGTTCCTGCTGGGAAAAAGATGCAATTGGGATTGGAGAAGGAAGAGTTTTTTACCAGATTTATCTTGCATCACTTGACTACGCTACCAGTTCAGGAATTATGTCAGATTGTCAATCAGTTACTGCATCTACTGCATCATCTCAGTGGGGTTGCTCTAAAGATTTACAGGAAGGATTTTGGCGGCAATGGGAACAGTATCGAGATTATCTTTACCGTTGCTGCATTAAGTGGATGGGGGGCAATCCCATTGATGCGGAAGATGCCCTTTCCCGAGCCATGTTGAAAGCTTGGGAGAAGGTGCAAAAGTTTGCGGGGAAAATTACTAATTTTAAGGGTTGGTTGACAAGTCTGACTCGTAATCTCTGTGTCGATATTTATCGAGAGCGCAGTCGGGGGGCGAATCGAGTTGAGGATATAGAAGGTTACGCTTCTAGTGAGCAGGAAGGATTGCTAGGAAGTGAGGATACGCCGGAAAGTGCGGTGGAGACTGATGAGAAAAGGGTTGTGATTCGCCGTGCTATTGATAATTTATCTCCCAGGTTGCAGGAGACGTTTATTTTACATTTTTATCAGGATTTATCTTATTTGGAGATTGCTCAACAGCAAGAGATTTCTTACCAGAATGTCTGCAAGCGGATTTCCCAGGCGCGGCAGATTTTGTGTGAGGAGTTGAGGGGATATTTTGTTGGGGAGGAGACTGATACACAGGAGAATTCCAAGATAGTAGTTGAGACAGACACGGAGACGCGGGGACATGGAGACGCCGAGACAATCAATGTGTTACCTGTGAATGCAACTTGGTGTGATGCAGATTTATCGGCAACATCGGCAGTAATGGAGTCGGCAGTTGGGGAAATTTCTCAGGGGAATGACGGAGTTGAACCGATTGTGGGGGAGACGGTAAGTTTCTCTGAAGTGGTGGACGAAGTGGAAACTTTTGGTGAGGAAGCGATCGAGGATTTATCTTATCCAGAGATTGCCCAACAGCAGGAGATTTCTTATCAGAATGTCTACCAGCACATTTCCCTGACGTGGAAGATTTTGTGTGAGAAGTTGAGGAGATATTTGATCAGGAAGGATAAGACTGATTCAGATGTATCGGCAAGATCGGCGGTAAGAGAGTCGGCAGTTGGGGAAATTTATCAGGGGAATGGGGGAGTTGAACCGATTGTAGGGGAAACGGTGAGTTTATCTGAAGTAGTGGAGGAAGTGAATACTGTTGGGGATGATACCAAGTTGCATTCAGAGATAGCACATTATAGACTGGATTTCGCAATTTTATGTATGTCATTAATTTTATTTTTTGGGATAAGAAAAACTACAGAAGATTTTTTGCTCTACTCTCCTCCTTTGTATGGTTTTTCCTATTTTTAATTGTTTGTTAAGAGCCTGTTGGCCATAATAAATATCAATTTTTTTGGATAAAAATTCAGAAACTGATAACCGAAATCGTCTTAAAGGTGTACAACTTGATAAATCACAAATATTTGTGATTAGCTTGAGTCGATTTATCCAAGTAATAAATGTCAAATCTTAAGTTCTAAATAAGGAGTAGGAAGGGAATGGTAACACATCGTAAAGGAAAAGTAAGAATTGAGAATGCTACAGGAAATCGGTTACTGAGCGTATCAGTGGGTCATAAATATAGTGATAACTATAAAAATGAATCTACTTGGGAAGGCCCAATAGCTAATGGATCTCAAACAAAACCTGAGAACGATTTTTTTGTAGATTATAATACAGGCCTTGGCACAACAGGGCAAGATTGGTGGCAAGTTTCTTATGTGACGGACAAAGGTGAAATGTATCGCACTGCTCCTAACAACTCCCGAGGTGTTATTGATTTTGTTGAAGCAGGTTACCAAGAGTTCTTAGAACTTGGGATGCCATTAGCCCTAGGTGTTGGAGCTACTGTCGCTATTTTTGATCCTGAACCTATCTCCAAAGCTTTGGTGGCAGCTGCAACAGCATCATCGAAAGTTACATCAACCTTAATTAACAAGGCGTTGAACTCTGAATCTACTGCTGGATTCAAAAAACATACGCTAAAGGAAAAAGATGACGATCCAAATCTACCAACAATAATCAAAATCAACGGTGATAATGTGGTTTCATTTATTTCGCAATCAGGTACTTCACATACGGATGCAAAATTAGTGAAATTGAAGAAGTGAGATTGAAAAATAATGGGGAGTTGCTCGAATGTAAGTAGGTAAATGTAAAAAAGAAAAAGTTAATTTGTAAGGGCAGGTTTAGCCAAGATACTTGGGATCTAAAAGTTTCTTTACTTCAAAACCTGCTTTCCTACAAGCACAACAATTTCGTAAAATTTACGGAGCAATATGACTAACAGCAATATACATTGTTTAAGCTACAATGTTCATCTTTTTTCAGGTACAGGAGTTGGTGCTGCTAACTTAGTGACAAAGTGGTTAAACAAAGTAAGTGAAAATATTCCACTCCAAAAATATAAAGATTCTAGACGACTAGAAAGCATAATTGATGAAGTACAGAAGCTCACTCCAGATATCATCGGTTTTAGTGAAGTATGGTCTAATGATTCAAAAAAGAAATTGATTTCTGGTCTGAAGTCTAAACTGAAGTCTAAACTGAAGTATTCTGCATGGGATGAAAATGAAGATCTATTGGAGATAGGTTCTGGTCTGCTCCTACTCAGTCGATTTCCTCTCTCCAATGTTTGTTTTACTAAATACAATAGGCTTTCTGGTTTGGACTCCGGGAGTCAGAAAGGCTTTCTTCGAGCTACTGCAAAGATTAATAATTCGCAAGAAATTTTGATTGTTCATACACATACCCAGGCTGAGGACAGCAAGGGTGCTATTGAAGCCCGAAAAGACAATATTGAACAGTTATACAGCAGCATTAGTAAAGTCGCAGACCACTCTATACCTGTAATTTTGCTTGGCGATCTAAATATCACTGGAGAGAGTGAATCGAATACTCCGACTAATGAGTACGAATTTTTATGTGACACATTGAAGCAGAGTCAAATGGTTGATTCGTATCGTACTCTAAATCCTGAAGTTGCATCCGCTCTAGGTTACACCTATGACGCAATTAATAACGAACTGATTAGGTATTTTGCCCCCGAAGATGCTAAGAATAAAGTCAGACAGCGTTTGGATTATATGTTCGTTCGAGGTCTCATTCCTACCTCTGTAACTATACCCAAAAATTTCACGTTTCAGACTTCTGATGGCACGATGGAACTTTCTGATCATTACCCATTATACGGTTCCTTCGAGCTATCGCAAACTTAATTAAAGTGCGATCGCAAATCTTCTAGGTTGGATTGAGGTAACGTAGTTGAAACCTTCTCGAAGAGTAACCCAACACCATCTCTACCTCGTATTGCATTGAGCAAGTTGGGTTTCACTTCCTTCCACCCAACCTAGATTTTACTTTTAACCCACAGCATAGTCACTCATTTCACGCATAAAAGGAGGATGAAAACCGAGCACAATATCTTGTTTTGGCACACCCAAATCAACTAAATCTGCTGCAATATTATGCTCCGTTGAATTGTAAAAAATCCAGATTTTCTCAGTCCGAATATCAAGATGCATCACACAATGATGCACCCAGCGCTTATCCTCCCAACCTAGATGCACAATTTGATAGTGATTTCGGTGCGTATCAAAGATAGTTTCAACCTCAATTTCACCATAAGCTGGCTTACTTTCTGCATACTCCATCAACAATTGCTGCACAATTTGCTGATAGTTTGTTAATTTATCTTTTAGTCCTTCCATAGTGAAATTTGCTCCAATTCAATGTCGTAAACAATTATTTTTACGGAATTTTCTTGCAGCATTGAAGCGGGGAAATCAAGTTGAAAGAACCTGTTATAGATGAGATCCGGTACTGCTAGATAGAGAATGCGATCTGGTTCTTTAATACGTAATGCAGCCCGATAGTTAATAAATTGCCCCAGTGCCGTATGAAACTCGGAAATCGCCGATGCGCTAGCCAGAAAACTTTTGACTTCCACCGCAATTTTTTCATCTCCTCGCTCCGCTCCCAGTAATCTTTCTGCCCCCAAGTCAATTTCCATATCTACACCACCTACTTTAATCTGAAGCGGATCGTGAGTAATATTCCACCCATCTGATTCAAGAGCCGTTTTAACAACTTGATGAAAACGATCCTTAGCCACAAAAGACGATCCGATCTAGAGGTGCAATTCAAACCTATCACACTAAGCTCTCATAGCGATCGCGTAACCCAATAGCAAGGGATAGTTTAAGTGCTGAAGCGGACTCAATATCAAAAGTAATACTTTATATATGGGCGCACACTTTGCCCATTATAAAAATATGATATCAAAAAAATAGCGATAGCGAAGCGCTGCTGCAAGCAGATCGCAGCAATTTATTTGTATCGGGAAGATATTTCATGCCAGAGGTTGATGTACTCGATCTTAACTATTAGGATCGATCCCGTGAGAACGAAGAAGTTCCTCAAGACGTTGCGATCGCGATCGTTCAGCTTCAGCCCGTTGTCGTTCAACTTCAGCCCGTTGCTGTTCAACTTCAGCTCGTTGCTTTTCAGCTTCAGTTGGAGTTAAAATCCACTCCCCTTCACCATTGTACCAACGCAACCACAAACGATGTTTCGTTTCGTACTCTCCAAACCACAACCCTAAACCTAATTCCAATTGCGGCATCCAAATCTTAGGTTGAGTTAACTTCAACTCCTGATAAACACCCCCCCTGAGCACAAACCCTCTTAATTGATCACTATAGCGGTCAAATACTACATAATAGGGCACCTGTAAAATTTGCTCATAGACTTCCCATTTAGTCGGAGGTTCACCGCTTTTCCGTGTACTTGTGCCCAAGTCTTCCTTTTCCGTCCCTGGTGACAATAACTCCACTACCACCGTTGGAGCAACCCTTTCCTGCCAGATCACATAACTCAAGCGTAAATCTTGATTTTGATACAGTCTTGATACTCCCACTACACCAAACCAATCTGGTCGTTTATACCAAGAATGATGATTTACATCATAGTAAAGATTGAGATCGCTACCGCTAAATATCTGCTCTGGTGAGTAGTTAGCGGGACGAAAAGTCAAGCGCAGCAATTCCGGTTGTAGATCATGGAATTCGTCAGGCTTTCCCCGGTTCCTCCTGATTTTCACTCGGTAAATCATACATGGTGGGGAGGGTTTCTGGAGCAGAATGAAGCGATTGAGTTTGCTGGTACTGGTGTAAGTAATGCATCTACTTGTTGCCTAAACCTTTTACTATCTAAGTGCTGAGGGGACTCGATATCAAAAGTAGCACTTCTTTATATATGTGCGCACACTTTACCTATTATAAAAATATAATATCAAAAAAAATAGCGATTAGCTGGTGCTGGAGGCTGCCGGGATTGATTTAGGTTCAAGAGAATATTGGGTATGTGTAGTGGCATAAAGCACAGTGAACAATATTCGTTCTTTTGGCTGCACAACACTAGATTTGGTAGCTTTAGCAGATTGGTTAGACGAATGTGATCTTAAGAAGCAAATATGTTAACTTTAACACCCAAACTTCAAAATTGGGAGTCAAGAGGCTCACAAAAATTCTCCACTCCTTTCCTGGCTACATACATCAGCACCGGTGCTACCAATATGTTTGGTAGCAGAGGTGTCTCTAGCAGGTATCTGAACACACTACTATAGGAACCCTCAAGTAAATCTTGTCGAAATTCCTTTTGACAAATGACAGCACGACATTTTCGAGCTAAAGCATCCAACCACTCAGCATTCTCTCTTTGTGGTTGTTGTCCTGCCTGGATTGCTAAGGAAATAGCAGCATCTTCTAAGTCTCCCTCACAATCCTCGATCACGTCCAGCGCTTTCATCGCTTCGGGGTAGTTGGATAATTTAGAGCGAAACTGAGCAATTTCTTCAGAGGTAACTATAGTCATGGAGTGTTTTTGCCTTTAGCCCAGGATCGAGTACATCTGAGCTATTAACACTATTGTGACAGATCGAAACTAGTGATGTCTCTTGATAAAGAAGGCAATAGGCAATAGTTAATAGGGAGTGGGGAGTGTGGGGAGTGTGGGAAGTGTGGGGGGAAAGAATCAAACTATACTTGAGACACACTCTTGTGTGTGTAACTCTCTCCCCACACCCTCTTCACCGAAAGCCTTTCGGCTTTTCGTGCCATTCGCCTACACCCCACACCCTGCCTAATGCATCAATTCCCTTGGCATCCCCTGAGCTGCACTAGCATTCACAATTACCTCAGAGCATTCTGTCACTGAGGCTCGTTGTTTCATTGCCTCAACTAGAGCTTCATAAGCACTGAAGTTTTCCTCAATCATCCTTTGAGCTTGCCGAGTTGCCCATCGTTCTTTAATAGGATACTCATTAGCAGGAAGTCCTAATGAGGTTAGAGCCTCTCTCAATTTCTGCCTATCTTCTGCACCTCCTTCTGCACTGTTGTAAACTAGGTTTTCTGCGGCAATTCCTGCCATCCAGACTCTACAGAATCGCTCTAAAGTTAAGCGCACCTCACCAGCAGCAAGGGGATTTGGTGAAAGTTCTTGAGTATCAAAGGTAACGCCTCCTAAACCGGGCTTACCTTGTTTGAAAGCTTCCCAGGCAGTAAGTGTATAGCCTGTAATCGGAATACCTAGTAGGTAGGCGACTAGAAAGTGACCTGCTTCATGATGGAGAATGCGATCGCGATATTGACTCTTTGTACCAGCAATTGAGTCTAATAGTAAGGTAACACCTTTGCCTTGAAAGCTGAGGCTATCAAGAGTGGCAATACTCAAAACACCCAGCGTGGTAATAGCAGGGATAGCTGGGGGGATATTGAGTATGGGACCTAATAGCACCGAAAGCGTCATACTAAAGATGCCAATGGCAATTAAGTTGAGAGCGGCTTGCTGCATTGGTTTGGTGATTAATATTTATTTATTATTGATTGTTTGTTAACTATTATTACAAAAATTTGTGCGATCGCGCCCTCAATATTGCTTGTTTTACTTTTGCCTTTTGCCTTTTGCCTCTTGCCCACCTTCAGAAGTCCCTGGCTCTTCCTGCTCCTTACTACCTGCATCCTGCTCCTTTGCTTGGGATTGAGCTTTGTAGAAAGTTTCCAAACTGTGGGTATCACCAACAAAACGCCAGTGCCACGGCTCATAACTAATCCCTTGAGGATTACCCTTAGGGAAAGACAGCTCAAAGCTATAGTAAGGAGCCTGCTTTTCGAGCCACTTAAATGCAGCCGTCTTCTCAAAGCTAGGACTTAAGTTAGTTGCTGGCGCGTTGGCATCACCGATATCAATAGCATAGCCAGTGTGATGTTCACTGTACCCAGGAGGAGCACTAACTTCTGCTCGCTTGCTTGCCACTTCTCCCCGTTGCGCCTTAATGCCAAAAAACAGATGTTGCTGTTCCTCCACGGAACGGAAGCCAGAAAGTATTGCCAAGTTAATTCCATCCCTTTGTGCTGCGGCTAACATCTCTTGGAATTTTTTGGCAGCAGCGGTGCGGAGTTTAATGCGGTTATCAGCTGTGATTGCTTGCAGTTCCGAGGCTGGGGCTTCTTCGTACTCAAAATGTCCCAAGAGATCCTCTGGTTGGCTTTCCTCGTCTGGCTTAACACTAGCTGTTGGCTCTGGAGAGGGTTCTACTTTTGGCTGGGGTTCAGATATGGGAATGGACATACCAACGATTAGGGAAATTGCACCTAATCCCAAGGGTCCAACAATAAACAATAAAGGTTTTAACTTATTCCGACGTCTGACTTGTGGTGTATCCCGCAGAGCAACTGGAATATCATCACCTGATGATGGGGAAACCTTACTTGGTTTTCGTGGAATACCTGCGTTATTCAACAACCCACTCCTACACTGAGAATCAATACTATAACCTACACGCATTCTAGACCTTCACCAGCCTGAATCAAAGCTACATTTGATGTAAATCAGATCTTGCTGCTGTTCTCAGGGATTCTGAAGAAACAGGGAATATTCCTTTGGTTGGGTGAAGCAAAGCGAAACCGAACAGTATAACAGCAGGCGGATGTGCATAGAAAAAGCCAAGTCTTGCCAATAGGTAAATGAAGGGATTCACCACTACCCCTCTTCCGGAAATATCCATAATGCTGTTGTATCCCTAGATAAGGTGCAAATTAGGTAATAAAAAGTAATTGACTACGAGACTAATCCGCTGCGAGATCAAAAGTTATGGCACAAGATTTAGAATTACTAAGGAAAATTCACAACGCTTTTGACCCATTTCAACCCTTACCTGCTGGAGATCCAGTTTATGTTGATTGTCAGGAAGTACGAGGCTCTGGTAATATTATCAGAGGGTTAGGGTGGAATATTCTGGGCTCTAAGCAAAATACTTATCAACTTTATTCTGGTCATCGGGGAGCAGGTAAATCAACAGAACTACTGCGACTGAAAAAATACTTGGAAGATAACCATTGTTTTGTCGTCTATTTTGCTGCTGACGAAGAAGATATTAATCCCCAAGACGCTCAGTATACTGATATTCTGCTAGCTTGTACTCGACATTTATTAGAAGCGCTAAATAATACTGACTCTAAACCATTGTTAAACTGGTTACAACAACGGTGGCAAAATTTCAAAGATTTAGCTCTCACGGAAGTATCTATAGAAAGCTTGAGCGTAGAAGCACAAATTTACGAATTGATTACACTGACAACTAATTTTAACGCTACACCTACGAAGCATCAACAAATTCGAGAGCAACTAAATCTCCACACTCCTAGTTTAATTGAATCCTTGAATAAGTTCATCGCTGAGGCAATGAAACAGTTACCAGCTGGATACGATAAATTAGTAGTGATTGCTGATAATTTAGACCGGATTGTACCTGTGATGCAAGAAGATGGTAAGACTAATCATGAGCATATTTTCTTAAGACACAGTAAACAACTCAAGGCTCTAGATTGTCATGTGGTCTATACCGCACCAATTTCTTTACTCTACTCTAACCGAGCAGTAGATGTGCTAGATACTTACGGTAAACCTCAGATTTTACCGATGATCATGATAACGACTCCCGATGAACAAGTTCATGCTCCAGGACTCAATAAAGTTAAAGAATTGATTGCCAAGAGAGTTAGTCAAGTTGCACCTAACTTATCCTTGGAAACCGATATTTTTGATGGGGAAAAAACCCTAGAAAAGCTATGTTTAATGAGTGGGGGTCATGTGCGGAATTTACTATTAATGACACAGTTAGCTACTACCCATACTGATAATCTACCAATCTCCGCTCAAGCCGTCCAAAAGTCTGTTACTACGACTAGAAATATCTACCTCAATAGCGTTGATGAACACCAGTGGTCAGAGCTGGCTCAAGTCCACCGCTCCAAAAACATAAGTAATAATCAGTCACATCGTAGCTTATTATTTAAGCGCTGTATTTTAGAATATCGCTACTCAGATGACCAAGGCAATGTTCAATTGTGGCATGATGTGCATCCCTTGCTGAAAAGTACTAAGGAGTTTCAAGCAGCACTGAAGGAATCATGAATTATGGAGTTTGCTATCGTAACCAATCTCTGACGTCGGAGTGGAGTGATACAAAAGCTAATACCAGAGCTGAATATCAAGCTCTAGTACGCTCTCTTGAGTGGACAGATGGTTTTCGACTGTTATTTGTCCGCTGTTCTCCGGTAGAAGGAGAGGGGTTAATTACCAAGGTTGAAAAAGATATAACTGAGAAATCTATTGATGTTATACGCTTAGAAAAACCGATTGATAATTTACATAAACTGGTAAAAAATATCACCAAAAATAGTAAACCCGATATTCTGTTTATCAAGGGAATAGAAAAATCCTTTGTTGAATATATTAAGCCAGGATTTGGTGGTCAGGGAGATTACTACAAAATAGATTCTGTACCCAGAGTTTTGGGTAATTTAAATCTCCAGCGAGAGCGTTTTCGAGATGAGTTTGATATTTGCTTCGTCTTTCTGTTACCTCTATTTGGACTAAAATACTTTATTCGCCGTGCTCCTGACTTTTTTGACTGGAACTCTGGGGTGTTTGAATTTTTACCTAAGCCTGAAGTCGTGGAGCAAGAATCATTACAAATCTTGCAACAAGGAAGCTATCGTAAATACCGTAATCTGACTCCCCCAGAACAGAGTCAAAAAATCTTGGAAATTGAAGAACTTCTAGAAGAAAATGATCATACTACTAGTCGGAGGAAGAAGTTACTTCGAGAGTTGGCAACGTTGCAGAGTGCAGCTAAGGAGTATGCAGCAGCCGTTGCTAGTTACGACGAAGCTCTAGCTATTCAAAGAAACCACTACCAAAGTTGGTATTACCGAGGCTTTGCTCTCAAAAATTTGGGTCGCTATGAAGAGGCAATTGCCAGTTATGATCAGGCTCGACAGCTCAATCCTTACCGCTGTTCTTGTTGGAGTCACCGAGGTGATGCCCTCAATAAGTTAGGTCGTTATGAGGAAGCTATTGCTAGCTACGACCAGGCTCTAGCCATTCAACCAAATTACCACAATGCTTGGCATCACCAGGGTATTGCCTTGAAGAACCTAGGTCATTATCAAAAAGCGATCGCTAATTATGATAAAGCTCTGAAAATTCAACCAGATGACTTCCTTGCTTGGTTTAATCGAGGCAATGCTTACCAAGATTTAGGTCAACAGGAACAAGCAAGGAACAGTTACCATCAAGCTGTAGCAATTAAACCCGATTTTCCTCGAGCTTGGATTGCTTTGGGAAACTTGGGAGACTTACAAACAGTTAAACCGCTGATTAGGCTATTAAAAACACACCAGGATATTGATATCCGTTATGAAGCTGCTGAAGCATTAGGAGAAGCCAGAAATGAAGTGGCAAAGCAAGGCTTGCTGGCAGCATTGCAGGCTCAGAGTGCCGATGTTTGCGCAGTAGCAATTAGATCCTTAGGCAGCTATGGTGATGTGAGTATAGCACCTCAATTGGTCGAACAACTTACCCATCGCGATCGTTATGTCCGTGAGGATGCTGCGTTGGTACTCGGGAGTCTAACTCAGATACTCTCAGGTAGAGCGAAAGTATTACAAATAGCAGTTAAACCCTTAATCCGGCTCATGCGTAATGATCCCATCCGGGATGTGCGGGAGGCAACGGAGAAAGTTTTATACAAAATCTCTGCTCTGGAAGGAGAAGAAGCAGAAATTTGGCAAGCAAGACAAGCTATCCAACCAGGAAAGTCAGTTAAGGTAGAGAAATTGCTTAATGCTCAGAAAGAAGAAAAGTTAGGCAGCGAAGCAGTAACAGAACAACTTACCGAGTTACTAGTTGACCTACAGAATAACCCAGATGAACGAGCAGCAGCAGCATTAGCATTGGGGAAAGTAAACGAACTACTTCCCAAAACTGCTGTTAAAGCCTTAGTTAAGGCTCTCTATGATAAGGATAGATTTGTCCGGGAAGCAGCGGCAATAACTCTTGGCAAATTAAGAGTAGAAGAAGAAGAGGTGATTAATGCTCTCAATCGAGTCAATCGGGAGGAAGTAATTAGCGATGTGCGTCAAGCTGCCGAAACAGCTTTGTACGACATTTACCAGCACACCAACTCTGGTGAAGTTAAAGACAAGGTAGGTTGGTATTTGCAATTTGCTGGTCGTCTAAAGTTACGTAACCATATAAAAGAAGAAGAAGCAATACCTACTCTAAAACTCAAATTAAACAACAGAAATGATGCCTACGAGCGATTCCAAGCAGCAGAGAGTCTGAAAAAGGTTCTCAAGGATAGCGGAGATAATGTAGATCCAGAAATAATCAATTCCCTGATTGACGCCTTAGAAGATCATCATCCAGAAGTGCGGGTTGCTGCAGCTCATGCTCTTGGTTTCATTGGTTGTACTAAAGCCATCGAACCTTTGTTGAATAACCTGGAAAGAAAAGACCGATTTGTCCGTGCTGCTGTAGCACAAGCCTTAGGTAACCTAGCAGTAGAAACAGCAGTAAGCAGTTTAATTCATCTTTGGCGCAATGATGCGATCGCAGATGTACGAGATGCTGCTAAGTGTGCTGTATGGGAAATATACCAGAAAACTCAGAATACCTCAGCACACAGAGCTTTGAAACGAGCTGGTTATCAATTTTAGGACTTGCACACCCCACAAGGTGACAAGCTACGTATTGGATTTAACGCCATTTGGTTAATATCTTGAGGGGAATGCTCAGAGAAGACAACAACCTCATAACTCCTACAACACCAAAAATACCTCTAAACAGGTAAGCATTCAGACTATTATCCTGCTTCAAATTCAAGCTTACCTGCGTTAGCAACTAAGAGGCGGAGAATTGTTGAACATGGTAGATGTCTACTTTCTCTTGATAGCAGAGAAACCTACTCTCTAACGTAAGGCTTGCAGATATCCCACGCGATGTCAATGTGCTTTGCCGCCTCCTGTAGGTTTTGGCTGCAAGCGAAAAGCTCCTTTGCTAATTTAACACGTCCTCTGCCCTTGTCTGCTTCTCCATCTCTGTGCATTTTATCCGCCAGCAATCTAAGAAAGTCAGCGAGAGAATCGTAGAACATATCCCCAATGCTCTCTGCTAAAGTTTCGTGACTTTCAGAATAGTTCTTGACTTTTTTTGTGTGTTTCACCGACTGACATCCTCCCAACACTAATTGTTATAGCAATATAGCGTTGGGTCAGGGAATAGGGAACAGGCAATAGGTGTTTCAGGGAACAGAAATAAATTGCTTGTTACGAGATAGATGCTAGAGACTTGCAAAACTCTGTCAGCAGATGATCCGTTGTCGCAAAATTTAGTCGCTAGGCAACAAACGGCTAAAATAGCTGTCTATGGGATAAGCAGGAACGCGGGTGGTGTAGTCCATCTCAGTGCCAGTAATAGATTTCGCCAATTTCTCAAAAGAGCCTGAACGCCAGTTGCGCTCATGGATGGGCTTGGACTGCTCACCTCGAAAGTAGGCTTGAGTACCAATTACAGAAGCAGCTATCCAACCTACAACAAAAAGTGAAATAACAATAGTCATAATCTTACTCCAAGGTAATTTCAACAAATTTTGCCACAAGGGAAACTAGCTCACAGCCAGTGCGATTAACACCAAGGAAGTCACGAACAAAGTAGCGAACGCACCTTGTAAGGCATAACGACGCTGCTGTTCAGGAAAAGGATAGGAAGCATAGTACATTTGAGGCTCTGTTGCGTAGTTGTTGAGGATGCCTGACTCTGAATAAGTGCGCATAATTGATAGCTCCTATGTAACGTTTCGTTAAGTTAAATGTAACGAATTATTACAAATACTCTCTGTGACTTGACACAATTACTCATGTGATAGTCATCACTCAAGTGCTTTTTTTGCAGTTAATAACGCAAGCAAGTATTTTCCGTACCTCATAAATAACTAAAAAAAATATGCCTACTTGGATTCAAGAAGATTAAATCCAGGCTTTTCGATTTGCTGCTCAAGCTCACCTTGGGCAAACTTACCCTGGTACAGATTTACCCTATCTGATGCACCCTCAAGGTTCTGACTCTCGCTCTACTGGGTTAGTGACAATGTAGAAACAGTTAGAGTAAATTCCGCCACTATTCAAACTCCAATTGCCTTTGAAGGGATTGACAGGTCTATTGCCGATCGCTTTGACTACGACATCATATTCTCCAGGTTTTAGGGTGTAATTGCCAACTGGTCCTTGCTTGGGACAAGACTCTGGGGGTTTGCCGAAATAGATTCGGCAACTGCCACATTCTTCCAACTTTTCAATCCTACCTTCTGGACCACTAAAAACAATCCGCATTGGTTCTGGTGAATTGTTCTGAATTGTCACCACCGAGGAACTATCACCTGTGTTACCCTCACGCTGTAGTGCTGGAAGGTTACCTGCGCCTTCTTCCTGAGCTTGTGCTACCAGTAACTTTGCCAATGCCGCTTCTACTTGGGATACTAGTGCATGATGGGGATATTGAGCTATAAAACCCTCATACATCGTAATTGCCCGATTATAGTCTCTATTGGCGATGTAGTTTTCTCCACAAAATACATAAAGGGGTGACAATTTGGTATTGCTCTCAGGGATGAGGTTCTCCTGATTCTCCTGAATCAATTGACTTAGGACATCACATACCTCAGGATTCTCTAAGGCAGTAGCTTCGCTGCTCTCAAACAAGGACTTAATGCGCTCGCGAGCAGCATTGACTAGAACACTATCCCTATCGTGGTTGTTAATATCAGTATTGTGTTTGCTAATAAAGGTCTTGTAGGCAGCGAGAGCTTGGGGTAAGTTTCCTGACTCCTGTTGTGCCAGAGCTTTTTGAAAGTCAAAACATTCAGCTTTTTCCTGATACGCGAGGCTAGCATAACCGCCAAAATCGCTCAATCGCCACTGATTGATGACGCTATCAAAGTAATTACCTGCAGCTAAGCAGTCCAGTTTGCGGTAGGCTACGTGTCCTTTTTTGTAGTTGTTGCGGTCTAGGAAATATCCAACTACGCTATAAACAGCAGCCATACTTAGAAGTAAACACAAAATTTTGATAAAGGGTCGGCGAGATTGATGACTTGGTGCTGGGAAGATGCGGGACATTAGCTGATTATCTCTCTCGAGAAACAAGGGAACAGGGAACAGGGAAGGGAATTGTTTCTTCCATTTAATTGGGGGCGCGAAGCGCTCCTGGGGAGCTCTTAATGGGATGTTTTATTTTTTGGAAGTCCCTAATATGCCCAACCAAGATTAATAAATCCCTTTCTAATCCTGCTACCCATTGATTATCCTTTCATAGTATGGCTGTTGGCGATGGAACTCAATCTTTTTGGAGGACTATTGATGAAAAAGGTGATTCTTATTGTTCTTTGCTTGTTGGTTAGCTTGATGATGCGATCGCCACAAGCGTATGCTGCCCAGAGCATCACCTATACCGATAGATTGGCAGTTATTGCCGAGCAAACTGGAGGTAGCTTATCTTCCTCTCAAGCTCATGAACAAGCGATCCGTCGTTTTATCAAAGAAGTTATTAACAATGAAAACTTCTCGATTATCAGTGAGTTAATTCACCCAGACTATGTTCATCGGAGTCCCGATGGAGAAGTTTATGGTTCCGAAGGTCTTAAAGCTTTATTCTCTAGTTATCGCACTGCTTTTCCCGATCTGAACATAGACATTGATGACTTGGTGGTTGCTGGTGACAAAACTGTGCTTTCTTTCACCTTAACTGGTACGCACAAGGGAGAACTTATGGGAATCGCAGCAACCAATCAGCCAGTCAAAGTACACGGGATTGTGATTAGTCGTTTTGAGGAAGACAAAATTGTCGAGGAATGGGAGATTGTGGATTTGCTTACTATGTTCCAGCAGATTGGTATTGTTTCACTTCCTGCATAAATTTGGTGCTCAAAATGAATTTAGTGGCAGACAAAATGGTGAATGATACCTCTTTTGTCAAACGGGGAAAAGCCTGATCATTGCTCAAGTCTAGAACTCTTGCATTATTAGCGATCGCAACTATTTTTGCTAATATTCCCTGAAAAAATCATAACATTTCGTAGGGTGCGTTAGCGTTCCCGAAGGGTAGCGTAACGCACCATTCCATGTCCTAACATTGGAGCAAATACATTAGCTCAAGATGCGGCTAGCATTAACGAAGTGGTACGTTACGTTAGGGCTCTAAGCGGAGCATCCTGAAGAGTATACGCACCCTACGAATTTACTTTAATCTTGATTTTTATGCCTAATTACCGCCGAGCCAAACTTCCTGGAGGCACATATTTTCTCACCCAAGTAACCCATGAGCGTCAGCCTTGGTTAATCGGTAAAATTGGACGAGAAGCACTCCGCACTGCTATTGTTCATGTACGAAAAAATATCCTTTCGCTATTGACGCATTTGTTCTGTTACCAGAGCATTTCCATTGTTTATGGACATTACCTGAAGGAGATAGTGACTTATCGACTCGATTGCGATTAATTAAAACCTTTGTTACCAAAAGATTTGGCAAACAATTGGAAATTAAAACTGAGCTTTCTGCCTCTAGACAAAAACGAAAAGAGGGAAATCTGTGGCAAAGGCGGTTTTGGGAGCATCTGATTCGAGATGAAGAAGATTTTATTAAACATTGCGATTATATTCACTACAACCCTGTCCGACATCAATTATGTCCTACTCCTCAAGATTGGCAATTTTCCAGTATTCATCGATTCACAACTCAGGGCATTTATCCACCGAATTGGGGGAGTAATGGAATTCCCAAAGCACCTGAGAGTGTTTGGGATATATAAATTATATGTGTTGTATTTGTGGTGCGTTACGCTAGCGCTAACGCACCCTACGAGGGGTAATTTTATTTCCAGAGATCACCTTAAGTTAGTGCCATGCAGATGTGTTTTAGCTTAGATAACCTATTCTTGAGGAGCTTTTACTCTATCTAATTTAGGATTAAAAGCTAATAAAGTGATATGCCCAACCAAGATTAATAAATCCCTTTCTAATCCTGCCACCTTCTTAACATCTGCGAGAAATGCAGGAAGTTGCACAGTAACAATCGCTCCAGCAATAATAAACAGTAGCAATAAATTGGCTGCTTGCCAGTACAAACCGAATAATAACAGCACACTAGCAATTACCTCAGCAATACCTGTAATAGGACCTAGAAAACCAGGCAAACCAAATCCGACAAACTTCTCTGATGCTGCTGACCAGAAAATAGCTTTAGGTAAACCATGATAGAGAAAAATAGCTATCAGCATTAGACGTAGCATCCAGAGAGCGTAAAACTTAAACTTATAATTGGAAAGAGTACTATTCATTGCTAAATCTCCTGAAAATATTTTACTAAGTTTGTGAACTTTTGTGGTATTTTGAACTGATGGAACAGACTGCTCAATGATTAGATAGAATCAGACGTACCGAACGATCACCTAAAATGTAGGCGTGTAGCCAACTCAAAAGAATCAGCAAGCGATTACGCCAATCGGGTAAGTAAACTAGATGTACAGCTAACCACATAAACCAAGGTAAGAAACCTGTCAGTTTAATAGAGCCAATTTTGCCAACTCCGGAATAGCAGCCAATAATAGCTAATCTACCCTTATTGAAATAGCTAAAAGGTTTGAGTTCTTTACCCCTTAGTTTCCTTTGAATATTCCTGGCAACAAAAACCCCCTGTTGGAGAGCTTCTGGTGCTACACCAGCAAGAGGCTTCTTGTTATGCTCAACTTGAGCCAAATCTCCAATAACAAACACCTCTGGATATTCTGATACTTGTAAGCTAGGTAAAACCCGAATTTTCCCTTTGTGAGTTTGAGCTGGTGTCGGTGAACTAGTGGGAAGTGCACCTGCCAATCCCACTGACCAAATCACCGTTGCTGCTGGTAACCAGATATCATCTTGTAAGCACACACCATCAGCACTGACTTGGCAGACTTTCGAGTTCAGCATCACTTGCACACCCAGTCGGCGTAGTTTGCGATAAGTGTACTTACTTAAAGACGGAGAAAACTCTGCTAATAAACGCTCTCCAGATTGTAGAAGAATCAGCTTAACTTCTTGAGGATTAAGTCGAGGATAATCCTTTTGCAAAGAATCCAAAACTAATTCCACCAATGCTCCTGCTAATTCAACTCCTGTAGCACCACCACCAACAATAGCAATGGTTAACAACTGCTGTCGTTTAGCATCATCTAACTCCCCTTCTGCCTTCTCAAAGCAATAGATAATCTGGTTGCGTAAACTCACTGCATCAGCCAGAGTTCGCAGGGGAAAAGCATAGTCAACAGCTCCAGGAATACCAAAAAATTGGGCGCTACTACCAGTAGCTAAGATGAGTAAATCATAGGAGATTGTTCCCTCAGAAGTTTGTAACAACTGTAGTGCAAAGTCAATCTCTTTAACCTCTGCTTGTAAAAATTTTGTATTAGGAGAATACCGCAAAAGATTACGGATCGGGATAGCTATAAGATCAGGACTTAATCCTGCTGTAGCTACCTGATAGAGTAAGGGTACAAAGGTATGGTAGTTATCGCGGTTAATTAAGAGTACTTCGACCTCAGCTTTAGCTAAAGATTGAGCCGCTTGTAAGCCACCAAAACCTGCCCCAACAATCACTACACGAGTTTTCTTGTTCATTGCGACTTAAAGGGATTGATAGCTAGTGATAACAGGATTTCCTGTGGGTTGAAAAGTATCAGGTTGAGATTCAACGGTAATTAGAACTGATTGAGCATTTGTTAGCTCTTGAGGAGATAACTCCACTTTTACTAGACCTTTATTATCAGGCTTAAAGCTAATACAACCAGTTTTTTTTCCCTGAGATACAGCCCACAAGCGATAAACTTTTTCCCCTGGTAAAGGTTCTAAATTTTGGATAACTAGCATAGCCTTTTGCTGTTCAGGAACAATAAATAAACTACCTGAAGCTGCTGTTAACTGTTCTATACCTTTAAGAGCCATAAGACGGTTATCAGGTTGACTCAAAAGGGCAGTCAATTCCTGATGTTGTAGTATTTCTGTTTCTTTTAAACTTAGTTGATAACGTAATTGATAGCTATTAAAACCTAACCAAATAGTGGTACAAGTAGTGATAGCAGCTATGATCCAAGGGAGTCGCTTTGATTGAAATAAAGAAATACGAGATTGTGGAGTAGGCTTTGCCGCTGAAGCTAAAATGTGACTACGTAAAGCTTGGCTAGGTACTTCAGAGGATAAGCCATAGGGCATCAAAGCCAAAGTTTCCTGTATTTGTTTAATTTCTTCCTCTAATTTGGGATTAACTGCTAAGTGTTGATTGAGCCAAGCAAGTTCGGCTTCGTCTAAATCTCCTAACACATAACCTGCTAATAGCTCTTGAAGATTATAAGATTTAGGAGTATCACTCATGCTTTTTCCACCCAATCTCGTAAAGTTTGTCTAAGTTTTAGTAATCCTCGGCGACAGTGAGTTTTCACTGTTCCCAAGGGAAGGTTTAACCGTTGAGCAATTTGGGCATGACTCAATCCTTCGTAATAAGCTAGTTCAAGGACTTGACGTTGTTTAGTTGATAATTGCTCTAGTGCCTCCTTAACCTGTTTTGCTCTTTCATCAGTAGAAATCTTCTCTAGGGGGAGAGGGAAACTATTTTCATTAGCAAGTTCCGTCATTTTGCCCAAATTTTGCCACCTTTTCCACCAAGAACTCTTTCTCCGCAAGCGATCGATCGCTTGTGAACGGGTGAGCATCATCAGATAATTGTAGAATGAACCACGCTTGTCTTGATAATTAGGACGAGCTTGAAGATTAAGAAAAACTTCTTGAGTTAAGTCCTCTGCTTCTTGGGCATTAAACAGCATTCTTTTAGCTAAACGATATACAATTAATCCATAACGGTCATAGAGAATACCTAAAGCGGTGATGTTTCCTTCCTTAAAGCTGGCAAACACTGCTTCATCTGTTTGGAGAGTGAGGAAATTATCCCCATCTACTGCCTTAGGTAGCAATGGATCAGGCTCTATTGAAGTCATAATTTGCTCAAGCAAGTTTGTGCTAACTGCTCCATTCCATGAAGTCGTCACTTGCGTTTAGTCCTCCATGTCTGCTCTTGTTGTTAGTGAATGTGCTATCTCTAGCAGTTTTTAGTAGATTGCTTTTAATAGTTATACGCACTCACTGCTCGTTTGGATTCACTTTTTGATCGAGCGCATTTAAGACTTACGCACTCAACTGTCATGCTGAACGATAGTGTTTGCGGAGCAATACCCTTCGGGATGCTTCGCTCAGTTGCGTTAGCAGCATAGCATCTCAGCCATCTGGGAAATCCTTTAGATTTATCCCATTTTTTGGCTAATTTCTAGCCAAAAACAAAACTTTGAATGCCAGGAGGCGGAATTGAACCGCCGACACGAGGATTTTCAGTCCTCTGCTCTACCAACTGAGCTATCCCGGCTTTTTTTGTCCTTAACTAAGCTAACAGACTTGAATAGCAATTGGCAAGCATATAAGGAATTGCGATCGCAGATATTACTTTATCTCCCTTGTTCTCTCTATCTACTAAGCTTGGAACGCAGCTTGACCTTAAAACGTTAACACAGAGCGGATAGACTCTCCTTTGTGCATCAAATCCAAGGCTTCGTTAACTTGCTCTATAGGCATTACTTGGGTAATAAGGTCATCAATGTTGATTTTGCCTTCCATATACCAATCAACTATTTTAGGCACATCAGTGCGACCTCTGGCACCGCCAAAGGCTGTACCTCTCCAAACACGTCCAGTAACTAGTTGGAAAGGACGAGTATTGATTTCTTCCCCAGCACCAGCAACACCGATAATAATCGATTCACCCCAGCCTTTATGGCAACATTCCAAGGCTTGGCGCATAAGCTTGACATTACCCACACACTCAAAGCTGTAATCAGCTCCACCTTTGGTTAATTCCACCAGGTAGGCAACCAAATCTCCCTCTACTTCCTGGGGGTTGACAAAATCAGTCATGCCAAATTTTTCAGCTATCTCTCGTTTAGCTGGATTGATGTCTATTCCCACAATTTGGCTAGCACCAACCATCCGCGCTCCTTGGATGACATTGAGTCCAATACCTCCGAGTCCAAACACGACTACTCTGTCTCCTGGCTGGACTTTAGCAGTATTGATCACCGCACCAATACCAGTGGTAACGCCACAGCCAATGTAGCAAACTTTATCAAAAGGAGCATCTTCTCTAATTTTGGCAACAGCGATTTCCGGCAATACTGTGTAGTTAGCAAAGGTAGATGTCCCCATGTAGTGATGAAGCATGTGACCATTGAGGGAGAACCGACTGGTACCATCAGGCATCACACCACGTCCTTGGGTAGCACGAATTGCCTGACACAGATTAGTTTTGCCACTCAAGCAGTATTCACACTGACGGCATTCGGGGGTATACAGGGGAATAACATGATCCCCTGGTTGGACACTGGTGACTCCTTTTCCCACTTCCACTACCACACCTGCACCTTCATGACCAAGGATAGCTGGGAACAGTCCTTCTGGATCAGTACCAGAGAGGGTATAGGCATCTGTGTGGCAAACTCCGGTTGCTTTAATTTCAACCATTACTTCCCCAGCTTTGGGTCCCTCTAGCTGAACTGTTTCAATGCTTAACGGCTTACCTGCTTCAAATGCGACTGCTGCTGTAACCTCCACTGGTTCTCTCCTGTTTGATAGTGAAAGGGATAATTGAGAATTTAGAAAAATTAATTCTAAATTCTCAATTCTAAATTCTAAATTGTTTTTCCTTGTCCCTGTCACACAGCAACCAACTCAACTGGCTATCGCTGATCACTACGAGGTGTCTTGAAAGCTGGTTTTGGATTAAAGGGAGTAGTAACTGGCGCTATAGGACCTGTAGGAGCTTCTGAGTCAGAAACTATATAAGTGGATTCTACCTGCTGCTGAGCTCTCGGTAATGCTACAAAGCGCCCCTCATCAAGAAAATAGGTAATTGTTTCACCCCGCATACTGTTGCCGCCTTGCTGCAAAACGTAGACATTCCCAGTTAAGACAATGCGGTTCTCGCGGCTGAAGTATTGAGCTTGAGCTGCAGTTGCCTGAACCTGTCGAGCTGGGTAGTTAATTTGTACGTTTCCTGTAGCAGTGACAATACCGGTGTCTCTATTAGCTTCCTGGCGGTCGGAGCGTAGAATAAGAGCACGTCCATCACCAGTTTGTGCTTGAGCATTTTGAATGTGAGCCACAAAAGCGATCGCTCCCATCAAGGTGGCTGTTAGCATTAAAACTGAACCCAAGCGTTGCTTTAGATTGGTAGTGATTTGAAAAGAGGGCTTCATTAGTGGTGTAGAGTAGTGAGGAACTTCAACAACTTTTGTAGATATTTTACAGAAATCTCGCAAGAAAGCTTAAAGACTCTCCAAACTAGTGGAAAGTATGGTTGCTGCCAACAAGAGCTACAGACATCTTGACGCACAGATAGTTCAGGAAGTTTCTTTCTACTGTGTGTCATTAGTACACTTGACAAATAACCAATGATTAATGACCAACAATTGGTATACTTACTCTCCCAAGGGAAGCTCTACATTGACTCTTTGGGTATTATTAACGTCCCCAGATGGCTTAAATAATTCGTATTCGTCTTCAAAGTCGATAGGATTTCCATAAATTAGATTTACCCCTCTAATCGGTTGAAAGGCGTCTGACACAGATTTCTGCTCTTCAATGCCATTATCTGGTTCAAATTCAGATGTTTTCTGGAAAAAATCCTCTGCTGAGCGACCCTCAACTGTGGTGAGGGATTCACCAGATAGAGTAATTGAGCCAGCATTGCGATCAGGCAGTTGCTCTGACTGCGCTTGGGCAATAGGTGCTAAAGCTGTGACTACTGCTGTGATTCCTAAGACAACTAATGTTTTACGTAACATTCTCTTTCTCCTAGGTTTAAAACCATTTAAAGTTTTTTGTCATTTGTCAAGTGTCAAGTGTCATTTGTACTAATAACAACAACAAACAACTAAGTCGGGGGTTGGTATTCCTCTCCATCTTAACAAGGATGAGGATGACCGCTGACTTTCGTTAAACCTTCTTTAGGTGGGTTGGGTTTCACGCTTTACTCAACCCATTCAGATTTATTGTGTTTATTCAAAGCTTCCCAACTAGTCTGAGCATATTTTTCTAATTTTTGAGGAAATTTGTCCTGATCAAGGCAATACAGTCTGTTTTATTGAGTAACAAGACTATTAATATCACTGAAAGCGGCGGGAAGCCGATTTATTCAAGGAATGGTAGAGATAGTCGCCCGCCGCTTGGTTGTTTGTTATTTGTTATTTGTTATTTATTTTTTTATAAACAACCAACAACTAATAACAAAACAAATCTATTGCCTTTATGCGTATATTAAATATTACTAGTTCTACTTTAGCACTGCTCGCGTTGCAAGAGTTAAGTTACACTTTTCAAAATATTGCCAATTTTAAGCTTGATACGAAGAAAGCACAAGCAAGTGATTTATTAAATGAAGATGATACTACTACCCAGGAACAAACCCAACAGCAACAAGCAGCCACCACCAAGCAGCAGAGTGAAGCGATCGCACCTCCTGAAAGTGTAGAGCTACCAAACTTTGCACCATTAGCTACAGTTGAGCAAAATCCTCAAACAAACCAGAATACATCTGATACTGGAATAGATACTACTGTCCAAGTTTCTGACCTATCTACTGATATTTTTAAACCCTATCTAGAGCAAATTAAAACTAGCCTACCACCAGGGTTAGTAATGCGCTTGCCATCTCAGGCTTCGCTTAGCGATCGCCTCAATAGTAGAGAAAGTCAATACTTTGTTGGAGTCTCTCCCTCGATCTCTGAACCTGGTCTAACCGTCAGTATTTTTAGCTGCCAAGAGCAACTCCCATCTTGCCTAGTCAGTAGTTTTGCTGTAGCTGCCAATAGTTCTGAACAGGCTAGCCAAAAATTTAAACAACATCGATCAGCAGGTCAACCAATTAACCTAACTAATCATATTCAGGGATATTTGTTAGAGAATCAAAATCAAGAGTCACTTGCGAGCTTTTCCTCACTGATATGGGAGCAGGATAACCAGCTCTACACAATTAGGTTTCCTCTGCAAGAAAGCCAGAGTTTGATTGATTTAGCATCTTCCATGGCTCAGGGAATCCCTCTTGCCAGTAGCACAACATTGAGTGAAATTCCTTTTGAGCAACTAGAGACTGACCCAGTATCAGAACTTCAGGAAGAGACTCAAGAGTTGACAACTACTACTCCAATAACTGAGACTTTCGAGCAAACTAATCCTACCAAACAAGAGGCACAAACACCACAAATTGATGACCCTCCAGATGAGTTGGCAGAAATAGAGTTTTCTCCTACAGAAAAGCTGTTAGGAAGCCGTCAACCTATCCTGACTACAGCAGAACACTTGCGACAAGGAGAGATTCTTACCAGTCTACGTTACCGCCAATCATTTCCCCCAGGTACAGCCCGTGAAGTTGGTCTTACAGGTCAACCTACTTTTGGGATTACTTGGGGCGTCACTGACGATTTAGAGATTACCATAGATGTACAAACTGTTGATAATGCTGGTCCTGGTAGTCAGGGACCCTTTCGTGGCACTAGAATTAACCCAGATGGTACTGGTCCCAACTTCTTTCAAGAATTTACCTTTCAGGCAAAGCAACAACTGTGGCAAAATCAAACAGGTAACCTGGCTTTAAGTGGTGTAGTTGGTGCTTCTGTAGGAAATGCTGGACGTCCTTTTCGGTTTACTGATGCAACGAGTATTGTTGGTAGCGGACAGAATACTCAGGTGGTTCCTTCTTTGGAGTTACCTTTCACCATAACTAATGACCGTTGGCAGTTTACTTTTTCTCCTAAGATTGCCTTCTTACCAGAAGATAATGCTTTGTATTTCAATACACTTCCTATTAACCAACCAGGTTCTTTTGGTACTAACTTTGGCTTAGCAGGAGGTGTCAGTTATCGCCTCAGTTCTAGACTTTTATTATGGGGTGATGCTTTTTTGCCTTTGACAGGTAATAACACTATTAATCGAAGCACAGGATTACCCGAGCAAACTGTTGCCTTCAATGCTGGTTTGCGGTACTGGATTAATCCTCGTTTAGCGGCAGATTTATTTATTTCTAATACTTTGGGTAATACAGGTGCTCTATCGATAGTAGCGGATCAAGAGTTCCCAGCTTTGGGGTTAGGTGTAACCTTTTTACCAGGAGTTACTAGTGCTAATCGCCGATACCCCCAACATTTTGGTTCAACCCAACAACCGCCTCCTAGCACTCCTGCTGGATTTGCCTGGTTAGATGGTGGTACTCTTGCCAATCAGCAACTACAATTAACCGTACAAGGAGGAGAACAGGGACTATTCAGCGGTATTAAGTATGGACTGCTAGATGATTTGGAAATTGGCACTTTTATCAGCTTGGTTCCTGGGACAGTCGATGAGTCAGAGTTGGGAGTAAGTGGCAAGATTCGCTTTTTACATCAAGCAGATGGTGACCCGTTTACTTTAAGTGGAGCATTTAGTTTCGCTCGCTCGAATAATGTGCTCCTCAACCTAGTAAGTAATAATCGCAATGAATTGACTGAACGAGGCATAGAAAAGGGTGGTTTTGCTCTGAGCAACGAACAATTGGGAGAATTGTTAATTATTACCCTTTCTACTCCTATACATTATCAATTTGAGGGAGGAACTGCCCTTTGGCTAACCCCCACCGTAGGATTTGTACAACGTAATGGACTACAAGTTGCTGGATTTAACTTGGGAGGTTCAGTTCCCCTTACTAGAGATTTGGATGCGATCGCAGAGGTTGGTTTAGACTTAAGTGGTAAGGGCAATGCCTTTATCGGCAACAATAGGGAGACGGTGATTCCCTGGAGTTTAGGCTTGCGCTGGCATCCAGCTTCATTGTTGGGTATTTCCCAAGCCAGTGCATTGTCTGATTTACAGCTAGAAGTATATGCAACTAATCGCGTCGGTTCATCACCTTTTGGTAGTCTTAGAGTACGTGCTGATAATGATACGGCAATAGGTTTTGGTCTAGTTTTACCAATTCAGTAGATTTTAGATTTTCTCTGTTGCCTACTTTCCTTGCAGGATTTGAGCAGCGGTTAGTTCTAGATTACCCAATATTGAAGAAGCGATCGCATCATTTCCTGTATAAACTTTTTCTTCGTATAATCCTTCCACCCACTCCAACACCGTTACCTGTTGCAGTATCGGATCAACAATCCAATATTCTGCAATCCCCCTCGCTGCGTACTCAGTTCGTTTATATCGATAATCTCGCTTCTCTTGGTTCGGACTAACTACCTCGATAACCAGCAAAGGTGGCGGCATATCCATCAATACTATCGATCTAGAAGCTCCTTCCAAAGCCAGCGCCAACTCTTCTGATAAGATTAGCAAATCCGGCACTCGCACAGATACTCGCGCACCGCTAACTGCTACCTCAGTCTTCATTGTCAATCGATAGGATGGAATACCCAACTGAAGAAAATAGGCAAACAAGAATGTGGCAATTCGACGATTGATTTCGCTTTCGGCAGGCATTGGCATCAATTCCCCATTTTCTAATTCATACTGAGTATCGGTTCCATCGTCATAGTTGAGGAACTCTGCCAGCGTCATTTTTGCGGATGTAACAGTCATTCTCTTAAGATCTTAGATTTTAGATTTATTCTCTTGCCTACTTAACCTTCCACACTTCCCACACCTTTGTCCTTCACTCAGCTTCTTGTTCCTCAAACTGTACTTGTCGGTACAAATCAGCGATCGCTATTTCTACACCTACCGATTTAAGTTCTAATACCTCCCCTAGAGAGTACTCCGACAATACCCATTTACCCTGTTCATTACGCCGAAATATTTCTACTCCTGGCTGTTCAACTTGTACTAAGACGTATTCTTGTAATGTTGCTGCTCTTCGATATTTAGCAAACTTTGTGCCTCTATCTATTGCTTCCGTTGAAGGGGATAGAACTTCGATAATCAAACAAGGAAATTGCACTACTTGTGCATCGACATCCCGCTCACCACAAGTAACAACTACATCTGGATAAAAATACTTTTTTCGAGGTTCCACCTGCACCTTTACATCTACAATGTAAGCCTCACAAGGTCCATCGACCAAGGCATCATCTAGAAGTCTGAAGAAGTTTCCGGAAATCCGATTGTGATTGCGAGTTCCACCACTCATTGCAACGACTTCGCCATCCCAATACTCGTAGCGTTGCTCTTGGGTAGGTTCCCAAAGTAGGTATTCTTCTGCGCTCATCAAACGATGATCTGGTAAGGCAATCATTGGTAAAATCAGGGTATTTTACTGTTCTAGGATAGCGAAAAAGGGTGTAGGGTGTGGGGTGTAGAGTGTAGGAAAGAAAGAATCTTTAACCCTTATCTCCCCATCTCCCCACCCCCTTTTGCAGGCTCTCTGTTACGAATCAGAGAAAAATGGTATTAGCAATGAGCAACTCCATCTTGCCGCGCTGCCTGTTGTACCGCAGCGGCAACAGCTTTCACTACTCGTTCATCAAAGACAGAAGGGATGATATTTTCCCGATTTAAGTTGGTAGCCTTAACCAAAGAAGCGATCGCTTTAGCTGCTTCTAGGTACATATTGATAGTAATCTCCGAAGCACGACAGTCTAGCGCACCACGGAAGACACCGGGAAAGGCAAGAACGTTATTAATCTGATTGGGGTAGTCACTACGTCCAGTGGCAATTATTGCTACATCATTCCTGATTAATTCTGGCTGAATTTCTGGGATTGGATTCGCCATTGCCATAACAATCGGGTCTGATGCCATTGAGCGTACCATCTCTGGGGTAACTACACCAGGGACACTGACTCCCACAAAAATGTCAGCACCTTGGAGAGCATCTGCAAGGGAACCCGTAGCTTCCACTGCAAATTCTTGCTTTTGTTGGCTTAAGTTAGGGCGACTTTTAGAGACAATACCCTGAGAATCACATAGCCAAATTATTCCAGCTCCAGCCTTACGCAGCAACTTCGCGATTGAAATTCCAGCAGCTCCAGCTCCGTTGATCACAATTCTGACTGATTCGAGGGATTTATTCACTAGCTTGAGAGCATTAATTAACGCAGCCAGGGTAACAATTGCTGTACCATGTTGGTCATCATGAAATACAGGAATATCTAACTCCTGCCGCAACCGCTTTTCAATTTCAAAGCAGCGGGGGGCACTAATATCTTCTAAGTTGATACCGCCAAAGACAGGAGCAATATTTTTGACGGTTGCCACAATCATGTCTGGCTCTTGGTTAGCCAGACAGATGGGAAAGGCATCAATGCCAGCAAATTCTTTAAAAAGCATGGCTTTTCCTTCCATCACTGGCAGCGCAGCTTCTGCTCCCAAGTTACCTAACCCCAAAACAGCACTACCATCACTGACAATAGCAACAGTGTTACCTTTAATAGTCAGGTGATATACCTGTTGAGGATCTTTAGCGATCGCATTGCAAATACGACCCACTCCTGGAGTATAGGCCATTGCCAAATCCCCTTGATTGTTCAGGGAGAGTTTGTTGTGCATACTGATTTTTCCACCGCGATGTAGATTAAAAGTGCGGTCTTTAAACTCAATAATTTTGACATCTGGTAATGCCCCAATAGCTTGCACAATCTGCTCAGCGTGTTCAGTACTAGCAGCATCGATATTAAGATCTCGAATGAAACTCTCGCGAGTCTGTTCAACCAGGTCAATCTGTCCTAGGTTACCACCAGCCTCAGCGATCGCCACAGTAATGCTGGCTAAAGTCCCAGGGTTGTTGGGATATGCCAAGCGAATCGTTAAACTAAAACTAGAGTTGGGTGTCAGGTCTACCATGCTGTATAACTATTGCAGGTTTTAGCTTTTAGATTGTAAAGGTAATCCCTACCTGTGCAGTCAATCTAGAAGTCAAATTATTCCTAGCCTATGGAAACTTGCCAGCTGGTAATTGTACCCAGTAACACTTGCACCAAGTTACCAAACACCATTTATGACAAGTTTTTATGCTGAGATTGAGATTAATGCTCCCAAGCATCAAGTTTGGCAGGTGTTATTCCAGAAAAACCAGTGGAAGTACTGGAACACTTTTTTATTTGACTGTCAATCCAACGTACCATTTCAACAGGGTCAAGAAGTGTTCCTCTCGCTACGCAGGCTTCCCAATCAAGAAGAAACAGACTTTGAGGCTGTAGTTACTCTAGTTCAACCTTCAGTATGCCTCAGCTGGGTTTCCCAAATCCCCGGCTTTCGCAATGAATATGTATTTGAGCTGCAAGAGATTGGAATTAACCGTACTAAATACGTCCACAACAGTAAATTTTCAGGCATTCTTAGTCGTGTATTTCTACCATTTATTCGAGAAGATGAAAAGCGGGGAATTCACCGGATGGCATGGGAACTAAAGCGATATGTTGAGAGCTTCTGAAAATCTAATAAAAACGCTATACTTGACAGGCTAACAGCATTTTTAGCTCACATTAAGCTACCTAGGATAGGTATACTAATTTACATACTACAAATTGACGTGCGGAATGTGGATCAATGATAGACTAGATTAAAGGATTTGTCGCTCATCATTAAATTATAAATCATGTCTACTGCTACAGACATCGGCACATTAGTTACCTATTCGCCAGATATTCGTAACGGTCGTCCAATCATTACAGGAACTAAAACCTCTGTTAGTCGAGTGGTTGTTCTCTACAAACAGGGTGCAAATGCCGAAGAAATTGCCCGTCGTATGAGTCATCTAAACCTTGCCCAAGTTTATGCTGCTTTGACTTATTATCATGCCAACCGAGATGATATTGAAGCAGATTTGGCTGAAGAAGATGCTGAATACTGGAAGTTAGCATCATTACACACCAAGATGGCTTGATAAATGTATTAGATGAGTAAAGTACTTTTGTATATTGATGAGGACTCAATGGATGAGGACTTTGTAAGAGCCTTGAGATCTCGGAATGCAGATGTTCTGACAGTTGCGGATGTTGGAATGCTCAATAGATCGGATGAAGAACAACTAGATTGGGCAAGGCAAAACAGTCGGGTCATTTTTAGTTACAATATTAGAGACTTTTATCGATTGCACACTGCTATAATCAGCCAAGGTTTATCTCACGCGGGAATTATTTTAGCTCCTCAACAACGTTATGGTATTGGTGAATTGATGAGGGGTGTTTTGAAGCTAATTAACACTAAGTCTTCAGAAGAAATGCAGGGTCAGCTAGAATTTCTGAGTGATTGGACTTAATGGGGAATGGTGGAAAGATGTCCACCGCAGTAAAATTATCTGATCGCATTTTAATTTCGCCAGGAAGGCGATCGCGCACTTCAATCAGCATTTAACCATTGTTATTACTTGCTGCCTCAAGTTCTGTGTCAAGAAACTGAATCTGTTGAATGATGCCAATAAGCTTCTTACCTGATGAGGTTAAAGAGTACTCGGTACGTGGTGGTACCTCAGGGAAGGTTTGCTTTTCTAGGAGCCCGTATGCTGTTAACTTTCGTAGTCGCTCCGAGAGTACTTTTTTTGAAATACCATCGATATGCCTCTCAAGTGCACCTGGTCTAATAACCCCATCGCCGATAGAGAGAAGGACGGATACAGACCATTTGCAACCAATCACGTCTTCGAGTTTTCGATAGTTACTTTGCATTTGTTTACAAAATTTTTTTCTAGATATTTCGCCAAATTACACCAAAAGGTGCCTACGCCACCAGAAAGTTCCCTCTTCCTTAAATAGCTGAGTACGTTTAGCTTGGGGGTATGAATAGATTCCAAAACATACCTAAATCTAGGAAAAAATACCGAAAAATTCACCTTAACCTGGACATTTTTCCAAGTCTGTTCATCAGGAGACATTCCTACTTTGCCATGAAAAAACTCACAAATTATCAAATGAGTAATGTAATGAAGAGATTTTACACATTTCCAAATTTAGTCCACCAATCTCTCTTAGTTAAATTTGTATTAGGGGGGCTTGTTTCACTATGCGTTACCGTTACATTTTCAGTCATTGCTAGCTACGCCTCTACCCAAACAGCCATTACCCCTGTTCCAGCTACTGCAAGTCTAGATATTGGAACTGCTAAGGTCGAATATCTGTCAAATGTGGATATGTTGCTCTTTGAGCAAACACTTGAAGACACTGCAGGGCAAACGGTTCCAACTGCTGCTGGGCAAGTTGATGGGGCTCCAGTATTAGGGTACGTCTTTCCAACAACATTGAAACCCGAGGTAGCTGGCTTTGGTGAGGTTGAAGGAGTACTAGCACTGGCAGTGACTTCTCACCCTGATTTTGATGATACGCCCCTTTGGGATGAGAATCTGGATCGTCGCTACGACAATGATGGAGCCATTTATCATAGCCATTGGGTGGTACTCAATGCCGACGAACGGGTTGCAGGTGGTTTATCTGTCAAAGAATTTAAGCAAGGCGATGCTTCGGTAGTGATGCCACCAACAAATCCCGGAATGCCGATGTATTTAGACTCACCTGGATTCCCAGTGTTGCTTCAAGATAATCGCTTGAAAGTGTTGGTTCCTGCTGCACGGGTTCGTAATAAAACGGACTTTAAATATGATGCCGTTACTGCATATATGCAGGTAAACACAACAGATAAAACTCGCCCCCTCTTAGGAGTTTATCAGGTGTATGAGGTCTTATCAGGCGATTTAAGTCTGCCATTTTCAGTGAGTTCAACAGACTTCAGGTGAACTTCCAGGCTGTTTCATCTATGCCTTGCCGTTAGCAGCGAAGTTATATAAGAGGTATCGCGATCGCATCATTCCGTTTTGACTAATGGCACCAAGTGCATCATGTAATCCCGTTTACCAATTGGCACACCAGCCATGCGAAGAATGTCGTAAGCTGTGACCATATGGAAGTAGAAATTTGGGATCAGAAAGTCATTCACATAGGCACTACCAGATAGCTCAGCGTAAAGACTTTGACCTAAGTCGATGCGCGTAACCTCATCTAGCTTTGCATCTTCGACGTTAATGCCCAAAAGAAGTCCCTTAGTGTTTTCGATGTGCTCGTATGCCTGCGTGAGAGATGTAACGTCTGGATCGAGATGATTCGCTGGTTTGCCGTCACACCAGAGAACAAAGTTGTGTGGTTGATCGCAGGTAAAAGCAATCTGTGTACCGAAGGGAAGCATATCAGCCGCAATGCGTTTCTGAAGGAACGACTCACTATCGCCAAAATGTGTTTGAGCTGACTTCAAGAGGTGCTCAAGCGTGGTTAAGCGGCTTTGAAACAGGGTTTGGATTAAACCGATATTCCGACTTGGCATTTCATAATCCCTCAAGATTTATTTCATGAAATCTAACTGTTTTGAAAGGCTCTAATTACAGCTACTACCTTCTGGCTTTTGTCTCCTGACTTCTTTCACTAGGAATTATTGAAAGAAATGTGCCTTCCTCAATCATTGTCGAAAAAAGATGATCTCTTGGTTCTTGTCCCGATACTTGTGTTCCACGATTCCAAAGAATTTTGACTCGCTCCTTGAGCTTACCAGAGGCTTGCTTATATGTGCATTTCGAGTAATCTGAGAAAAGCTCTTTAGAGATTTCTTGGTAAGACCTATCGTGAGAGAATTCTGCCAAGAATAATTTTTCCTTGTGTGGCTCTGAATCTGCTATTTTAATAGATTTATCGACTACACCCTTAATTTGATCATTACTATTTTCTGAGAGTTTCTCAATGACTCTATACATATTATATAAACTATCTGCTTCTGATTTGGGGGAACCATAACGTCTAGATTTTTCCCAGGCTGTCACAAAGTAGGGGAGCATTTCCATAAGATCTGAGTTTTGTGACCAGAGCATTTCCCCTTCAGCAATTAAAATATGGTGGTTGGAATTATGGGAAGTAAATCGAAATCTAGGTTTAATTAGGAGTTTCTTGGCTGATTCAAGAAACTGCCCAGCAGCTTCGTGATTACCTAGACGAGAGTAAATTCGACTGGCATAGCAAAGGCAGCGGGCAGCTCTTTGACGATAGCCAATCTGTGCGGAGTAGTGGCTGGCTTTGAGCAAGTTCTCGATCGCACTTTTGAGATATTTCATTTCATCACAAGAGCGACAGACATAAAACTCGGCTACTCCAACTATATCAAAGAACAAACTGGCTGCGAGATAAACATCAAAATCAATAATTCCAGTATTATTTTTCTCAGCATACTTTGATAATTCTTTGATTGGATCCTGTACAATCTCAGTGGATGCATCTGAACGCCATTCCTTGCCAAGCAGAAAGTTATGTTTGTCAGCAAGCAGGTTAAACAGCATCCGGGATGATTCATATAAAATAGTTGTGGGTATGAGGTGACGATCGCTACTCATTGCCAGTTCACCACGATATAGTTGGTTGCGAAGGTCAACTAACTTGTTATTGGCTTCTTTGAACTCTCCCTGATTAAGATATGCGTAGGCAAGGGCAGTTTGGGCAAGCAAATTTTTTGTAGCGAGACGTGCTCTATAATTATCAAGATACTTGCGGATCTTCTGAGATTGTCCTTGCTCTAATAAACTCTGCTTGATCTGTTCTAAATCATTGACGAGACCTTTGATTTCTTGGATGATATCTTGCGTTTCTTGGATGGCAAAACTAGTGACTGCTCTATTCCTATCTACAGTATTTATTCTATCATCTGCTTGCTTTTCATTCTCTCCATAGTTGTAGACACTATCGAGATTGGTATAGAGGTTTTGATAAATCTGGGCGCTCCTAGAGCAAATATCGAGAAATTTTGATAGGGTTTTACCATCATTGAGCTGTTTAGAGAACCAACTCAAGGCAGCAGAAGCAGTTGCCTGAAGCAAGCCCAGAATCATATTCTGCTCAACCCAGAGTCCTTGATAAATTTGCTCTTCTTCATCAATTAATGTGGCTGATATTCGGGTTAAGCTGTCGGTTCTATCTCCTAAAGCTCGCATAAATAAGCCGCCTAATTTTAGGGTTCTAGAACCATCTGCAAGTAAAGACTCAGACAGGAAATAGCCTAATCCGTTAGATAAGGCGACGAGGATAGATTCAAGGTGGGTACAAGCAGAAGCATAGCTAAAGGTAACTTGCTGAGTTTCTTCTGCATTGGTATGATCTTTTTCCCCATCTCTGAGGTTAAATGTCACTGAAGCATTGATAACAGAAGGAAAGGTGGGGAGTAATGTTTGGTTTGGCAGCGCATTTGATGATTGGTGGGCGTGAAGTTCTTGTTCAGCCTGTCTACATAGGTGAGCGACATCTATATCTATTATTGTTGACTTAATTTGTGCTTCTTCTGGTAGGAAAAATGATATAGTGTGGAATTGGCAATCGATCGCTTGTAGGTCTAGGTTAAAAGTACGGAACCTTTGGTTTTCTAGTATCCCTTGGTAAAGCTCAAAAAGTTCATCGACACAGAACTTAACCTTACCAAAATAGACGAATTTATCTATTTGCTGGATGTATCGCTCTTTTGCTCTACGATTAATCCCACCTTTGAGGTATTCTTCTGGCCAATTCTTAGCTTGAGTGATGCTATAGTAACTTTTCTCATCATTTTGACTATCTAGACAGGAACTGGTGCCCCTGTCCAAAATAAGATCAATAATATCATCCACGAGCCTGCTGAGGACAGTGCTGTTCTGAATCCAAGATCCTTCCAGGCGGGAGCGGATACGCTCAAAGCTGAGGTTCTTACCTAATGTTGAGCGAAAACCAGCAGCTTCGAGTAATTCATCCAACCTATAGGTTTCTTGGAGACGAAATTGCTTTCCCTTATCTTTAGTTACTTTAGTTAAATGATCCCATAGCTCCAGGACATTAGCTCTATCAATCGGTAGCCCAGAGGTAGGTTCCTTAATGAACTGGTAATACTTTTGTCGGCTGACTCCTAGACCTGATGCTAAATCATCATTCTTACATCCTATCTCATCCTTGAGTTCCTTCAATTTCTGCAAAAAGCTCTTCCAGTTTTCCTTCTGCTGATTGCGATAAATGCTAGCTTCACCATCATTAGCCATGACTAATTCTCCTGTTTCTACATCGTGATTCACAATCCATATTTCGCACCCTAAGCCTGTCAAACTGAGGGTTTTAGGCAAAAGGCACTCTTGCAATCTTGCAACAGGGAATTAAGAGCTAGCTCAATTGCTCTATTTAATGTATCAAAAATCACAGATTCCACCATAAAAATTCAGAAAATACCGATGGTACTAGCTAGATTAAGCTCATTCCACGACTAAAGTACGTGGGATACAAGCGTCATTTCCTCCAACCCCTTTAAGGAGTCGGCTTACCCGTCGCTTGTGCTGTGTCTACACATTTGTTGAGGTTCCTGATTTGAGCTTAAGTTGACACTAATAGACTCAAAATCCCCCAGCGGCTATTCCAGCAAAAGATATTAGTTAAATTTTGTAAAGCCCAATTTAGGATATGACAGATAAAGCTATTTCCTCTCTAAAAGTTAACTGGGACATCTATTATAACGCAGTATGGGAATATAAGCTGTCCAAAAAATAGACTATGCAGTTTTAAGTATTTGAGACAAATCCGGCATATATAACCCTCCTATGCCTCGATTGTAGAAACGTTGTATACAAGTTCAATCAAGGGTTTTTGGCGTTCATTAAAATTATTTAACAGTACAAATGAATTATTTTAGTGTTCTATAATGGAACTTAATATATGTTGTTTTTAGAACTAAGATAAAAAAAATAGTGATAATGTTGCTATTGCATTTTTCAGCAATAAACACTTTACGGTAGGATTCATATATGGCAATTATCAATCTTTTTCATTTTGGCTAGAGAAAAAGAGGTGGGTATGAGGAGTGAGGCAAGAGAGCAGCTCAATAATCTTCTTGAGCAACTTGGTTGGACTGAATCAAGCTCAGATTTTGAGCGAAGTAATATCGATCATGCACCGGAAGATAGGGATCTTCCAGAGCTTCCTGAACCTCCCTTGGAGCGACAAGGATTAGAAGAAACAGTTAAAGATGATCCTTCCCCTCCACCTCCGCCAACTTCTAATAACCAGGAGCATGTCAAAAATAACCAAGAGAATGTCAAAAACTTCAGTAAATGGCTCAAAAAATTTCTCAAGAGTCTGAAGTTTGTAGGCACAAATACTTATCAGAATATCGAGACTTCTGTGCTTTTTGCTCCAGTCATAACCAATGATCGCTTGTTCTTCTACATTGATGGGGTAATAGGAGACGAAAATTGTGAGATATCAACAGTAAGCACAAACCAAGATATTGACCTATTTAGCACCCTTATACCAAGTGGTGCACTATATAGTAGGGAAATTAGCGTACGCACAGATGCTAATACATTACTCACTGTTGACTCAATTGTAGAACTACCAAGCTCTACTCCTGATGTTTCCCAAGAAAGCACTAAGACAGCAGTACCATTACCAATAATTGAAGCCAATCCTGTAGAAATTGATTTGGCAGAATCTGCTCAACTGAAAATAACTGTTGATGAGCAGGAATTTTCTGTTGATAATGCGATCGAGGAAATTTCTCTTGATAGTGAGCTGTTCAATAAACTCGATAGCGATGATCGTAATGATAGTTTTGATGTTCCTGAATATCAAGCAATTATTACTAATGATAGTCTGCAGGAAGTTGATGAAATAGCTTCAGAGCAACCAGAGCAATCTATGGAGCAAGAGGTAGTTGAGGAAGCACCTATTCAACAAGAAAATCCATTGGTTGAGCTAGAAGAGCCTCCTATTCAACAAGAAAATCCATTGGTTGAGCCAGAAGAGCCTCCTATCCAACAAGAAAATCCATTGGTTGAGCTAGAAGAGCCTCCTATTCAACAAAAGGAGCCTCCTACTCAACAAGAAAACCCAGTAGTTGAGCCAGAAGAGCCTCCTATTCAACAAGAAGAGCTATTGGTTAAAGATGCATCCGGTGGTAATCAAACCATTGTTGTTAAAGCAGGAGAGGAAGTTATTGTTGATAACTTCACGGGTGTTGGACGCGGGACAAATCCGTCACAAGCTATCCTAAACGAGTTAGACACTGTTCAATTTATGGGAGAGGGTTTGGAAGCTCATTCCTTGCTCTTTTTGCAAGAAGGTGAGGATCTTGTTTTGTCATTTGAAGGTGATACTTCTGGCACAAAAGTTGTTCTCAAAGGTGTCCAACTTGAAGAAATTGACAATATTCCTTTGGAGAACTCTACCTTCGTGGGTAATATTCTCTTTGATGGGGATGTATCCATTGCAGACAGTATAGATGTCTTCAATGCTGAATGGAATAACGAGACTATCTTTACTCGTGATAGCGTTACCATTCTTAATGATTTAGATAATAATATCGAAGGCTTTGATGCCTCTGCTGATGTTATTAATGCTGGAGAAGGTGATGACAACATTCAAGGATTGAGTGGTAACGATATCTTAAGGGGAGAGGCAGGGAATGATACCTTGCTAGGCGGTGCAGGCGATGACACTTTAGTCGGTGGCTTAGGTGATGATTTCCTGGATGGTGGCACTGGTAACAATAGCTATACTGGGGGAGCAGGTAGTGACAACTTTATTCTGTCTCCACAGAGCACTATCTTAATTACCGACTTCACTATCGGCGAAGATCAGTTAATATTAACTGACAATCTCTTGATCAACAATATACAAATCACATTAGGGACTTCTACGGAAGATGGAAGCTCAGCAACTCTTATCTCTGATTCTTCAGGGAATATTTTGGCCATACTCTCAGATATCCATCCTGACAGCATCAACCAGTCAAACTTCGGTCTCCTTGGCGATTCTCCTAACTAAGTTACTGTTCATTTGTCAAACGGAGTATGTTCAAACTATTATGAACAAGAGGGAATCAAGGTGGCGTCGTTGGCAACTCTGGCGTTCAAAAAAGTTGAGTGCTTCACAAGATTTAATTGATCACATTTGCTCACTCAAACGTCAAGGTGTGTCCTCTAGAAAAAATGGGGATTACACCTCTGCTCAGGCAACTTTGAGCGATGCCTTGGAACAAGCATCGAAGTATCAAGAACTTGGTTCCCTGCAATCACGGATTCTACACGAGTTGGGTGTCTTGCAAGCGGCTCAAGGACACCCAAAATCAGCTAGAGAATTTTTTCACAAAGCTCTAAAGCTTGAGAGCAAACTCGGTGAAGAAATTGCCAAATCGATTACCTTACTTCACTTGGCAAGCCTGGAAACAAAACAGCAACTGTTCAAAAAAGCTATAGCAACTTATAAACAGGCGCTGGCTTTGCAAAGTAAGCATGATGATGATTACGGGTGTGCCTTAACTCTTCATCATCTAGCTGATTTGTATACACGTACAGGAGACGTACAAGGAGCTATTGAGCTATACCAGCAGATTCGAGATGCTGAAGGTTATAAGCATCACCCCAGTGCCAAAGCGGCGGCACTGCATCAGTTTGCTCTGCTCAGATACTCTCAAAATAGGTTTGACGAAGCTCTGGTTTTGTATGAAGAGGCACTACAGTCAGAGGAACATATTAACAATCCCTCTGGCAAGGTTGCTACTTTATCCCAGATGGGGAAAATTTATGAGCGGCAGAATGCCCTTGATAGAGCTTTAGATTTATATCTAGCTGCCTTGAAACTAACAGCAGCAAACCCCTTGGAACAAGCTTCAACTCTGCACCATATAGCTGGCGTCAAGGTGAAACAAGGTAATTTCGACCAAGCTATTCAGATATATCACAGATGCCTGGAATTGAAAGCGGATAAAGGGAATCCGTGTAGTATAGCGATAACTTTGGCGAGGTTGGGTAAGCTGCAAGCTGAGTGGCAAGGTGAATTTAAAAGTGCACTGAAGAATCTACGCAGAGCGGTTGACATACTGCAGCAGGCAGGCTCTTCTGAAGCACAAGCTGCCTGCGAGGTTCTTGCTAGTGTTGAGCAATTGGCTAATGCGAGTGCAGGTTAAATCTTAAAAAACAAGGCAACAGACAACTTCCGAAGAAGAAAAGACTTTTCTAAACACAATGTCTACATATTCATTGTGGAACTGGCATCTTGCCAGTTACCAAGTGAGCAAAATTATGAATTGAGACAGGCTAGAAGCCTGTTCCACAAGATAGAAATAGGTTGATGAAGTAAAACAAGTTTTATGAGAAATAAATTGTGTCGTATAATACGTTTCTTTGCCTTAGTGATACTTGCTACATCAGTCACAATCATAACTAATTTATTTTCAAACAATCTTTCTAGTATATGTACAGATAAAAAAACTGACATTCTATCTTATTATTGTGTGTTAACAGAATTAAGCCAAGCTTGGTCTTTAGTTATTTTATTAATTATTGTTTTTATTAGTGTTGTATATGAATTCTGGTTTCATTACATAAATCCAGTATCTCGATCAAGTGAAAAAAAACAAGACATACTTCAAAGACTAAGAGAAGGTTTCGGACTTCCTGTATACCAATTCAGCGAGAATTTTAAAGGAAGGAAGCAGGCTCTTGAAAAATTGCATCACAGTCTTAATAAAAACAACAGACTTGCTATTTTAGGTATACCAGGAGTAGGTAAAACTGAGCTAGCCAAACAGTATGTCATTAATAAAAAGTACAGAGAAAGATATCACGGCTTTATTTGGCTAGATGGAAATTATTTAAATTCAATAAGAAGAGCTATACAGTCAATATGCTCACCAGAATCAAGACTACCCCATAAACTGACTGCTAGAGACTATTGGGCAAAATTACCCAAAACTTCACAACCAATACTCGTTATTTTTGATGGTTGTTACAATTTCGAGGAATTGAACCAATATTTACCCAGCCAATCTTACTTCAAAGTACTTATCACTTCTCCTCTATCTCGATCTAGTTCTTATATCAACAAGGATCACACACTTCAACCTCTATCAGAAGAAGCTGCTATAGCTCTGTTTAAATGCCACCTTGAGCCTATACTTCCTGGAGAAGTTGATAAACACATAGAACTGGTTAAGCATTTGTGCAAGGAGCTAGGATATTTGCCGCTTGCCATAGAAGAAGTAAGTAGTTATATTCGGCATCCTGACGAATTTGAACGCTTACTCAAACTTTTTCAGGCTGATTCTGGTAAATTTTTCAATAACGAAGATTTATCAACATTGGACATCAATCAGGATAATGATAGAGAGATAAAAACTATTTTGAGTAAGACTCTAGATAGTTATGATCAGCTTTGGCCTGATTTACCAGAAGAAGAAAAAATATTAGCTTGCTGTTTAAGCTTCTTTGCAGCAACTACAATTCCTCCATCTTTTATTGATGAATTTGCAGAAGTTATCTCAAATTTAATTAATAAGGGTTACCCAACAAGGATAAAATATGCCGCTAAGGAGCTTCGGAATAGATATCTAGGTAACTCCCCAAAGATAGTATTACATCCTATCCTCAGAATTTTCTTCAAATTTAAGCGTAAAGAATTTGTCAACCAATTAGACAATGCTGAAAGATTAGACAATTCTGCAAGAGAATTTTTTTGCAACATCATGGCAATTTTTGCGGGATACATTCCTCAAGAGACTAACCGCCATCATATTCCTTTTATGGAGGATTCAATTATTCCCCATATCGAAGTTGCAGTTACACTTATCCTCAATAACCCTGAATCAAAAACTTGGTTCAATAAAACTGAAGAAGATGATGATGAGGCAGTAACCTTACTTGCTCCCTTTATGGGATTAATTAAATTCTATCGGCGTATAGGTCAATCTGGTGAAGCGATAAAGTGGCAAGAAAAGTGTAAAGAATTTGTAATCAACATATTTGGTTACACCCATCCACTTTACACTCGCTGCCTCAATAATCTCGCTTGCCTTTACGACGAGGAAGATTACTACAAGAGAGCACTTGAGTCAGCCAAAATTAATCTAGGAGAAAATCACAAACTTACGGCTTTGATACGTCGCAATTTGGGTAACTTTTACCGTAAGACTCAGAAAGCTGAGAGAGGTTATCAGCAAGCAAAAGAGCAATTGCAGGAAGCTGTAATAATTTATGGCTCTTATGCTACCTCATCTAAGAAGTACTACCGCAAGCAGATTCTGAGTGAGTGTGATTTAGCTCAAGTACAATGCCGCTTACGTAACTTTGAAGCAGCAGAGAGATTCTATAGCTCTTCAGAACTACAAAGTTTTCAGGAAGAGCTTAAATCATCAGGTACAAAAGATCAGATTGCTTACTCTCGGATTGAATATGATATAGCAGAATTTTATCGCCTCCGGGCACAGTTAAATTATGACACAAATGGGAATATTAATAATGCAGCTCAACATTGTTACGAGGCTCTGGAAATCAGGGAGAAATACCTTAAAGACGATAGTCACGTTGCTGATAGTCTCATTCAACTTGCTCGAATTTACCAAATGCAAAACCAATTACAGGAAGCTGCAAGATATTATGTAAGAGCTTTACAGATTTATCAAAAAGATCCACCCACATCAGATGAATCATGGTCTAATCTCAAAAATGAATACGATGAACTGTTAAGAAAACAAAGGCAGAAGGCACTCTTGCAATAGGCAATAGTAAAGAGCCTATCGCCGTGACATACCTAAAATGATCCAACAGATGTAACTTGGGTTGAGGCAACGAAACCCAACACAGTGTACTGGGCTTGTTGGGTTTGGGTGAACGAAATATGAGGTGGGATTTATAGCGTCAGTGTTCAAAAAATCATAAGTTTTCTCTTGTATCTCCATCTCCCCACACCTCCCACACTTCCCACACTCCCCACACTTTTTGAAAGCTCACCCGTTGGGTTTCGCTATCGCTCTACCCAACCTACAGTTTTTGTCGTGCCACGCCACGACATTAATTCGTAATTTTCTGAAATAACACAGATAACTCTTGTAGAAGATTGCAACTAAGGCTTAGAGAAATTTGGCAGGAGACTTGAGTCATGAAAGGATTAGCACGCAAAATTAAGCATAGCCTTTGGGTAAGTCCTTTGTGTCTTGCCGTTTTACTTACACCCCTTGCTAGTCAGGCTCTCACTGTGCAAGAAGTACCCAATCCTCGGCAAGTAAATGGCGGTTGGGTAACGGATATGGCAGAGATTCTCAGTGATAAGACAGAAACTCAACTCAATCAACTGATTTCTGAGGTGGAGGCGGAAAATGGTACAGAAATTACCGTGGTGACAGTCCCGCAAACACTTCTGTATGATTCTCCTAAAGTATTTACCACAACCTTGTTTAATCACTGGGGAATTGGCAAGCAAGAGCAAAATAATGGGATACTCTTCTTAATTTCCCAAGGTGAGCGCCGGGTGGAAATCGAAACTGGTGAGGGTATTGCCGAGATTTTGCCTGATGCGGAAGTAGCCAAAATTATCGAAACCCAAATTACTCCACAATTCAAACAAGGCAACTTTGATGCTGGTACCCTGGCAGGCACTAAAGCACTAATTGTTGCTCTCGAAGGTGAAGATACTGGTATCTCTTGGGTACTTTATGTACTAGTTGGAGGTGTTGGTTTAGCCTTAGCGATCGCAATTACTATGTATGTAAGAAGACGACGCCGAGTTTATCCGAAATCAACTAAGCGATCCTATTCACAAAGCTCTACTTACAAACCCTACACTCCTAAATCTACTTCTAAGAAGTCTAAGTCTACTCTTCGCACTCGAACTTACAGCAGCTCTAACACAAACTCTTATAGCAGCATAAGTTCTTATACTAGCTATAACAACTGTAGTAGTAGCAGTAGTACTGGTAGTGATTACAGCAGCAGTTCTTACAGCAGTAGTGATTTTGGTGGCGGTGGCAGTAGTGGTGATGGTGCTGGTGGCGATTGGTAACTCTGAAGAAATTAGGCAATAGGCAATAGGCAATAGGCAGAAGGCAGTACCGATGAAAAATTTTTTCACCACCAGGTGATGAAAGTAGACAAACTCCCCTCCTGGGAGGGGTTGGGGTGGGTTCTACTCCCTGCTCCCTACTTTTCTAAACAAATAAACCTCATCACGCTCATAGGTTAATTCAAACTTTGGCAGACTTTTGAGTTGTTCCACCAGACTAGCGGTGAACTCTGGTGTACTCTGCCAACCAGGATGACGTACATTGAGCAATGCATAATCAAAATTGCCTAACTCAGTAGTATCCAAACTACTAATAGCCAGCTTGACTACCGGGCGATGGGTTAAATGGGGGGCAATATGGGCAGCAGTCAACAAACTACCTTTAGTTTCCACCAATGCCACTGCTTCAGTGGTTGCTTGCCAGGTATCCAGAAATGCGAGATATCTCGAACCAAAATAGCCAAACTTAGCTAGCGCGACAAATGCTATTAACGCCCATAAGATGATTGCCCGTTGAGAGCGTAACCAGCCGCCACCCTGAGCCAGAGTGCCAATCACTGCCAATAAGAGAAAAGGTAGAGCAGGTAGAGAGTACTGGTGAACTAAATCTTTTTGGCTGTGTAAATCGGTAAGAAAATTCATTGCCAGGGTAGGCAATATAACCACCAAAGGTGTGAGATACCGTAGCGACAGTCCCCATATTACTGGTGAAAACAATAAAACCAAATATCCTAGGTTAGGCAGGGTGAACAGGTGTCCTAGCACTAGTTCTGGTTTGAGGAAAAGATTAGCGATAATTTCTAAAACCGAGGAGCCTAAATAGCTATAACGGCTAACTGCTGGTGCTTCATTACCCCCACTAAACCAAGGGATAACTACCTGAGTAGCAATCAGAAACCAAGCAACACCAGCACCAAGAGCGATGCCTCCGGCGGTTCGCGTAGCGACCATCGCACCATACAAACGTCGCTTATCAAAGATTAGCAGCCAGAAACCCATTGCTGCTACAGTCAGGGATAATACCGCCTTGGAACTCAACACCAAAATCAAACAACCAATAAACCAAGCAATTCGCCCTAGCCGAGCTGCTAAAACTGCTCCTAAAAGTCCAGGTATGGCTAAGACTTCTGGATGAAAATCGAAGAGATTGATATTGAAAACCAGGGGATACAGTAGGTATACCACAGCCATCGCGACTGCTTGTGCCTCCGATAAAGCAGCCTGAAGAGCCAGACGCCAAGTAAACCAACACCCTAGTGCCAAGGCAATAGCCTGCACTGCAAACAGCCAGTGAACATCTGGGTAGATCTTGTACAGTAAAGCCAGGGGATATAAAATGGCAGCTGCATGATCACCCATAACGTGATAGCCCCAGAAAGAGACAATCGGTGTTTGTCCTTGGCTAATTAAGTAAACTACCTGGTCATACCAGCCTAAATCATAGGCTACTGATTGAAATAGAGCGTGTCTTAAGCTGGAGCACAGGAAAAAAATTAGGGCACTTGCTCCAGTCATTACACTGACGGTATTAAACTTGAGCCATTTTACTTTCATTAATTGTACAAATTATCCATCAAAATAAACTTGACATGGCATTAGAGTAGGAGTTTCCACACGAGGTTTATCATAAAAGAAAGGTAAGCTTTTACATGTGAGCTTTGATTGAATCTGAGACTTTAGAACTACTAGAATGGCCACGTCTGTGCCAGCACCTAGCAACCTTTGCTGCTACTAAGCTAGGAGCCTTCGCTGCTCGTTATCTTAAACCATCGGCAACTCAATCACAGAGTCTGCATCTGTTGGCTCAGACTAAAGAAGTCTACGAACTGGAAAATAAGTTGCCCTCTGGACTTACCTTTGAAGGGATCCAGGATATCGGGGAGTTTTTAGAGCGCTCAGAACTCCAAGGCATTTTATCAGGTCAAGAACTATTAGCGATCGCAACAACTTTGTCTGGGATGCGCCGCTTGCGTCGCTTGATTGATGATCAAGAAGATGTACCAGTACTAGTTCAATTGATTGCTGATGTACGCACTTATCCAGAACTAGAACAGGAAATTAATCGCTGCATTGATGATAGGGGTGATGTTGCAGACCGTGCTAGCTCTAAATTAGCAGGAATTCGTAGCCAAATTAAATCAGTACGAGACCGAATTTATCAGATTCTTCAGGGAATTGTACAGCGTCAAGGTACTGCCTTGCAGCAGCCGTTAATCACCCAACGAGGGGAGCGCTTTGTGCTACCAGTTAAGGCTCCTCAAAAAAGCGCGATTCCCGGTATTGTTCACGATAGCTCCAGCACTGGTTCGACTCTCTATGTTGAACCAAATGGAATTATCGGGCTAGGAAATCAACTCAGAACCTATCAGCGTCAAGAACAAGCGGAAGAAGAAACAGTACGCCGCGCCCTTACCGAACAGGTAGCCGCAGTTAAGCCAAACTTGGAGCAATTGTTAGTCGTAGCCACCAAGCTGGATTTAGCAACTGCCAGAGCCCGGTATAGCCTCTGGCTAGAAGCTAATCCCCCCAGATTTATTGATCCTAATGACAGAGAAATTATTACCCTGCATCAATTACGCCATCCCCTGTTAGTTTGGCAACAGCAACATGAACAAGGGACACCAGTAGTTCCCATTAATGTCCAAATTCAGCCCCAAATTCGGGTAGTAGCAATTACTGGACCCAATACTGGCGGCAAAACTGTTACCCTAAAAACCCTAGGCTTAGCAGCATTAATGGCCAAAGTAGGTCTCTTTATCCCCGCCAGAGAGCCAGTAGAACTCCCTTGGTTTGAGCAGGTACTAGCAGATATTGGCGATGAGCAATCCTTAGAACAAAGTTTATCTACTTTCTCCGGTCATATCCGCCGGATTAGTAGGATTATTGAGGCAATAGGTACGGAGGGACGCGGGGATGGGGAACTGGGGGAGCTGGGGGAGAGAGACACGGGGACGCGGGGACGCGGGGACGCGGAGATGGGGAGATGGGGAGATGGGGAGATGGGGAGACGCACAGATATTGCCGATTCCCCATTCCCAATTCCCAATTCCCGATTCCCGATTCCCGATTCCCAATTCCCAATTCCCAACTCCCTAGTCTTACTAGATGAAGTGGGAGCAGGAACCGATCCGGCTGAAGGCAGTGCTCTTGCGATCGCTTTACTACAATACCTAGCAACTCATGCTCAACTAACTGTTGCTACTACTCACTATGGGGAACTTAAAGCTCTTAAGTACCAAGATGAGCGGTTTGAGAATGCTTCTGTTGAGTTTGATGATAGTACCCTGCAACCAACTTACCGCTTGTTGTGGGGTATTCCTGGTCGTTCTAATGCTTTGACTATTGCCCGACGCTTAGGTTTAAATCCCTTAATAGTTGACCAAGCTCAAACCCTTGTGGGGAGTAGTTCAGAAGATGTCAACAAGGTAATTGCTGGCTTGGAAGCTCAACGGCGTCGCCAGGAAACGAAGGAGCAAGAGGCTACTGGATTATTGCAACAAACAGAACGTTTACATCGGGAAGTTTCTGATAAAGCCAAGCTATTGCAAGAGAGAGAGCGGGAGTTAAAGCTAGAGCAGGAAAAAGCAGTCCAAAAAGCGATCGCTCAAGCTAAAGAAGAAATTGCCCAGGTGATTCGTCAGTTACAGCAAGGTCCAGCTAGTGCTCAAAATGCTCAAAAAGCTACTAAAGCCCTTGAGCAAATTTCCCAGCGTCATCTGCCCCAAGTACCAAAAGCGAAACAAAAACCTGGGTTTCGACCCCAAGTTGGCGATCGCATCCGTATTCCTCGGTTAAATCAAACAGCTGAGGTACTGACTGCTCCTGATGAGGATGGTGAGTTAACTGTGCGCTTCGGGTTAATGAAAATGACTGTCCCTCTAGAAGATGTAGAATCTCTGGATGGACAAAAAGCAGAGATTGTGGTAAAGAAAAAAACGACACCAGCAGTTGTGCCTCCACCCTCTACTCCGGTCCGCACCTCCCAAAATACCATTGACCTGCGAGGTTCTCGTGTAGCGGATGCCGAGTTTGAGCTGGAGCAAGCCATTGGACAAGCAATCTCATCCGGGGTACTCTGGATTATTCACGGTAAGGGAACAGGCAAGTTGCGGGAAGGAGTCCATGCTTTTTTGGCACGGCACCCTCTTATTGACCGTTTTGAGCTTGCTGGACAGTCAGATGGGGGGTCTGGTGTCACAGTGGCTTACCTGAAATAATTGGGAATTGGGAATTGGGGAAGAAGAATTTTCATCCCTTGTCTAACCAACAACAAAGAACCAAAAACACAGGAAACTTGTCCTAAACTTTGGTAGTCGTGTTTCAAAATAGGTAACGGCAACCACCAACAGTATTTGGTTTCCTAATCTAAAAATATGCGCTCTACTGTCAAGACGCCAACACCAATACCTCTGTGGGAGCAATTGCCGCTAGCTCAAGCCCCAAATTCAATCAAGCTGGACAATATCAAAACCCAGCTGGACTTGATTTTGCTGGGACTAGAAGCTCTAGCAGGCATTGGTTCTGAGGAAATACTCAGGGCAGCAACTGACTTGAAATTAGAGTCAGTAGTAACTGATAGGGTCAATCTGTGGCGTCTGCGTCAGTCTAACCCTATGCGTAAAAGTTCCGGAGGGCGAAAGAAGCTGGATGTAGAAGAAGCGCGATCGCTAGTTCTCATTATCTGCCATCTTGCCCAAGAACATCAGGAGCTAATCCGTCGCGCTGTTGCTCTATTAGAACAAGCGGCGGAACAAAACCGGGAACCCCACCGCACTGCCTTGTTGGGGAACTACCTTGATAACTTCAGCAACACTTACCAAGAACGCATGGAGCAAAGCAAAAACGTATCGACGGCTCAGCTGACCCAGCTAGCTTTCAAATTGCTGATTGATTTGCTATTCTATAGCGGCCCCAATGGTCATCGGCGTCTCTGGCTAGCATTACTGGGTCGAGGATCGTAGTTGTTTGTTATTGGTTATTAGCTTACCGACCAATAACCAATAACCAATAACCAATAACCAATGACCAATAACCATGCCTTTTCTAAATTCTGTCGAGCGAAGTTACACCCCACCCACCTGTACCCTAAACATTAGGGCAAATAGCTCACCTTTGTCTCGTTGGGTGGGACAGTCGGTGCTCAAAGAGCTGCGTTTTGAGCTGTCTTTTGACGATCCAAGAAAAACGAAAGACCAACAGGTGACTATCCAGGGGAACAGAACAGAGCTGGAAATGTTATCTGAGGCAGTTAACGGCTATGTGCAGGAGCTGCTGGAATCCTCAGCAATGTCAATGCCGTTATTATTGCCAATAACGAATGGTAACCACGACAAGAATTCTTTGGCTTTAGCTGAGTCTAACCTCACCCCCTCAATTGCCTTAGCAGAGCAAGAATCTGAAGAACTACTAGACAATTTAGAAAATTTATCCTCAATCCGCAGTTTCCCTTCAAACCCCAAACTGCTCACCCTCAAATCCCCAACTCTGCTTTCCCCCATCTATCTACAACCAAAAGGCTTAGTTGCTCATAATCTGTTTCTCGGTCAACTGGCTACCCAAGAATCTGGAGCAGTTATTGAACTGAGTGTGTTACAGTTATTTGACCTAGCAACAGCTCTGGAGCAATATGCTACTGAGGTTGTAGCATTACCTGCTCTGAGTCAGCCTGGAGAGAAAACTCTACCCCCTTGGGCTCGCGCAGCAGCAGCTCTCGTATTAGCAGTGGGTGTAACTACTGCTGGAGTTAAGTTACTTGATCAGTCCAATACCAATGAGCAAGCAGCTGTACCTACAGCTGAGCAAGACGCCAGTACCACAGAAGAAGCTCCGCTCCTCACTCAAGTACCACCAGCACCTACACCAACCTTAGTACCTCCAACCCCTCCTGCTGCCTCACCAAAACTGCTGCCTCCTTCTCCAGTTACTCCCCCACCTCCGGAAGCAATTTCTCCAGCTCCTGTAACCCCCAGTTCACCACCGCCAGTAAGCACAGGTAGGACAACTACTACTATCGTGCCCAGATCTCCTGGTCCTATTGCTAGGCAAGCTCCTATTGCTAGGCAAGCTCCTATTCGTAGGCAAGCACCTCGCTCTAATCCTACTACTCCCAATCCGAGAAGCCGTACTGCTACATCCCCTAGAAATAATCCTCCAGTTGAGTCAAGTAGACCATTACCATTAGAGACACCTCCACCTCTACCAGACTTACCACCTCTTCAAAAAGATACACCTGTTCCTGAAGCTGCTGATTCAGCTGCTCCTTCTGCTTCACCCGTTACTCCTCCTCCAGGCAGTTTAGCCCAAAGGGATTCTGCCCCAGCAGTTAATTCTGCTCCTACTGAGGAGACTACTAATGGTGAAGTTAAGCTATTTGATACGATTCCTCAAGTCAAAGAAGTCAGAGATTATCTCCAACAGCGATGGCAACCTCCTGCTGAGTTGGAGCAAATCTTGGAGTATCGGCTGGTACTGAGTGCAGATGGTTCCATTCAAAGAATAATTCCCTTGGGACAAGCAGCTACAACTTACATCAACCGCATATCAATACCTAAAGTTGGTGAACCATTTGTTTCTCCACTAGAGGGAGAAGGTAATCCCACAATCCGCGTAGTTTTGAAACAAGATGGTGAGGTAGAGACATTTTTAGAATAGAAGCTGCGAGACAGGCAAAATGCCTGTTCCACAAGAAGCTGATGACTGTTCCCTATTTCTTGTTCCGAAGTTCTTTTGAACTCATGAGTAATGAGTGAATTACCCGTTGATTAGCTCTATCATTGCGGCAGGGGTGTGGGGAGGTCGCAACGACCCCACTGGGGGGTTCTAGGCCCCTCAAGATAAATTTGGCTTTTGGACCAAAAACTCTCACTTCATTGGTAGCCCAATCAGGGAAAAATTTTCCCTGTCTCCTCTCAAATTTCTGAAAGCTTTTTACAGAAGGCTTTTTGCTCGATTTATCGAGCAGTTAACTTTTCAAATGAGCGAACGGTGAGTCAAAAACCTCACTTTCCGCCTCTATTTTCAGCGAGGACTTAATGCTCTATCCATTATCCAGACGGCTTTATAGCCTCGTTGTCACCCCTTGAGCTGAAAATAGGTTACAATAATTTAAACGTAGTCGTTATGAGTTCATCTACAAGTATGTCCAACCCAAGCGTAGAAAATCTTGTAATTATCGGTTCTGGTCCTGCTGGTTACACAGCTGCCATTTATGCTGCTAGAGCAAATCTCAAACCCCTGATGTTTGAAGGCTTTCAAGCTGGAGGCATTCCTGGGGGTCAATTAATGACGACAACAGAAGTAGAAAACTTCCCCGGATTTCCCACGGGGATTACCGGACCTCAGCTGATGGAACAGATGAAAGCTCAAGCAGAGCGCTGGGGGACTGAATGCTATACAGAAGATGTCACCTTCGTTGACTTGAATCAGCGTCCTTTTATTGTCCGCTCTCAAGAACGCGAAGTCAGAACCCACAGTATTGTTATTGCTACTGGTGCCACAGCAAAACGATTGGGTTTGCCCAAGGAAGCTGAATATTGGAGTCAGGGTATCTCCGCTTGTGCCATTTGTGATGGTGCTACACCGATTTTCCAAGGAGAGGAATTGGTGGTAATCGGAGCTGGGGACTCAGCAGCAGAAGAATCAGTCTATCTCACCAAATACGGCTCCCATGTACATATGCTGGTGCGCCGAGACGTAATGCGAGCTAGTAAAACTATGCAAGATCGGGTGCTCAATAACCAAAAAATCACCGTTCACTGGAATACTGAGGCAGTAGATGTAGTTGGTGAAAATGGTCGGATGACAGGGGTCAAAGTCCGGAATAATCAGACTGGTGAGGAAAAGGAGATTTCAGCTAAAGGACTATTCTACGCCATTGGTCACACTCCCAATACTTCCTTGTTCCAAGGGCAGCTAGAACTGGATGAGGTGGGTTACATTATCACTAAGCCCGATTCAGTAGCAACCAGTGTAGAAGGGGTTTATGCTGCTGGTGATGTCCAAGATCATGAATTTCGTCAAGCCGTTACTGCTGCTGGCACTGGCTGTATGGCAGCACTTTTGGCAGAACGATGGCTTTCTGCTCAAGAATTAATTCAAGAGTATCATCAACAACCAGAATCAGAGCAGCCAGTGGCACAGGCAACAGAGGAAAAACCTGTAGTTGATACAGTAGAGACCTTTGAAATTAAGTCTACTCGCCATCTTGGAGGTTATGCCTTACGCAAACTATTCCATGAAAGCGATCGCTTGCTTATGGTTAAGTATATTTCCCCTAACTGTGGTCCCTGCCACATGCTTAAGCCGATGCTAGATAAGGTAGTGGATGAGTATGAGGGCAAGATTCACTTTGTCGAGATTGATATTGAGCAAGATCAAGACATTGCTGAGAATGCTCAGGTGATTGGCACACCTACTGTACAGTTTTTTAAGGACAAGGAGTTAGTAGAGGAATTTCGAGGCGTCAAGCAAAAGAGCGAGTACCGTCAAGTAATTGATCAATATTTGCCAACAGGCGTTTTTGGTTCCTAGAGTCATACCAAATCTGGGGTGAGTTGCAGCGTGAAGCTAACCGCAATCAGCTCAAACTTGCTCCCGCAGCAATTCCCAACTTATGGATACTTACCCCAACCGCCTCAGCAACCCTATTAGAGTACTTTGGAGCAAAAGTTGATGAGCAATGACTCACGGTTCGCTCAAATCAAATTCCTCCTTCCCAATAAATCGCCCAATAGTGTACTCTGGGGTTCGCAGTTGAGAGATTAGACAGGCTTTCCAAATTGAGGAAAACTTACTCACAAAGAGCTGATGACATACTACTGATCATTCATTGGCTTCAAAGGTGTTCCTTAAACTGACAAATAGATTCTGGTTGGACTGGACAGGTGGGATTAGCGATTGGATTATTATAGAGCCAAAGTTCTCTTAGATTAGTTAATTCAGATAGTGGATTTATATCTGTAATTTTGTTGTCATGGAGCCAGAGTGCAGTGAGATTATTCAATTCAGATAGTGTACTTATATCTTTGATTTGATTACCTCCGAGTCCGAGATCAATTAGATTAGTTAATCTAGATAGTGGATTTATATCTGTAATTTTGTTGTCATGGAGCCAGAGTGTAGTGAGATTAGTCAATCCAGATAATGGACTTATATCTTTGATTTGATTTTGCATCAGTTTGAGTGTAGTTAGATTAGTCAATCGGGACAGTGGACTTATATCTTTGATTGGACTGCTCAATATCCCGAGTGTAGTGAGATTATTTAATCTAGAAAGTGGATTTATATCCGTAATTTGGCTGCGCAAGAATACGAGTGTAGTGAGATTATTTAATCTAGAAAGTGAACTTATATCTGTTATTTTCCTGCCATCTATCCCCAGCATAGTTAGATTAGTTAATGCAGAAAGTGGACTTATATCTGTTATTTTGTTACTTTCGAGTCCGAAAAAAGTCAGATTAATCAATTGAGAAACTGGACTTATATCTGTTATTTTGTTGCCAGTGAGCGAGAGTGTAGTGAGATTAGTCAATCCAGAAAGTGGACTTATATCCGTGATTTGGTTGCTATCAAGTGAGAGTGTAGTGAGATTAGTCAATCGAGATAGTGGACTTATATCCGTGATTTGGTCGCCCATGAGGTCGAGTTCAGTCAGATTAGTCAATCGAGACAGTGGAGTTATATCTTTTATGTGGTAACCACCTAAGTTGAGTTCAGTCAGATTAGTTAATTGAGACAGTGGAGTTATATCTTGAATATTATTCCAATAGAGTGAAAGTGTAGTAATCTTTGATAATCTTTCTTCGGCTACTAAACAATCCTGAGTTTTAACTTCCTCCAGCAATAGCTCCACAGTATGTCTCGCTTCTGCTGAAATGCTCTCAATATTCTCACACCATTCTGTAATACTGCTGTAGTCCTGATTTTGTAATAGTTGTGCCCTACTTACTGGTAACACACATGCTGTTACACTCAAGCAAGAGGATATACCTACACAAACTAGGCTATTTTTTCTGAATTGTAGCAACATAACACCCAATACTAATAGCAATTCTCCAAGTTCATACTACTAATAGTCTAGATATAAGTAATCAGTGATAATACGTAAAACTTACAGTAAATAGAGATAGAATTCCCTTGTTTTTACGATCGCATTTGCTCTAAAAAAGTATTTACCTGTTGCACTAACCACTCTTTTTGTGTTGATGTCAATCATTTACCAAATCGATGGCTGCGTGCTACTTCTATAATTACACAGGCTGTTATCGGTTTTCCATTGGCTTTGTATCGGGTATCCAATTCTATCCAATTTATATCCGTTGTTCGTCCTTTTCTCGAATAACTTTGGCGCAACAATTGCCATTTGAGTTGGCAAATTGGGATGAGTTTAGCCCAGAAGAATATAGCTACGATAAACAATTTGTCATTAGTACAAAAGATGCTTACATTCCAAGTACTTTAAGTGTGGAATGAGCTTAACTGCCGCTAGTACAGTTAATGAAGCGATCGATGAGTATAAGTTAGAGGTAGTTCAAGAAATTGTACTTGAGAGGGGATAGCAACTGTGGCAAGATGAAGCTAATCCACACTCTTACACAAATTTTGGCCCGGAAGGATTAATTTGCCGTAGTATCTAGAAGGTTGATTGGGATTGCTTATGCAGCGCATTCCTAGTCGTCAATTTACCAAAGAGCTTGCTACAATTGCTCAAGAGAGATGGTGTATCTATGCAGCAGTTCAATACTCTTTTAAAGATGTCTTATCTTCTCTCATCGACTGTCTTTTTTCCCTCCCTGGGAAAAAAAATATTTGTCCACCGCTGCACTAGTTGGTTATTAGCGACTCTTTCCTTGGGAATAGCCATTAGGGTTGAGCCGCTTCATGCTCAACCCATTACCTCTGCTGCGGATGGTACCGGCACCGTTGTTACTTTAGATGGCCATCAGTTCGAGATTGATGGTGGTTCTCTCTCGGCTGATGGGTTGAATCTGTTCCATTCTTTCGAGCAATTTGGACTCTCCTCTAGTCAAATTGCTAACTTTCTATCCTCACCAGCAATTGAGAATATTCTAGGGCGAGTTATCAGTGGAGAACCCTCAATTATTAATGGTTTAGTTCAAGTAACTGGGGGTAATTCCAATCTCTATTTAATGAACCCAGCTGGGATTATCTTTGGTGCAGATGCTAGTTTAAATGTCCCTGCTGACTTTTTTGCCACTACTGCCACAGGTATTGGTTTTGGTGGAAATAATTGGTTTAATGCTTTTAGCAATAATAATTACCAGAATTTAATTGGTACTCCTAGTCAGTTTGCTTTTGACTTGTCCCAACCAGGAACTATCATCAATGTCAGCTCTTTAGAAGTACAACCAGGACAAAATTTAACCTTAGTTGGTGGCAATATCATCAATACTGGAGAAATCACCGCAGCAGGCGGAAATATTACTATTGCGGCGGTACCAGGGGAAAATTTAGTTAGGATAACTCAAGCTGGACACCTATTGAGTTTAGAGATTGAACCTCCAAGAGACAATGGGGGACAGATACTAGGAATTAACCCTGTGGATTTACCAGCTTTGCTCACAGGATCACTACAGGAATTAGACACAGGGTTAAGTCTCACTTCATCCGGAGAGGTACAGCTAGCTGATTCCGGCACAATTATTCCCCAAGATCCAGGTACAACGATAATTTCCGGCTCCCTAGATGTCTCCAATTCCCAATTCCCAATTCCCAATTCCCAATTCCCCATTCCCCATTCAATAACCGTTTTAGGAGACAAAGTTGGTTTAATCGGAGCCAACATCAATGCCTCTGGTATGAATGGTGGTGGTACGGTGTTAATTGGTGGGGATTATCAAGGACAAGGAACAGTATTCAACGCCTCACGCACATTTGTCACCAGTGACTCGGTGATTAATGCTGATGCCCTAATCAATGGTGACGGTGGTAAAGTAATTGTCTGGGCAGATGAGGTAACTGGATTTTACGGCGAGATTAACTCTCGTGGTGGTGTCAATGCAGGTAATGGTGGTTTTGTTGAAGTTTCAGGCAAACAAGACCTGTTTTTTGATGGCATTGTTGATGTTAGTGCTAGTCATGGCAGTTGGGGGACTTTGCTGCTTGATCCAGCAGATATTACTATCTCGAATTTAGCCAGTAATCCACCAGGAGTGGATGCTATTTTGCCCAATATTTTACAAGGTGATTTCCCTGGTCAAAACGTTACGATTAATGCTGATACACTACAAGCTCAGACAGGGAATGTTGTCCTAGAAGCAACTAACAATATCACCATCGACAATGACGTAACGCTAGATTTTGTTCCTGGTGGATTGATTGCGTTGACAGCAGATGTCGATGCTGATGGAGTAGGAACTTTTGTGATGAATACACCAAGTTCGCTCATTACCAATGGACGTCCATTAATAATTACTGCTGCTGATGTAGAGCTCAACTGGATGGCACTGATTGATGCTGGTAGTGGGGATGTAACTTTCCAGCCTTCAACCACCAATTCAACTATTGGAATAGGTGATTCAGCTGTTGGTGAGTTCAACTTGGACTTTATGGAGTTGACACAACACCTCAACTCCTCCGGTACGGTGACAATTGGAAGTCTAGGATTTACTGGTACTGGCAACGTAGAGATTCGTAATCTTGACCTTACTGGGGAGGACTACAACCTGACAATTAGAGGGGGAGATATTGAGTTTATGCATAATACTCCCGGTGCTCTTCTCATCCTTGCTGACAACAAGACGGCTCAATTCATCTCCAGTAACAGAATTATTGAAGGCTCTATGGGCGGTACTGAAGTGGAAATTGGTGGCTTGAACGGGACAATTTTGCTGGATGCGGCTAATGGGTTTGTGGGAATTACAGATATTAACACCAATCCTAGCAGAGCTGGAATAGATCTTCGGGTAAGGAATGTCGCTGCTAGAACTCGGAATTCTGGCGATGTGTTGTTGGATTTTAATAATACGGATACAGTTATCAGCTCTGTAGGTGGAGTTGATGGCATCACTGCAGCTAATAATGGGCAAATAGTACTGGGACATTTTAGGAATGGCAGCATCACCATTAACCAACCCATCACTGCTGACGGTACAGGAGATATTATCCTTGGGGGTTTTAACGGTAATACCAATCAAATCAATCTCAATAGTACGGTGACATCTGGCAGCGGTGATATTACCTTTGAGTCTGATATACCAGTTATCCTGGGTGTTGATGTTGGTGAGGTTGCCACTAACGGCGGCAACATAACCTTTAATAGCACCGTTGATGGTAGCCAATTATTAACCCTTGACGCTGGTACTGGGACGATTCAGTTTAATGATGTTGTTGGTGGAATCACACCTCTGAACAATCTTACCCTCACCGCAGACGAAATTGATTTTAGTGGCAATGTCTCTGGTACTGGGGAACTAACGATTGAACCTTTTACCACCAATCAGGAGATTGCTATCGGTGGCACTGATAGTGGTGACTCCAGTATCCTGGAGCTAGCAGGAACTGATATTAGTTTGTGGCAGAATGGATTTAGTTCGATAACTATTGGAGGAGACAATAGTAGTAGTGTGATTACTCTAGCTGGTGATGTTACATTTAATGACCCAGTTACTTTAAGCTCTCCTGTTGGTAATGGCTCAATCGACACTACTGGTTTTACCCTCAGCGGAGCTGATGATGCTTCAATTACGCTGGAAGCCAACCAAGACATTACCACAGGCTCTATTGGTAATCCAGGTAGAGAGATTAACATAACCAGCTTCCTGGGTAATATCGATACTAGTGCAGGAGAGCTAAACAGTAGCTCAACAACTGCTGATGGTGGCAAAATCACCCTCATTAGCCAAGCAGAAGCAGTTACTACTGGTAATCTCGATTCATCTGGAGCAACTGATGGTGGGGAAATTCAAGTTGAAGCTAATACTCAAATCAACACCCTACAAATCAACTCCAGTGGGGAAAGTGACAGCGGAGGCAACGTTACCCTTAATTCAGTAAATGATATCCAAGTGAACTGGATTAATAGTCAAGGAGGAACCACTGGTGGCAATGTTGACATTACGACTGAAGGTTTGTTTAGAAGTACCAATTCCTTCACTGCTACCAATGGCTTAGAAGCGAGTCTTTCTACTGTTGGGGATAGTAGTGGCGGCTCTATTAGGATTCGCCATGGAGGGGATGGAGTAATTCCTTTTGATGTCGGTAATCCTGCTAACAATGGCACAGCTGAGGCAATAACCAGTGGTAATTTTACCATCGCTCCCTTTGCCTCCTTTCCCTATACCCACACAGAAGGCAATATTCAGATTATTAGTGTTGATGCACCAGTTCCCATTAACCTTCCTATTGATGATCCTATTAATGATCTTATTGATACTCCTATTGATACTCCTCAACCTATACTTGACCTGGGAACAATCCCAGATGATCTAAGTCCAATCCTAGAAGAAGAGCTTGTATCAATAGATGAAATAGATATTAAAGAACTTCCCCCTCTTAAAATTGACACAGCAGTAGAAGAATTGGAAGAAACCATCACCGACACCTTTGAAAGCCATTTAGGTATTAGTGATACCCCGATCCTTAACCTACAACAAGCTCAAGCTACCCTCAATCAAGTTGAGGAAGCCACTGGGGTTAAACCAGCTCTGATTTATGCTTTCTTTGTCCCCCCCACTCTTTCTGAGCCAACCGCCACTAAATCCCGACAGCTGCAATCAACAGCTCGGGGAATTGATCAACTAGAATTGGTGCTAGTCACTTCTGATGGTAAACCCATTCGGCGACGAGTGGCAGCCACACGAGGACAACTATTGAAAGCCTCTCAGACATTCCGCCTCGAGGTTACCAATATTTACAATGACCATAATTATTTAGCTCCAGCACAGCAACTCTATAAATGGTTAGTTGCTCCACTGCAAGCCGACTTAAAAGCACAAAAAATTCAAAATTTAGTATTCATCCTAGACCAAGGTTTGCGATCGCTACCCATTGCTGCACTTCATAATGGCACTAGTTTTATCATTGAAGAATATAGTGTTGGCCTAATGCCCAGCCTCAGCCTAACTAATACTAGTCCTGTCAATATCAAACATGTTGAAGTCCTAGCTATGGGAGCTGATAAGTTCTCTGATCGCAATCCCTTACCTGCGGTACCAATGGAGTTAGATGCGATCGCTGGAGCCTTGTGGCCCGGTGAGTCTTTCCTCAATCAAGAATTTACCCGCGCTCATCTCAAGCAAATTCGCTCGGATAAACCCTTTGGCATTATTCATTTGGCCACCCACAGTGACTTTTTACCAGGCAAACCGGGGAATTCTTATATCCAGTTGTGGGATAGCAAGTTAGGATTAGATTCCCTGCGGGAGCTTGGTTGGAGTAATCCAGCAGTAGAGTTGGTAGTATTGAGCGCCTGTCGCACAGCCTTGGGAGATGGGGAAGCGGAGTTAGGATTTGCCGGATTGGGAGTGTTAGCCGGAGCTAAGTCAGCTTTAGCAAGTCTGTGGTATGTCAGTGATGCGGGAACATTGGGATTAATGACGAGCTTTTACGAGAAGTTACACACAGCACCAATCAAAACCCAAGCATTAAGGCAAGCACAGTTGGCAATGATCAACCAAGAAGTACGCATAGAAGGGAATAAGTTGGTGAGTAATAGTGGTAGTTGGCCCCTACCACCTCAATTACAGGAATTGGGGGACTTACAACTAAGTCATCCCTTTTACTGGAGTGCTTTTACGATGATTGGTAATCCTTGGTAAAGTTATGTTGAAACCTCAGCTCTTAACCAGCCTACTGACAACCACCTTTGTCATTGGGTTATTCAGTGTACCTCCCCATCTGTCGGCTCAAGGGCAGTCCCCCGCTCCCGCTGCTGACGGTACTGGCACTGTTGTTACCCCAAATGGCAACCAGTTCCATATTCATGGTGGTTCCCTTTCCGGTGACGGAGCCAATCTCTTCCACTCTTTTGAGCAATTTGGATTATCCTCTGGTCAAATTGCTAACTTTCTCTCTTCACCAGCAATTCAGAATATCTTAGGACGAGTGGTTAGTGGTGACCCTTCTGTTATTAATGGTTTGATTCAAGTAACTGGGGGCAACTCTAACCTATTTTTAATGAACCCGGCAGGGATAATTTTTGGTCAAGAGGCTAGTTTAAATGTCCCCGCTGACTTTTTCGCTACTACAGCTACAGGTATTGGTTTTGGTGGAAATAGTTGGTTCAATGCTTTAGGCAACAATGACTATCAAAGTTTAACTGGTACCCCTAGTGAGTTTGCCTTTGACTTGTCCCAACCAGGAACTATTATCAACGCTGGCTCTTTAGAACTACAACCAGGACAGAATCTCGGCTTAGTCGGCGGCAATGTCATCAATACTGGAGAAATCGCCGCACAGGGAGGAAATATCTCTATTGCTGCGGTACCAGGAGAAAATTTAGTCAAGATAACTCAAGCTGGACACTTACTAAGTTTAGAGATTGAACCCCCAAGGAATGCTTCAGGGCAGATGCTAGGGATTAATCCTATGGATTTACCCGCTCTGCTCACGGGGCCCCTACAGGGAGTAGAAACAGGCTTAAATCTCACTCCATCAGGAGAAGTACAGCTAGCTAATGCCAGCACAATTATTCCCCAAGAAGCAGGTACAACCATAATTTCGGGCTCCCTAGACGTCTCCAATTCCCAATTCCCAATTCCCAATTCCCAATTCCCCAATCCCCAATCAATAACCGTTTTAGGGGATAAAGTTGGTCTAATCGGAGCCAACATTGATGCCTCTGGCACGAATGGTGGTGGTACTGTCTTGATTGGTGGGGATTATCAAGGACAAGGAGCAGTATTCAACGCCTCACGCACATTTGTCAGCAGTGACTCAGTAATTAATGCTGATGCCCTAGTTAATGGTGATGGAGGTAAAGTAATAATTTGGGCAGATGAGGTTACTCGATTTTTCGGCGAGATTAATAGTCGTGGTGGTAGTTTCTCAGGCAATGGTGGTTTTGTCGAAGTATCTGGTTTAGATTTTTTGGACTTTCAAGGGGATGTAAATACCCTAGCTCCCTTTGGTAATCCTGGAACCCTGCTACTCGACCCAACTAATATTGAAATTGTTGCTGCTGGGGGAACAGCTACTCTACTGACTCAGGTTGATGAGTTTGCTGACCCAGATTTAGTTCCAGCTACGACAATCGATGCAGCGCTAATTAATGCTGCCACTACTAATGTCATTCTGCAAGCCACTAATGATATTACTTTTAGTGAAGCGCTCAATATTACTACCCCTGGAGTCGGACTAACTGCTCAGGCGAACAATAACATTAATGTTAATGCTAATATCACAACTATTGATGGTAACGTCTTCCTCAATGCCGACTTTGACGGCATCAATGGGGGTGCTCTCAACCTCACTAACGCAAATATTAATACTGGTATTGGCAATTTCACTGGCACTGGCAGAGGCAATGCGGCTGGAGTCAGCGGTATCACTCTCAACAACAGCACCATTGATACCGGCGGCAATATAAACCTCACGGGTACAGGTGGAGATGGTAATAATGGCAACCACGGCATTCATCTCATCAACGGTGGCGTGTTGACATCGACGGGAGCAGGAACAATTACCCTACAAGGTACAGGTGGTACTGGAACAAATGACCTAAATGGGATCAGGATTGAAGGTGTAGGTTCCCGCATCACTTCCGTGGATGGCGATATCTCACTCACAGGCACAGGTGGAGCTGGCACTACAGGGAACAATGGTATTTCCCTGACTCCTGGTGCCGTGGTGGAATCAACGGGAACCGGGACAATTACCCTAAATGGGGTTGGCGGCAGTGAAACAGATTTTAACCGGGGAATACAGATTCAGGACAATTCCCGCGTCTCTTCCGTGGATGGAGATATCAACCTGACTGGTACTAGTAGTAACGGAACTGGAAACGATAACCAAGGCATTTTTGTGCGCAATAGTGTAGTGGAATCAACTGGGACTGGAGCAATTACTCTAGAGGGAGATGCTACTAACGGTGAAGGAATTCGTTTTGAAGGTAACAGTTCGATTAACCCCACCGGCACAGGGAGCGGTACTATCACCCTCACCGCTGATGAAATCGAGCTCTTAAACACCACTCAAATTGGTGGTACTGGTATCATTCAGTTGCAACCCCTAGATAATACCTTAGACATTACCCTTAGTGGCATTACCGATGACAACAGCTTGAACCTCGATACTAACGAGCTTAACTCCTTACAAAATGGCTTTTCCCAAATCATTATTGGACGAGACAATAGCAGTGGCGACATTAACTTAGCGGGTGACGTTACTTTCAATGACCCGGTTACTTTACGCTCTCCTCTAGGCAATGGCTCAATCGATACTAGCGGTTTTACTCTTACCGGAGCTGATGATGCCTCGATTACCCTGCAAGCTAACCGAAGCGTCACCACCGACGAGGTTACTAGTGTTGGCGATATCACTATAACGAGTAACGGGATTGATTTCGACGGTCCAGTATCAGGTAATGGTATCCTGACCTTAGAGCCTGCCATTGCTAATCAAAACATCGCAATTGGCAATATAACTGATGCTGGCCTAAACACACTGGACTTGTTAAGCAGTGAGATTGCTGCCTTACAACCTGGTTTTACCAGTATCATTATTGGACGTGCTGATAGTACTGGTACTGTTACTCTCCACAATGGGGCTAATTTCAATGATCCTGTAAATATTCCTGGAGGTTCAACCTTAGTTGGTCCTGAACAAAACACCACCTACGAGCTTACAGGTGCTAATGAAGGTAATCTCAACAGTATTTTTCCCAATCAATTAACCTTCAACAATATTGACAACTTAACTGGCGGCAGTTTAGACGACAGCTTCGTTTTTGGTGATGGTGTTGACTTCAATGGCAACATCACCGATAGCGGAGGTACAGACAATTTTGATTTCTCTGCCTACACTACTCCCCTCAATGTGAACCTCAATACCTTCACAGCAGTCGGCATTGAAGAAATTATTGGCACAACTAATGCTGATAGTACTTTGACAGGGGCCAACATTGCTAATACTTGGGAAATTACGGACCTCAACGAAGGCATACTTAATGGTACTCTCAACTTCACTAATTTCGGCAATCTCATTGGTGGTGGTTTAGCAGATACCTTCATCATTGATGGTGGCAGCGTTACTAATATCGACGGCGGTGGGGGTACTAACACCTTAGTTGGTGATAATACGACTAACACCTGGAATCTGACTGGTGCTGATGCTGGTAACCTCAACGGCGCTAATAATTTTACTGGCATTCAAAACCTCACCGGTGGCACTTTAGATGACAGCTTTGTTTTTGGTGATGGTGTTAACTTCAATGGCAGCATCAGCGACAACGGAGGCACAGACAATTTTGATTTCTCCGCCTACACCAGTCCCTTGAATGTCAACCTCAATACCCTAGGAGCAGTAGGTATTGAAGAAATTATCGGTACTACTAATGCTGATAGTACCTTGATTGGAGCCAACACTATCAATACTTGGGAGATTACGGCTCTCAACGAAGGCATACTTAATGGCACTCTCAACTTCACTGATTTCGCCAACCTCATCGGTGGTGGTTTAGCAGATACCTTCATCATCAATGATGGCAGCGTTACTAATATCGATGGCGGTGGGGGTACTAACACCTTAGTTGGTGACAATACGGCTAACACCTGGAATCTAAATGGTGCTGATGCTGGTAACCTCAACGGCGCTAATAATTTTACGGGAATTCAAAACCTCACCGGTGGTACTTTAGATGACAGCTTTGTTTTTGGTGATGGTGTTAACTTCAATGGCAATATCACTGACAACGGAGGCACAGACAATTTTGATTTCTCTGCCTACACCAGTCCCCTGAATGTCAACCTCAATACCCTAGGAGCAGTAGGTATTGAAGAAATTATCGGCACTACTAATGCTGATAGTACTTTGATCGGAACCAACACTGTTAATAATTGGGAGATTACCAACCTCAACGAAGGCGTACTTAATGGTACTCTCAACTTCACTGATTTCGCTAACCTCATTGGTGGTAGCTTAGAAGACACCTTCACCCTCAATGGTGGCGAAGTTAACAGTATCGACGGCGGTGGTGGTACTAACACTGTCATTGGTGATAATACTCTCAACACCTGGAACCTGACTGGTGCTGATGCTGGTAATCTCAACGGCACGAATAATTTTACTGGCATTCAAAACCTCACCGGTGGCACTTTAGACGACAGCTTCATTGTTGGTGATGGTGTTGACTTCACTGGCAGCATCAGTGACAACGGAGGTACGGACAATATAGACTTCTCTGCCTACACCAGTCCCCTCAGTGTCAACCTCAGTACCCTGGGAGCAGTCGGCATTGAAGAAATTATCGGCACAACTACTGCCCCCGAGAGTCTCTTAATTGGAGCCAATAATCCCAATAATTGGGAAATTACTGGCATCAACAGCGGCATAATTGATGGCACCCTCATTTTCACTGATTTCGACAATATTAGGGGTGGTTTTACCAGAGACACCTTCACCCTCAATGGTGGCAGTGTGAGTAATATTGACGGCGCTGGGGGTATAAACACCGTCATTGGTGACAATACGGCTAACACCTGGAATCTGACTGGTGCTAATGCTGGTAACCTCAATGTTACTAATAATTTTAATCGAATTCAAAATCTCATAGGGGGCAGTTTAAATGACAGCTTCGTTTTTGGTGATGGTATTAGCTTCAATGGCAGCATCAGTGATAACGGAGGCACGGACAATTTTGATTTTTCCGCCTACACCACTCCCCTGACTGTAGACATCAATACCCTGGCAGCAGTGGGTATTGAACAAGTTATCGGTACAACTAATGCTGAGAGTACCTTGATTGGAGACAACATTGCTAATACTTGGGAGATTACGGCTCTTAACGAAGGCATACTTAATGGCACTCTCAACTTCACTGATTTTGGCAACCTCATCGGTGGTACTGCCACAGACACTTTCACCCTCAATGGTGGCAGCGTTACTAATATTGACGGTGGTGGGGGTACAAACACCTTAGTTAGTGACAATACGGCTAACACCTGGAATTTGACTGGTGCTGATGCTGGTAACCTCAACGGTACTAATAACTTTATTGGCATTCAAAACCTCACCGGTGGTACTTTAGACGACAACTTTATCTTTGATGATGGTGTTGACTTCAATAGCAGTATCAGCGACAACGGAGGCACAGACAATTTTGATTTCTCCGCCTACACCACTCCCCTGACTGTGGACATCAATACCCTTGTAGCAGTGGGTATTGAACAAGTTATTGGTACAACTAATGCTGATAGCACTTTAATTGGAGCCAACACCGTTAATGATTGGGAGATTACAGCTCTCAACGAAGGCATACTCAATGACACTCTCAACTTCACTGCTTTCGGTAATCTCACCGGTGGTACTGCCACAGACACCTTTACCCTCAATGGTGGCAGCGTCAGTAATATCGACGGCGGTGGGGGTAGAAACACTTTAATTGGTGACGATACTGTTAACACCTGGAATCTGACTGGTGCTGGTGCTGGTAACCTCAACGGTACGAATAACTTTACTCGGATGCAAAACCTCACTGGTGGAATTTCAGATGACAGTTTTATTGTTGGTGATGGTGTTAACTTCAGAGGTAGGATCAGTGACAATGGAGGCATGGACGACAATGTGGACTTCTCTGCCTACACCAGTGATCTTAATGTGAATCTCAATACCCTGGGGGCAGTAGGTATTGAAAAAATTATCGGCACAACTAATGCTGAGAGTACCTTGACAGGAGCCAACACTGTCAATAGTTGGCAAATTAAGGACATCAACGAAGGTACACTCAATGACACTCTCAACTTCACTGCTTTCAACAACCTCACGGGTGGTAACTTAGAAGACACCTTCACCATTGATGGTGGCAGCGTTACTAATATCAATGGTGCTAGGGGTAGTGACACTCTCATTGCTGAAAATACTCTCAACAATTGGAGTCTTACTGGTCCTAATACTGGTAACCTTAACGGTACTATCGACTTTACTGAGATTGAAAACTTTACTGGTGGCAATTCACATGATACCTTCCTCTTTGGCGATGGTGCTAGTATCAGTGGCAATCTGGACGGTGGGTCTGGTAATCTTATCCTGAGAGGAGATAAAATTGACTTTAGTGGTAATGTCTCTGGTACAGAAGATTTAATAATTGAGCCTTTAGAACCAACACAATCAATCCAAATTGGTGGAACCAATACGGACAGTACTAACATTCTCGATTTAACATCAGAAGAGCTAAGTTTGCTGCAAGATGGCTTTAACAACATCACTATCGGAAACGGTGCAGGAAGTGGAGCAATTACCTTAGCAGATAACATTACTTTTAATGATCCTATTAGTTTGCTATCGCCTGTTGGTGAAGGAGCAATTAATACCACCAGTTTTAGTCTCACTGCTCCAGGTATCAACCTCACTGCTGGTGACAACATCACTACTGGTATTCTCAATTTACCTCCTGCTGCCGATTTAGGTGTTGACAATTACCTGAGAATTAATACTCCTGGAACTGTTAACTTAGAAGGAACAATTACCACTAATGGAGCCAACTTTGTTATCGGCAATGTTATAGCTCCCGGTCAAATTAATCTCAAAGCTTCTGTCTTTACTTTTGGTGGAGATATCGACTTCAACAGTGTTGGAGCAATTGGCGTTTCAGATAACTTAACTACTACTAATACTATTGACCCGGATGTAACAACCATTGACCCGGATGTAACAACTATTGACCCGGATGTAACAACTACTGACCCGGATGTAACAACTACTGACCCGGATGTAACAACTATTGACACTAGTACCATTACTTTAGACTCCAGTAATAGTAATGGCGATGGGGGTAAGATCACTTTACAGAGCCAAACGGGAGCAGTTACCATCAGTAACCTCAACTCATCAGGGGCTGTCAATGGTGGCAAGATCGATATTTTCGCCAACACCCAGATTAGTACTCTGCAAATCAACTCTAGTGGATTTTTTGGAACAGGGGGCGATGTCACACTCTCCCCTTCAGGAGAAATCCAAGTGAGTTCGATTAACACCGAAGGAGGAATCACAGGCGGTAAAGTAGACATTACTACTGCCAGCTTTTTTCAAGCCACTGACACCTTCACCGCTTCCAATAGTGTAGAAGCTAGCATTTCTACAGTCGGGGGTAATAGTGGCGGTTCTATTACAATTCGGCATGGAGGAAATGGAGTAACTCCCTTTGATGTCGGCAATAGCAACAGTAACAGCACAGTCGGGACTATCACCAGTGGTGACTTTACCATTAACCCGATGTCATCCTTTCTCTTTACTCACACAGAAGGCAATATTGGAATTATTAGTGTTGATCCACCCCCTAGCCCTAGTCCAAATCCTAGTACTAGCAGTGTTGACACATCCTCACTTAATATTGCTGATTTAGTTGAAGTTTCACCAGAAACAAACACAATAATAGAAGCAAACACACTAATAAACATAACAGAACTTCAGACTCTAGAAATTGACACAGCAGTAGAAGAATTAGAAGAAACAATCAACGATTCTTTTGAAGAGCATTTGGGTATTAGCGATACCCCCACTCTAAACCTACAACAAGCTCAAGCTACTCTAGATCAGGTTGAAGAATCCACTGGTGTTAAACCAGCTCTGATTTATGCCTTTTTTGTCCCTTCAGCTGTTATTTCCCCAGGCACAGCTGAGAATGAGGGAACGGGACAATTACCACCAAAGACAAATTCAGCCAATGACGAGTTAGAACTGATACTAATCACTTCTGAAGGGAAACCAATTCGACGACGTGTAGGTAAAACCCGCAAGGAAGTCATCAAAGTAGCGCAAGAGTTTCGCCTCAACGTTACCGATGTCAAAAATGACATTGGTTATTTAGCTCCAGCACAACAACTTTACGAGTGGTTAATTGCTCCTCTCCAAGCAGACCTACAAGCACAACAAATTCAAAACTTAGTATTCATTCTAGACCAAGGTTTGCGATCGCTACCCATTGCAGCTCTCCATGATGGCAATGGTTTTATCATTGAAGAATATAGTGTTGGCCTAATGCCCAGCCTCAGTCTCACTAATACTAGTCCTGTCAATATCAAGCATGTTGAAGTCCTAGCGATGGGAGCTGATAAATTCCGCGATCGCAATCCCTTACCCGCAGTACCAATGGAGTTAGATGCGATCGCTGGAGCGTTATGGCCTGGTGAGTCCTTCCTCAATCAAGAATTTACCCGCGCTCATCTCAAGCAAATTCGCTCGGATAAACCCTTTGGCATTATCCATTTAGCCACCCACAGTGACTTTTTACCAGGCAAGCCAGGGAGCTCTTATATCCAGTTGTGGGACACTAAGTTAGGATTAGATTCCCTGCGGGAGTTAGGTTGGAGTAACCCAGCAGTAGAGTTGGTAGTATTGAGTGCCTGTCGCACAGCCTTGGGAGATGAGGAAGCGGAGTTAGGATTTGCGGGATTAGCAGTACTAGCAGGAGCAAAGTCTGCCTTAGCGAGTTTGTGGTATGTCAGTGATGCAGGAACATTAGGACTAATGACAAGTTTTTATGAGAAGTTACACACAGCACCAATCAAAACCCAAGCATTAAGGCAAGCACAGTTGGCAATGATCAACCAAGAGGTACACATAGAAGGGAATAAGTTAGTGAGTAATAGTGGTAGTTGGAACCTGCCGCATCAATCGGAAGATTTGGATGACTTACAACTGAATCATCCCTTTTATTGGAGTGCTTTCACAATTATTGGTAATCCTTGGTAAGTAGGGCTTGCTTACATGGTTGAAAGCCTCGTCTGGTATAGCTTACACACTTATTCAGCAAGCCCTAGTTAACCCGGTAATACGCGAGTGCCTTGAGTATCTACTGAGAAAGTTTGCACTTGAGCTTTCACTCCCTCCTCTTGCCAAGCTACTGCCATAGCTGCTACCACTGCTGTAGCTTGGGATGAAGGTACTAGAGCTAAAAGTGTTGGTCCAGCCCCACTAATTACCATACCGTAAGCACCAGCTGCTAGAGCTGCTGAAGCCACAGCATCATAACCAACAATTAGAGTTTTACGATAAGGTTGATGAATTTGGTCATGCAAAGCTGTTTGCAACCACTCACCTCGACCAGTTGCTAATCCTCGCAATAGTAAACCAAAATGAGCAATATTAAAGATAGCATCAGCACGGCTGTAATCCCTAGGCAAAACTTCTCTGGCAGCTTGTGTCGAAAGCTCAAAATTGGGAATTGCTACCACTGGTAAAACTTCAGTATGCCAGGGGACATCACAAATTTCCCAACTATTGGTATCCTCCCTCTTAGCTGCCAAACGACAGCCTCCCAACAAAGCTGGAACTACATTATCAGGATGACCTTCCAGGGCGATCGCTAAGTTCATCAACTCTACTTGACTAAGAGGTTCTCCTGCCAGCTGATTAGCTCCCACCAACCCACCTACAATTGCTGTTGCAGAACTGCCTAATCCTCTGGCTAAAGGCACACCCAACTCAATTTCTATTTGCACCGATGGTGGCGTCTGATTAAGATACTGGTAATATTTCAAAAATGTTTGGTAGACGAGGTTATCTGCACTCAGATTTACGAGGGTAGCTTCAGCGCCTGTGACAGTAATCCTCACTCCTTCTGGCAGGCTTGTGTCGAGGCAAGTGAATTTGAACTGGTTGTACAGCGTTAATGCTGCGCCAATGCAGTCGAATCCTGGTCCTAGGTTAGCAGTTGAGGCGGGAACGGTGACGGTGACAGAGGAAACAACAGACATCTACTTTGTCAATGAAAACTTATTTTTTGAGATGCTTACCAGCTTATCACCCCCTCATTCTAAATCGGAGATGGGGGGATGTGGAGATGGGGAGACTGGAACTAAAGGGGAGAAATGATTTGGGAAACTTAAAGCTCCTTGGCGAACTCACTCCAAACAAGTTTGCAGAGATTGGTCATGTTACTGGCGGCTTCAATCGAGAAGACGGTGCCTTCATTGCTGTTTGTAGTGAGTTCCAGCACTTCTATTGGCCTGGTAGAGCAGTCTATGAAGGGCATAAACTGAGATACCGACTGAGCTTATATAATAGTAATTTAGATGAACTCGTTTCAGTTTTTGATGAGGCTCGTTTCCCGATTAACAATGTAGCATTTCATCCTACTAATTCCCAGGTTGCTATAGCCACAGGTAACTATGATGGTGGCTGGTGCTTTGAAGGCGATCTATGGCTATGGAATTGGGAGACTGGAGAGACGACTAGTTTACTTGGAGAATCAAGAGAAGTGTCTGCATGTCGCTTTGATGATGATGGTAGACTAGTTGCTCTTATCCGACCTCGAGATGAAGAAGAGTTTGAGACTGATGAGGAAGATGGAAGTTTCAAGATATTTTTGGTTGTAAGTATCAGTGATTTTCGTAGTGCTGATGATGCTGGACAGCTAATAAACGATAATCGTCAAGACGCAAGACTTTTAGGTTTAGAACCCGTAAATCCTAGAGATCATGGATTTCATGATGGTCCATTTCATCCGAAAGAGCTGAGAGAGAATGGGCTCAACATCCTAAAAAAGCACAAGGACTTTGAAGAACGAGTTCGTGCATGGGATGTTGCTTGGTTGTCTACTGATGAGCTTGGTCTTGTTCATGATAATTGCTTTTTTGAGGTGTGGAATAGAGATGGAACTAGACTAACTTCTCATGTAGGAGAGGGTTCAGGGGTCCAGTTGCTGTCTTCTTCGGATGGATTTTTAGTTCACGTACTTTGCAGAGCGAATTTGATTGATAATACTGACGATAGATCCACGTTATTGCAACTGAGCAATGCTGAAGTAAGAGAAGTGCTCAGCGTCAATCATGCTGCTTCCTTTTCTACGGACCAATCAGGAAATATTTTCTGCAGAGATGTTGGGAGCTTGATTAAAGAAAGAGCACGAAAGGATCGACTATTCACTCGCGATATGAAAGAAATATTAGCATTGGATTTAGGACATTACGATTGTTTTAATCATTACCTCAGGCTGGACAGTCAAGAGCGACATTACTTTCTTCGTGGTACTCCAGCTTCTTCACATCAGAATAAACAACTATGTAGTTTAGTATCTGATGGAACTATCTCCGAGGTTCGTAATTGGGACAATCGTGGTCGCCATCTCATGAATAGCATTGTATGTGCTTGCTCAGATAAAACCCTCATTAGGGCATACAAAGTTTATCATCCTCATCCTGGTGAAGGAGAAATGTTTATCGAGAGAACAGAAATAGGGTCGGAAAGGACTTTCTGGTTGCATCCTATCTCTGCTCTAGTCACGTCTATGGTCCTAGCTGGTGATAAAGCTCTAATCTATACCCTCACCGATGGAACAATGGGTATGTTGGATATTGTTGATGGCAGATTGGTGTACCAAGATAAACTATCTGTATCAGGAATCTCAACAGTCGCAATGTCTTTAGCTGTTAATGATACATATCTTGCTGTGGGAACAATTGATGCAAGAATCCTTCTGTATGATATCGACTTTGGGGTAACCTGAACAACGGAAGGTTGGAAATTTTGGGTATGTGACAGTTGTAAAATAGCTCTATTCATTATTGCGGATGCTTCGCTTACAACGCTACCTTGGTTTTATCAACTTTTTAAGATAAGAACGAAAAAGAAGAAACTTACTCTATGAAATTTGTAAATATTTGTCAAAAATACTGTCCTCATGCATAAATTGTTGCCTGTGGATGTGAGTAACTCTTAGAACGCTTTTGAGGTACTCTCCCAAACACTTACTGTTATCAATGGAGCTTCGGTTTTTTCATCACCAGACTTGAACACTTCAGGAGGTGCTAGACAATGTGGCGAGACGACAAGAAATACACTCTACAACCTCTGCATGGTGCTGGGATTAATGGCGGACTATTCTGAGGTTAGATCATTGCTTTTTGGTTAATGTTGACCTGTCCTCCTTTTCAATAATGAAATATTTTCACTCAAGACAAACTGACTTTCTTGTGAGTTAAAAAAAGCCAGTCGTCTTTTTGATAGCTTTTAGAGAAGCAATTGCCTATCTAAATGATGCAGAGCTTTTTTGTGTTTACAAAAAGGCAATCAAGGAGCAACGTCGCTTTTTTGGCCCTGCAAGTGGTGTGCGCTTGTAGCGCAAGCTTATGGGGCTAATTGCCTCATCCTAAACACACGAGTGTGGAGCTGTTTTAAACTTCTTTTTCTTCTATTTGTTTGTTGATACACAAGTTCATTGGAGGAAATGTCTAATGAACAGAAGATTTTTGTTAACTTTTTTTGCCACCTTGTTGATGGTGCAATCTCCCCTTGAGGTCACATCAGCTCACCGTTGCCAGTTGATGCAGTCTTATTCCCAAAAACTCAAGGTGCAGCACAACTTGCTCGAAGAAAAACCTCCTGTTACGGGAAGACCTGATGACAGACAACCTGCTGGCACTAACTTTATCTGAGTTCAGGGGTTATACCAAATCCAGTTTTCATACTAAATCCGGTTTCCATACCCTCCTAACACTTTATGCTGCATTTAACTGTAGGTTTTCATAGCTGGATTTAGTATAAGTAGGTTTTCATAACCGGATTTAGTATTAGAGATTTTCGGAAGGTGCAAGCTAAGTCAAATTAAAATTACCCGCCTGTATAAATCAGGCGGGTCGGAGGTAAATATAGCAGTTATTTATAGAGGGGGAGTTTGGCGAGAGTATGTCTCTCTTTTTTTTGTTAATTTAATTATCCCCTATAGAGAAAGGATTGTAGCCACTGTTGCATGAAGAGTTGATGAGTTTTGCGTAAAGGGTTGATGAAGCTTAGATATACCTCACGGTCGAGTGTATATTATTTCTCCACAAGAGATTCAGGCAATAGTCATCAAGGGCTGTTGTTACCATCTACAACACGCGAATAAATACTTCCCTCTTTCCTTAACCGAGCAGTATTGGGAAGCGATTTCCAAATCCCAAACAACAAACAACAAATCTACTGAACTACCTGACGCATATAACTACTCCACAACTGAGCCGCTTGTCCACTACTACCACCAGTGGGAGAATTATCATCATTACCTAACCAGATGCCCGTGACTAGTTGGTGAGATGGGATAAAACCGATAAACCAAAGGTCTACACTCCGGTCGGTAGTACCAGTTTTTCCTGCTTCTCCTAAGCCAATTGAGGCAGTTCTACCTGTACCTCTTTGCACCACACCCCGGAGCATGTCACTCATGATACCTGCTACAGCTGGTGATACAGCCTGAGAGCTCATTTCCCCATTTTCACCGAAAGTGTAAATTACTCGACACGTTTGTGGGTCGTTATCATCGCTACAATCATTACTATCGAGAATTCGTCTGATGGCATGGGGACGATTCCAGACTCCACGATTAGCGATCGCACCATAGGAACCAGTAATTTCCAAAACATTAACTTCACTTAGACCAATTGCCAAGCGCGGCGCTGCAGTAAGTTGTGAGTTGATACCTAGGCGTCGTGCCACCCCTACCATGTTATTTAAACCGGCATCTTGAGCTACTTTGATAGCAGTCACATTTTCAGACTGTGCTAAACCGGTATACATATCTATATTGCCACTAGAGCGCTTACATCCAGCTATCCGTAAGTTATTGAGGGGATCACAGGAGTAGGTTTTTGACGGTGGGATGCCTTTTTCTAGAGCAGCAGTGTAGGCAAAAAGTTTAAACGTTGAACCGGGTTGTCGTTGAGCTTGAGTGGCACGATTAAACTGACTTTTTTGGTAATCTACCCCTCCAACCAGGGTGCGAATTTCACCATTACTGGTGTCAAGGGTGACAATTGCTCCTTGGGAAAATCTCAAGTTAGTGCCGGTGCTATTAACATAGTCACGCAATGCTTTCTCTGCCAATGTCTGAGCCTGGAGATCTAAACCAGTCTCTACATAGAAGTTACCTTCTTGAGCTAAATCCTTTCCCAGTAATTCCCGCAGCTCACCGAAGACATAGCTGTAGAAGTAGGGAGCCTTGGTACTAGAAAGGAATTCACGAGCTTCGGGACTGACTTGAATACGGGATCTCCTGGCTCTGCTTGCTTCCTCATCGCTAATCATTCCTAAAATACGCATCCGCTCAATTACCCTGTTGCGTAGCTGTAAGGCTGTATTGTAATCCTGAACAGGATTATAGCTATTGGGAGCAGGTAAAGTTGCCACTAAAGTTGCCGCTTCTTCAATGGATAAATCCCTCGCTGTTTTATCAAAGTAAAACTGAGCAGCATCTTCAAATCCATAGGCTTCAATACCCAAGTAAACCCGGTTTAAATAAGCCTTTAATATCTGATCCTTACTGTAGAAACTCTCTAGCTTCAGAGCAACTACTGCTTCCCGAAGTTTCCTCCCAGCACTGTTACCTCGTCCTACATATTCAGGAAATAGACTGCGAGCGACCTGTTGTGTAATTGTACTTGCTCCTTCGCGAATGGTTCCCCCCTGGATATTCCTGACTAATGCTCGCAAAATACCGTAGGGATCTACTCCTAGGTGCCAATAGAAGCGACTGTCTTCTGAAGCAACTACTGCTTTAGGTAGGTATGGGGAGAAGTCTGATAAACGTCGGAGTTCTCTGTGAACTTCTGTACGAGGTCTTCTTAGGGGAGTTTGATCACGAGAGTAGATAACTACTGGTCCTTGAATGCCGATAGGTAAGGGTCGTACTGATACTTTTGATGACTCAATACCGATCAATAGTGCAACTAAAAAGATTAACGCACCAATACCGTAAAGAGTCCAGCGAATAGCAAGAATATACCAGGGGGGTGGATCAACGTACTGAAGTTTTACCGATGCTGCCAGTTCTGGTGGTCCAATGGTAAGGATATCGCCATGACGTAAAATCAGGGAAGGAAGTCGGCGTTTACCCCGGTATATGCCGTTGGTCGAATTTTCATCTTTGATGATAAAAGACCTCTGATTACGTCCATGGCGTTCTAAAGACAGATGAATCTGGCTAACTACCGGATTGCGCACAACTATGTCGCAAGATTTGGAACTGCGTCCAAGTAGGTAACGATCCCCGAGTAAGGGATAGACTTCAGCTTTATCTGCATTAGCGTCTTGCACCCAAATCTCTGGCACTCTAGCATTGGGTTTGAGGGCAAGGGACTGAATGTTAACTTTCGCCTGAATTGTCTGTACTGCCTGGGTCAGTTGACCAAGCAGCGTTTTCGGTTGTTGTGGTGGCTGGGGGGAACTCATTGTTTAAGCGATGAGTTATCGGCTCTTAAGCTCTTTACTCATTCTACCGAAAATGCGCACAGAGCCCCTAGCTTCTAGCTATGGGGGTGTAGTGCGCTAGCGAATTCCTTCGCACTCCTAAAAACCATATTGACGTTTACTAGAGAAAGTTGTATCTTAGATAAGGAGGT
>Ga0207422_1000926_pt1 | contig 74408 bp, 66 predicted proteins | sample MarCyaLeptolynsp_FD_187757 | JGI IMG/M metagenome (GOLD analysis project Ga0207422, IMG submission 187757) | Marine cyanobacterial communities from Panama - species 1 Leptolyngbya sp. (SPAdes) | ecosystem: Environmental > Aquatic > Marine > Unclassified | place: Panama: Panama City | collected...
AGACTGGCTCGGTGCAGTGCGGCAGGTTCAGGTTGTGCATTGCCAAAGAACCCGCATAAGATACCGGGTCGAGGTAAAGCCGCTGCCAGGTCGCGCCATGTGTGGAAATAGTGCGGACCTTTGAACGTGTTCCATTCCCAAGAGGGCAATCATGCTCGTCTCCCATACCCGTATTGTTGATATCGTCGGCGACATCATTCGAATTCAGGTGTCATCGTCCAAATCGGAGTCGGAGGGACGACCGTGCCTCGGAGATCTTGCCGTTGTCGAAACAGGAGATGGGGCGACTTCCCTGGCTCAGGTTATCAACATCGACGCGGACATGGTCTCGCTGCAGGTCAATTCCGGCACGAAGGGTCTTGCCAACAACGCGTCCGTCCGGTTTCTGGGCGAAGCGGCCAAAGTGACTTATTCGGACAACATATTGGGCAGGGTCTTTGACGGCGCCGGACATCCGATCGATCAGGGCCCTGATCTCGCGAGTGACCCGATGGTCCCGATCGGAGGCCCCTCCGCCAACCCGATGAAACGCGTTCTCGCGTCTCGCATGATCCGTACCGACGTGCCCATGATCGATATCTTCAACTGCCTCGTGGAGAGCCAGAAGATCCCGATCTTTTCCGTTTCCGGTGAGCCCTATAACGCATTCCTGGCGCGCATCGGCATCCAGGCCGATGCCGACATTGTTGTGTTCGGCGGCCTGGGACTGATCTTCGACGACTATGCTTTCTTCCGCAAACAATTCGAAGACGCGGGCGTGTTTCCGCGCACGGTGATGTTCATCAACCAGGCGTCTGATCCTGTCGTGGAACGCCTTCAGGTTCCCGACATGGCGCTTGCTGTCGCCGAAAAATTCGCGGTCGAGGAAGGCAAGCGCGTTCTGGTGCTGCTGACCGACATGACAGCATTTGCCGACGCCATGAAAGAGGTCTCGATCGCCATGGAGCGTGTGCCCGCCAACCGCGGGTATCCAGGCGATCTCTATTCACAGTTGGCACGCAGATACGAGAAAGCCTGCGATTTCAAAGGCTCCGGGTCGGTGACCATTTTGACTGTGACGACCATGCCGGGCAACGACGTGACACATCCGGTCCCGGACAACACCGGTTACATCACCGAAGGCCAGTTCTATCTTCATAGCGGCGTGCTTGATCCGTTCGGCTCGTTGTCGCGTCTGAAGCAGCATGTCATCGGCAAGGTCACGCGCGAGGATCACAACCAGATCATGAACACGATGATCCGGTTCTATTCCGGCGCCCGGGACGCCGAGCAGAAGCAGTCTATGGCGTTCGAATTATCCGATTACGACCGCCAGCTTCTGAAATTCGGAGCCCTGTTCCGCGAACGCTTCATGGATATCGAAGTCTCCAAGCCGCTCGAAGAAGCTCTGGATCTGTGTTGGCAGACGCTTGCGGAGTGTTTCGAGCCGGAGCAGCTTCTGATGAAGCAGGGCCTGATCGACAAGTATTTTCCGAAAAAGACAGGATCGGCGGACGGCCCCGATGAGGAGGCGGCCGCCTGATGGCCAAGCTCGCGCTCAACAAGTCCTCTCTTGCCAGGGAAAGCTCGCAGCTTGCCGAGTACAAGCGCTTCTTGCCGTCGCTCGAGCTCAAGCGGCTCCAGATCATGGCGGAGAGGGCCAAGGCGAAGGAAACCCTGGCGCGGCTGGAAAAGGACTATGACAAGCGTTTCAATGAGCTCGCGGCGGCATTGCCCATGCTGGCAAACAGGCAGGTGCCTCTGGAAGGCCTTGTCAGGCTGAAAGACGTCGTCATCGGCGAACAGAATCTCTCTGGCACTGTCCTGCCCGTTCTGCAGGAAATCGACGTAGAAACCGAACCTTATTCCCTGCTCGCACGGCCGCACTGGGTCGACCCCTATGTAGAGGGCATGCGCGAACTGCTGCGTTTGAACAGGGAACGGGATGTTGCGCGTGAGCGTATCGAAAAACTGATTGAGGCAGAGGCCGTCATTTCAAGACGGGTCAATCTGTTCGAGAAGGTTCTGATTCCAAGGGCAGAACGCAACATCAAGAAAATCCGCATGGCGCTCGCCGACGCAGAGCGCGATGCCGTTGTGCGCGCAAAAATATCCAAACGAAAGACCGCTGCCCGCAGCGCTTCGGAAAGGATGGCCGAGCTATGACCATCGTTCCGCTGGTCAAGGTCAACTTGATCGGAATTCTCGATGACAAGGACAAGGTGCTGGAGGCAGCCCAGGCCTTCGGTTCCTTGCACCTGATCCCGCTGACCTCGGCGCAAAAGGAGCTGGAAGCAGTTCCGGCCGGGCTGGGGCGCGAGGCCGTCGAAGCCTTGCGCTGGCAGGTGGAATGTCCCGCGCAGCGTCGCCCGGTGACGGTCCCGGACGATTTTGATCTTGAATCGGTTGTCGCTCAAACCTTGAAAAACCGGTCAGCGCTGAAAGATTGCCAGGACCAGTTGGCGCAGCTCAGCCGCCGGATACAGGACGTCGAACCCTGGGGTGAATTCAGCTTTTCTGAACTGGCGGATATCGGCGACAACCGGCTCTGGTTCTATGTGGTGCCAGTGGGCAAGCTCAAGCTGATCGATCCGGCCGACAAGATCATGGAAATCGTTCACCGCGACAAGTATCGCGCCTATGTCGTGCTTCTTGCGCCCGAGGAGCCACCTGTCAGCGCCATGCCCGTTCCCCGGGTGCATATCGGTGCGCTTTCACTTTCACAGCTGAAGCTCCGATATGAGCAGGTCGCGGTTGAACTCGAAGAGCTGGAGCTGGAGCGCCAGTCTCTTACGAAATGGCGCTATGTTCTTGCGCAAAACCTGGCGGCGGCGCGAGATCACTCCGCGCGCAGACGGGCAGCTCTGGAGACTGCGGACAGCGAACGGGTATTCGTGCTTCAGGCCTGGGCACGCAAGGACGAGGTCGAAGAGATCAGCACACTTGCCGCCGAACTCGGCATTGCCGCCGTTTTTGAGGACATCTCGGACAAGGACAAGCCGCCGACGCTTCTGGACAACGCACACGCCATGGAAAGCGGTGAGGACCTCGTGCAGTTTTACCAGACACCCGGCTATCGGGACTGGGACCCGTCGGCGATCGTCTATGTGTCGTTTATCGTTTTCTTCGGCATGATCATGACGGATGCAGGCTACGGCCTTCTGCTGCTTTTGCTGCTTTACCTGTTCCGCAAGCGCTTCGCCGGATCTGAACTCGGCCGGCGCATGTTCCGCATGTCGGTCTGGCTGATGATCTCGACCGCAGCATTCGGCGTTGCCACCGGCAGTTACTTCGGCATCACGCCGCCGGAAGGCAGCTTTCTCGCGCGTTTGAAGGTGCTGAACCTGAAGGACGTCGACACGATGATGAAAATCACGCTGACAATCGGCGTCTTTCACATCGTCCTTGCAAACGTCATGCGGGCAATCCACGAGAAGACGCCAAGCGGGCGGTTTCAGCCGGCCGGCTGGTCCCTGGTCGCGCTCGGCGGCCTTGCGACATTCCTGGGCCAAGGCACAGTCGTCGCCACCATCGGGCCTGTCGCGGTCGTCGCGGGTCTGCTCGTCGTGGGCTTTTTCGGCAGCGACCGCAAGGTAGATTCCGTAACGTCCGGAGGGATGCGGATCTTTGACGGGCTGGCAGCGCTGGCCAGGATCGTCAACATCTTCTCCGATGTCTTAAGCTATATGCGCCTGTTCGCGCTGGGCCTTGCGGCCGCTTCGCTCGCGGAAACCATCAATTCGCTGTCCGGGCAGCTCCAGCACTTTGTTCCGGGTATCGGCATCCTGATTGCAATCCTGGTTCTGGCCATCGGACACGCGATCAACATCGGGCTCGGTCTGATCGCCGGCTGCGTTCACGGACTGCGCCTGAATGTCATTGAATTTTTCAATTGGGGTCTGAAAGACGAGGGCACGCCCTTCCGTCCGTTTAAGAAAGAGGAGACACGCCTGTGAACGAATTCGTTGTGGCTCTCGGTTGGTTCGGGCTTTATGCGCCGGTTGCTTTGGGAGCGATCGGCAGCGCCTGGGGCTGTGCGCTTGGCGGCAGTGCCGCGATTGGTGCAATGCTGGACAGCGAAGGCGGCTATGGCCGTTTCATCGGTGTCTCCCTAATGCCGTCGTCCCAGGTAATCTACGGCATCGTGATCATGTTCTCGTTGCAACAGCCAAGTGTCGATGCGGCCAACGGCGCCGCGCTGTTCGGCATCGGTGTGCTTTCCGGCTTCACCATGCTGGTCACAGGCATCCGTCAGGGCGAGGTCCTTGCGTCCGCCATTCATGCCTCGAAAGCCAAACCCGAAATTTTCGGCATCTCGCTGGCGCCCGCTGCGGTGCTGGAAGGCTTCTCGGTGTTTGCGCTTGTCTTCGCGCTGGTTCTGGCCGGCTCGATTCCGTCCTAGGAGGGTGCCATGTCCAAACAAGACGGAACAACCGAACTTGAGAATGCCGCCGGCGCCGGTGTCCAGGCGCTCATCGACCGGTTGAAATCGGAAGGTGTCGAAGCCGGTCAGAGTGAACGCGACGACATACTGGCCAAAGCCAAGGCCAAGGCGGACGAAATCGTGACCGAGGCGCAGAAAAAGGCAGATGCCCTTCTGGCGGAAGCACGCTCCGAAGCCGCCAAGGAAAAAGCGGCGACGGAAGACGGCTTGAAAGTCGCCGCGCGGGATCTGGTTCTCACGCTCAGAAACGAACTCGGTGACAGGATCCAGCAGGAAGCCGGACGCCTGGTCGGGACGACCCTGAATGACCAGGAATTTTTGCAGAAGCTCATTCTGGCAATGGCGGGCAACGCCAGGGAAAACGCTTCGGTGAGCGACGAGGAGCCGATGGAGGTCGTGCTTCCGGAAAAAGTCGTCACGTTTGAAGAACTCAAACAATCCCCGGAAGCCGTGGAACCCGGCACGCTGACCCATTTCGTCATCGCGCTGGCAGGTGAGGTCTTGAGGGAAGGCGTGACTTTCTCTACCGCGCCCGGTTTCGACGGTATCAAGGTGAAACTGACCGACAGGGATGTATCGATCGACCTGACCGAAGAAGCGATTGCGACCTTGCTCAAGCGTCATCTGCAACCGCGCCTGCGTGCGGTGATGGAAGGGGTGCTCAGGTAACCATGTCGCGGCCCCATCAATACATCGCCCTGGTCACCAGCCTGCCGCATCTCGGCAAGCTGTTCACGCGCAAGGAAGTGCCGATTTCCGAATTCCGGCTGAAACAGCGCATGTCGATGCTGGAGGAGGAGCATCGCAGGCTGCTGCGTGAGCTGGTGGAGATCACGGCCTGGGCAGGTGTCGCCAAGTATGATCGGGACGATGAAGTCATCAGGCGCGCAAAACAGGTGATTGACGATCTGAAGGACTATCCGGATCTGCAGCATCTCGTTGGCACGCGTATGGAAACCCGCACGTTGATCGCAGCGCTGCGCCGCAGGCGCGACGGCCAGGAAACGGCCGGTGACATTGCAAGCTGGGGCTACGGCCGCTGGTGCGGCCGGATCAAGGCGAATTGGAACGATCCGGCATTCGGTCTCGGTCACTTCATGCCCTGGATCACCGAGGCCCACCGCCTGATGCAGTCAGGCGACCATATCGCAATGGAACGGCTGTCACTCACACAGGTTTTTCAGCAACTCGATCACTACGGCGCTCTTCACGAATTCGATTTTGAGGCCGTCGGCATCTATGTGTTGCGCTGGGTCATTGTCGAACGCTGGTCACGCTACACCGAGGAAGACGCAAAAGACCGTTTGCAGTCGCTGGTAAGGGCGGCGCTGGACGGTGTGGCGACGGCCTCAGGTAGCGAAGCCGCGTCTGGAATATTCAACGACAACACCTTATCGCTCGAGGGAGCCACGTCATGACAAGCCATGTTCAGCTTCCAGAACCAACCGCCGAGATCATTGCAGTTCAGGACGACCTCGTGACGCTTGCCCCGCTTGAAAGCGCACCGCTGATCAAGAACGAAGTGGTCTATATCATTCCTCACGGGCCGGAACGCGAGGGCAAGCCGCGCGAATATCTGAAGGCCGAAGTTCTGCGTGTGCGCGGCAAGTCGGCCGAGGCACAGGTTTTCGAAAGCACCGCGGGTGTGAGGGTCGGCGACAAGGTGATCCAGAGCGGAGAAATGCTCTCCGTGGCGCTTGGACCGGGACTGCTCAGCACGGTTTTCGATGGCCTGCAAAACCCGCTTGCCGACATTGCTGCCGAGCACGGGTTTTTTCTGCCAAGAGGTGTTCTGACCAACGCGCTCGATCAGAAACGAAAATGGGCCTTTGAACCCAGGGTAACGTCCGGAGATCCGGTCAAGGCAGGTGACACCCTCGGCACGGTTCCAGAAGGCCGGTTCGAGCACAAGGTCATGGCGCCGTTTTCGCTGACGGGAAACTGGTCGGTGGAGCGCGTGCGGGAGGGCACGTTCACCATCAACGAAGTCGTCATCACGCTCAAGAACGACCGCGGCGAGACGCGCGACCTGACCATGGTGCAGCACTGGCCGGTTCGCCGGGCGATTCCGGATGCCCTCGTCAGGTCTGGCCAGAGCGAGCGGCTTTATCCCAAGGAACCGCTGATTACCACCTTGCGTCTGATCGATACGTTTTTCCCGATTGCGCGCGGCGGCATGGGCTGCATTCCTGGCCCGTTCGGGGCCGGCAAGACGGTGCTGCAGTCGCTGATCTCGAGGTTCTCTGCGGTCAACATCGTGATCGTGGTCGCGTGCGGCGAGCGTGCCGGTGAAGTGGTGGAGACCATCACCGAATTTCCGCACCAGCCTGACCCTTCGGGAGACGGCACGCTGATGGACCGCACGGTTATCATCTGCAACACCTCGTCCATGCCCGTCGCCGCGCGCGAAGCGTCGATCTATACCGGGATTACGCTGGGTGAGTACTACCGCCAGATGGGCTATGACGTGCTCCTGATTGCAGACAGTACCTCCCGCTGGGCGCAGGCGATGCGTGAGACTTCCGGGCGCCTTGAGGAAATTCCGGGCGAAGAGGCGTTTCCCGCCTATCTGGATTCGGCCATTAAGGGGATTTACGAGCGCGCGGGCGTCTTGAAGACCGCGACCGGTGACACGGGCAGCCTCACCATGATCGGAACGGTCTCACCTGCCGGCGGCAACTTCGAGGAACCCGTCACTCAATCGACACTCGGCACGGTCAAGACGTTCCTCGGTCTCTCGTCCGAACGGGCCTACAAGCGTTTTTACCCCGCCGTTGACCCGCTTTTGTCCTGGTCCCGCTATCACGCACAGCTCGGCGACTGGTACCAGGAGCATATCGGCCCGAACTGGGTGCCGCGGGTCGAGGAGATGATCGACCTCCTCAGGAAGGGCGACGAGATCACGCGCATGATGCAGGTGACGGGCGAAGAAGGCGTGTCGACCGAAGACTTCGTGCTTCAGCAAAAGGCGCTTTTTCTGGATATGGTCTATTTGCAGCAGGATGCGTTCGATGATGTCGATGTGTCTGCTCCCCTCTCGCGTCAGCAGGAGACATTTGATCTGGTTTACCGGATCGCCACGACGGACTTTGCCTTCGAGGACAAGGAGGCCGTGCGCAAGTTCTTCACCGAACAGACCTCGCTCTTCAAAAACCTGAACTATTCGGCGGACGGCAGCAACGAACGCAAGGACCTACTGAACCGGATCAGTGAGAATGTAAGCGCGGCGCCGACCCACGTTACAGGGTGAAGCCTGTCAGCCTGCGACCCTGATTGATTTGGGTGCCATCAAGTGGCTTGATGCCACGCATTAGGAACAATGTTTTCGGCCGCAATTGGCCTCCTGTTACTGTCGATCGACCAATCGGCACAGGCGAGGAGGGAATTCGATGCCGCAAAGATTGTCTGGTATGAGCCACGAAGAAGCCACCGGGACGGCCAAGCTCGTTTTCGAAGCATCGGACCGGTTTTTGGGCCGCACCGCCAACCTCCAGAGGATCCTGGCAACTCACAGTCCATATCTGGCCCGCTGGTTCGGCGGCCTTGTTGCAGCGGTCCGGCAACCGGATCTAGGCGCAACGACTGATCCGCGGCTGCGCGGATTGGCCTGCATCAAGACATCGATGACGAATGCCTGCGAATACTGCACGGCCCACACATCGGTGTTCGGCCAGGGGCTCGGCATTTCGGACGCGGAACTGGAGGCCATGATGGACGACAGTTACAAGACCAGCCCGCTTTTTGACGCCCGGGACCGGGCCGCGATCGCCTGGTCCGAAGCCATGACCAGGAACACGGCGCAGCGCGACAAGGCCGCGTGGGACGAAATGAAGGCGAACTTCACCGACGCGGAAATCGTGGAGATCTCCATGGCGTGCGCCATGTTCAACATGATCAATCGTCTCAACGACAGTTTCTGGACGGATCTGGAAACCGCTGAGTACAACCAAAAACAATGGAACGCCGTTGAAGGTCTTTCGATTGAGGAGATCGAAGCCTTTGCGGGACGATTCGCCGAAGTCGGCGCTGCTGAGCGCAAGACCAGCGAAGTCAGTGCAGCAGCTGTTTAGCCAGCTTCAGATTGTTCAGCGTTCCTGTCTCAAATGCAGGAACGCCTCGTTCCCGGCGGGGACAAATCGGGAAAAAAACTGTCGCATCCCCCTCTGATTAAAAAATAACCTTGACCAGCCCTAGGGCAGCTTCCTAGATTTTCTTGACCATTTGGTCAGACGTGCGCATTCAGAAGGCAAGATGCCCGTGTGTGCATTTGCGGCCAAATTGCCAGGACCTGGCGAACAGTGGGGAGCTGTTTGTTGGCCGGGTCCGGTAAGAGGTTGAAAAATCCAGAGAGGACCCGACCGCTCACGTTGGGTCCAAAACCAGTAGGGGAATGGCAATGAAGACAATAAAAAGTCTCGCGCTTGTATCGGCATTAGGAGTAGGCCTGATTTCCGGCGCTGCTCAGGCGGCCGATGAACTGACACTGCAACTGAAGTGGGTTACGCAAGGCCAGTTTGCCGGCTATTACGTCGCCAAGGACAAAGGCTTTTACGAAGAAGAAGGCCTCGATGTGACCATCAAACCGGGTGGTCCGGACATCGCACCTCCTCAGGTGATTGCAGGCGGTGGTGCCGACGTGATCATCGACTGGATGCCGTCCGCACTGGCATCTCGTGAAAAGGGCGTGCCGCTCGTCAACATCGCGCAGCCTTTCAAAAAGTCAGGATTGATGCTGACGTGTCTCAAGGAACATGGAATCGAGTCTCCATCTGATTTTCCGGGCAAAACGATTGGAACCTGGTTCTTCGGAAACGAATTGCCCCTCCTGTCCTGGATGTCCAAGTTGGGTTATGCAACTGACGGATCTGATGGCGGGGTCACGATTCAAAAGATCAACTTTAACGTAGATCCACTGCTTCAAAAACAGGTCGAATGCGCTACGACCATGACCTACAACGAGTACTGGCAAGTGATCGACGCAGGGATCCCAGAGAGCGATCTCGTTGTGTTCAAATACGAAGATCAGGGCGTTGCGACACTCGAAGACGGCCTTTACGTGCTGGAATCCAGTTTGGAAGACGAGGCCATGGTCGACAAGCTGGCTCGCTTCGTCAAAGCGTCCATGAAAGGATGGGCTTACGCCGCTGAAAATCCGGACGAAGCGACTGAAATCGTTTTGGAAAACGACGCGACCGGTGCTCAAACCGAAAAGCACCAGAAACGGATGATCGGTGAAATCGTCAAGCTCGTTGATGGTTCGGACGGCAAGCTTGATATGGACGCGTACAATCGCACGGTCGAAACCCTGCTGTCGGCAGGTTCCGATCCGGTCATTACCAAAGCGCCGGAAGGTGCAACGTCGACCGCAGTGACCGACAAGCTTTAAGCTTTTCGGCGCATTTTCCAAGGAATTGAAGGGCCGCCCGAAAGGGCGGCTTTTTGTTGTGTACTGAACGCGCAATTGGGCCTAAGACACAACCGAGACTGTTTCCGACTGGGCATTGCCGATGACGAAGAAAGCTGTCGTGCTCGGAGCTTATGGCTTCATTGGCGCCGCCTGTGTCCGGGCGCTGCAGACGCGGGGCTATTCGGTTTGCGGCGTCGGGCGTTCGCGGGCGGCCGCGCAAATGGTTTTTCCGGAGCTGGTCTGGGTCATTCGGGACATTGGCGCGACAACCGTTGAGGACTGGAAGGATATCTTCCAGGATGCGGATGTGGTGGTGAATGCCTCGGGCGCGCTGCAGGACGGAGCGCGGGACAACCTGGCCGCTATTCATGAGACGGCGGTTGATCGCATTTGCAAGGCGCTGTCCGGAACGCCGACACGCCTCATCCAGATCTCGGCAGCCGGTGTGTCGGAAGACGCACCAACAGAGTTCTTCCGCTCCAAGGCCAGGGGCGATGCGACGATCATGGCGTCCGAACTGGACTGGATTGTCCTGCGTCCCGTGCTTGTTCTCGGACCTCAGGCCTATGGCGGCACTGCCTTGTTGCGGGCAGCGGCTGCTTTCCCGCTCTTTGAGGCGCGCGTGATGCCCGGCTCTCAGATCCAGACAATCCATGTCGATGATCTGGCAAGCGCTGTTGTTCAGGTGGCCGATGGAGACCGGGGAAGCCGTTTCGTTGCGGACCTAACGGAAGACGGCCACCAGACATTTTCCGAACTGACCGCAACGCTCCGCTCCTGGCTTGGATATCCGCAATGGCGCTATCGTCTGACTGTGCCGCAATGGGCTCTGTCGCTTGTCGGAAAGTGTGCCGACGGGCTCGGCTGGTTTGGCTGGCGTTCGCCGCTCAGAACCAATGCCTTGTTGTCGCTGAAAAACGGTGTCATCGGCAATCCGGACACTTGGACAGAACGGGGCGGCCAATCCGTGAAGTCCTTGCGCGAGACGCTCGAGCATATCCCGGCAACCGCGCAGGAGCGCAGTTTTGCCAGACTTTATCTGGCGCTGCCCGTTGCAATTGGCTGCCTGTCGCTGTTCTGGGTCCTCTCGGGCCTTTTCGGCCTTGTCTCGTTCACGGTCGCAAAAGCTGTGCTGACGAACCAGGGTGTTTCTGAAGTCGTCGCCGGGGCAGCGGTTTTGGGCGGGGTGGCAGCGGATCTGGTTTTGGGCATTGGCGTTTTGATCCGGCGCTGGACCAGACGCGCCTGCCTCGGAATGATTGCCGTTTCTGCGTTCTATCTCTTCATGGGCACGATCCTGACGCCGCATCTTTGGGCCGATCCGCTCGGTGTGTTCGTGAAGGTTCTGCCGTCGATTGTCCTCGCGATGCTGGTCGCAATGGTCTGGGAGGAGCGCTGATGGTGTATGAGCTGCTGCGTTTTGCCCACGTGATCGGCGCCTGCGTGCTTCTTGGAACCGGTGCGGGGATCGCGTTTTTCATGGTCATCTCGAACCGGTCTCAGGATCCGGTGCTCATTGCCCATGTCTCGGGCATCGTCGTCCTGGCGGACACGGTGTTCACGGCAACGGCTGCGATCCTTCAGCCGGTCACCGGGTATTTTCTCACGCGTGAAGCCGGCTGGCCGCTTTTTGAAGGCTGGGTGTTTGTGTCGCTTGTCCTCTACGTGGTTGTCGGGCTGTTCTGGCTTCCGGTGGTCTGGATCCAGATCCGATTGCGCCGGCTGGCGCAAGAGGCCGCACTGGCGGGTGCTGCGCTCCCCGACGACTATCACAGGCTCTACCGCATCTGGTTCGCCTGCGGGTTTCCGGCCTTCGCCGCAGTCCTTGCCATCATCTGGCTGATGCTGACGCGCCCGGACCTGTCGCCTTGGATCTAGTTTGAGGACTTCCGCATCAGGATCCAGATCATGGCGCCGATAAAGGCGAATGTACCAAGATTTAGAAATGTATCGACGGGATCACCGATCAGCATGCTCGGCCTCCAATTTTGCATCCTGCAAAAGCGCCCGGATCAGACAGACCATCAGCAGAACGGTGATGAACACGAAGGGAAGGGCGCCGAGTGCGATCAGGGTCTTCACCGCCTGTATGGAGCCAGAAAGGATCATCGCAGCTCCCAGAATGCCTAGCAGGCCGCCCCAGATGACCCGGACTTTGGCGCTCGGGTCGGGATTGCCGCCGGTGGAAAACATGCCCAGCACGAAAGCCGCGCTGACAACGCTGGTGACGATAAACAGAAAGGCAGCGGCAATGGTTGCGATTGTCGTGAGCGTTGTGAGGGGGAGCCTGTCCAGCAGCGCAAAGGTCATGCGCTCAACGTTGGTCTGTGTGAGCGCCAGCAGTTGGCCCTGGCCGTTCAAAGTGTCATAGAGACCGACGCCGCCAAACGCCCCGAACCAGATCATTGAAAACAGCGTCGGGCCGATCAGCACGCCGAGAACGAATTCCCGGATTGTGCGTCCCTTGGAGATACGGGCGACAAAGACCCCGACAAATGGGCCCCAAGCGATCCACCAGACCATGTAGGTCAGTGTCCACTCCCGGAACCACTGATTGACCTGGTCGCCGAAGAACGTGAAGGTTTGCAGGCCCCTCGGAATTACCACGGCTACATAACTGCCGATCCCGCCGATGATGGAGTTCATGAGATACTCCGACGGACCGAGGATGATCGTATAGGCGACCAGCCCGATCGCCAGGGCCATGGCGATGTTGGAGAGCTTGGCCATGCCGCTGCCCAGATCGACCAGCAGTGGCGGGATATAGGCGGCAACCATGATCAGGAAAACGATGGTCACGAGATAGGGAGGCGTCGTCTCACCGCCGATGAGAACCGTCACGCCGTCGGCAACCTGAAAAACGCCCATGGCGACCGACCCGCCGACACCGATCGCAATGGCTGCGATCGCCATGAAATCGGAAAACCAGCCGACAGTTGTCGCCCATCCTTCACGCGGAAACAGGTTCTTGACCGGGGCGCTGACCAGCATCGGCGTTCCGCGCCTGAAGCTGAAATAGGCAATCGTCAACGCGGTCGTGCCGTAAATTGCCCAGGCGTGAATGCCCCAGTTGAAGTTTGCCGCCAAGAGGGCTTGTTCCGCCGCGATGGGTTCGGGCAGATATTCGCTGATAACGCGATAATGGGTCAGCGGCTCGGCGACCGCCCAGAACAAGAGACCGACACCCATGCCTGCGGCAAAGAGCATGGCAATCCAGGTGGGCGTTGAGTATTCCGGGCGGTCCGTGTCCGCACCAAGACGGATATCGCCGAATTTCGTCACCGTCAGCGCCAGGCAGAACACCAGCATGAGCGTTACCGACAGCATGACGAACCAGCCGCGGCTGACGAAATACTGATCGACGATCGTACTTGCCATGCTCTGCAGGCTGCCAGGATCGACAACACCCCAAATGCCTATGAAAGCGCATAGGGTGATCGAAGCTGCCAGAAGCAAACGGGAGTTTTGCATAAGTCGCCACCTAGAGCCCTTTTGGAGAATACAGGCTAACGGCAGCAAGGAAGGACATCAACGCCTGCTGAACCGAAAAAGCGCAGGCATTTGTGGGACTTGCCTGCGCCTTGTCGAAATTGCGGATCCGATTATTCCGCTGCGTCTTTCACCGCCATCGGGTTATTCGGGTGGGTCGTCCAGTTGGCGTAGTCCTTTTCCACCACCTTCTTGGTCCGCGGATCGATGCTTCCAGGTGCCATGGCGTCCATGGTGATGCAGTTTTCGACCGGACAGACGCTGACACACAGATTGCAGCCAACGCACTCCTCATCGATCACCTCGAACCGGCGTTCACCGTCGACCATGCTGGTAATCGCCTGGTGGGACGTGTCCTCGCAGGCAATGTGGCAGCGGCCGCACTTGATGCACAGGTCCTGATCGATCTTGGCCTTGGCGATGTAGTTGAGGTTCAGATATTGCCAGTCGGACACGTTCGGGACCGCGCGGCCAACGATCTGGTCAACCGACGTGAAGCCTTTCTCGTCCATCCAGTCGCTGAGCCCGTCGATCATGTCTTCGACGACCTTGAAGCCATAGGTCATGGCCGCCGTACAGACCTGGACGGAGCCAGCACCGAGGGCCATGAACTCGGCCGCGTCGCGCCAGTTGGTGATGCCTCCGATGCCGGAGATGGGCAGGCCGTGGGTTGACGGATCGCGGGCGATTTCGGCAACCATGTTGAGCGCGATCGGCTTGACGGCCGGCCCGCAATATCCACCGTGGGCCCCTTTACCGTCGACGGAAGGCGACGGTGACATGATGTCCAGATCAACACCCATGATCGAGTTGATGGTGTTGATCAGGGAGACGGCATCTGCACCGCCTGCCTTTGCCGCCTGCGCAGGTTTGCGAATGTCCGTGATGTTGGGCGTCAGCTTGACGATGCAGGGCATACGCGAGTGCTGCTTGACCCAGCGGGTCACCATCTCGATATATTCGGGAACCTGGCCGACCGCCGATCCCATGCCGCGCTCGCTCATCCCGTGAGGGCAGCCGAAATTCAGCTCAACCCCGTCCGCACCGGTTTCCTCGACGCGCTTCAGGATGTCGATCCAGTTCTGTTCCTCGCATGGAACCATGAGAGAAACGACCAGCGCGCGGTCCGGCCAGTCCCGCTTAACCTGCTTTATTTCGCGCAGGTTCACTTCCAGCGGCCTGTCGGTGATCAGCTCGATATTGTTCAGGCCGATAAGTTGCCGGTCCTTACCGTGGATGGCGCCATAGCGCGGACCGTTGACATTGACGATAGCCGGGTCTTCGCCGAGCGTTTTCCAGACGACACCGCCCCAGCCGGCCTTGAAGGCCCTGACGACATTGTATTCCTTGTCCGTCGGCGGCGCCGATGCCAGCCAGAACGGATTCGTCGATTTGATCCCGATGAAATCCGTGCGCAGATCAGCCATGGGTATTCTCCCTCGATTCCGCAGTCGCTTGCGCTTGTCCGCTCAGGGCAGCGTGAATGCTCTCAGCGGCTATCTTGCCGTCTTCAACGGCTGTAACCGTGAGGTCTTCGCCGCCAAGGACGCAGTCGCCCCCGGCCCAGACATCGCCGAGGTTGGTCTTGCGATCGGCGTCGACGACGATGCGCCCCCGTTCGGTCTTGATCGACGCATCCAGGTCGTCCAGCACCAAAGTCTGCCCGACCGCCTTGAACACCATGTCTGCCGGCAGCGTCAGAAATTCGCCGATGCCCTGAAGACTACCATCTTCTGCGGTTCGGGTCCTTTCCAGCTCAATCGAGTTGACGTGGCCGTCTTCGACAACAAGCGCATGTGGTTGTGCGCTGGTCAGGATTTTGACGCCGGTGGTTTGAGCAAGTTCCTGTTCAAACTTCGATGCATTCATCCGGTCCTGTCCGCGCCGGTAGACGATCGTAACGTCGTCGGCACCGAGCAATTTCTTCTGGACCGCAATATCAACTGCCGTCATGCCGCCGCCGATGACAACGATATGCCGGCCGACGGGAAGCGATGCCAGATCGTCCGTCTGCCGCAGATCGGCGATGTAATCGACTGCGTTCAGAACGCCGTTATGGCCTTCGTTGTCCTTGTTCAGCGCGTTCACGCCTCCAAGTCCGACACCCAGAAACACCGCGTCATAAGTAGCGCGAAGCTCTGCGAGATCGAGTTCCGCCCCGAGCCGCATGCCGGTTTTGAGTTCGATGCCGCCGATTGAAAGAATGAAGTCCACTTCGCGAGCAGCAAAGTTGTCGACGGTCTTGTAGGACGCGATGCCGTATTCGTTCAGCCCGCCTGCCTTCTCGCGAGCGTCGAACAGCGTGATGTCATGACCGTGCACGGCCAGACGGTGGGCGCAGGACAAACCCGCCGGTCCGGCACCGACAACCGCGATTTTCATGCCAGTCGGCGCAGCGCGGTTGAATGGGGTGGCGTCGTGCCCGGCCATGTAGTGGTCTGTCGCATGACGCTGCAATTGCCCGATCTTCACAGGCTTGCCTTCAGCAACTTCGCGCACGCAAACCTGTTCACACAGCGTTTCTGTTGGGCAAACCCTCGCGCACATGCCGCCGAGGATGTTCTGTTCAAAGATCGTCTTTGCCGAACCGTCAGGATTGCCGGTTGAGATCTGGCGTATGAACTGGGGAATGTCGATGCCGGTCGGGCACGCCTGCACGCACGGCGCGTCATAGCAAAAATAGCAGCGGTCGGCCTCGACCTGCGCCTCATGAGGTTCCAGCAACGGATGGAGGTCGCTAAAGTTCTCCGCGTATGCATCCCTCGGCAGGCGTCCGGGCGAGATATCCGGGCCGGCTTTCGTCTGGGTCATGTAGATCTCCGGAAGGTTGGCGATCGTATTTCAAGGGCGGCTTCCTTCGTTTTTTGAGGAAGCTCGAAACCCTATTGGGCAAAAATTTGAACACTTAGTCAAATATTTTTAGAACAATTAAAAACTTGAGGCTGATATTCAGCAATTAAATTGCTGCGAACACAGTGGGTTAAGCCAATTAAGTGGCATGATTAAATTATAGTCAAAGTTCCGGATTCTCCAAATCGCTTTGGGACTTGAGCGTCAGACCTGCGCATTTTGGAAAGTCGGCTTAGATAGAGCGCTGAAACAGAAGAAATTCGGACGATCCATTTGAGCGCAAGATCGGTCTACCGAAACGGACAAGGAGCGCGCGCGCTGCCAATACCAAAAGGCTCACCGGCCAAAAAACGGAAATCAGAAAGACGCGCATCAGGCGCGATGGAGTGCTCGCGACATTTTCCAGGAGTTCCGCGGAAGAGACAATCAGGAACACCAATGTGAACGCGCCATAGAGTATGGCGCAGGCCAAAAATCCAAAAAACATGTTACTGCCCACCTTCGGCTACGCGACGCCGCAATCCGGGGCCTTTGCCCATCTGCCCGAATGCGGAGTTTACCGTTACGTCAGGCTTTCGATCATAGCGCGGTTTGTGGCTGAAACGCCGCACGGAAGGGCGGGGAAGGATTTGGTTTGAAGTTATACCCAGAAAAGGCCGAATTGTTTCAGGGGCATCTTTAGAGAGACAATCAGAAGTTTATTCAAGGTTGCATTGGCGGACCTTCGCACCGCAAACAGCTTGCTTTTTGGGGCAAGAAATCGTCAGCGGTCTGGCGCTTGATCTGACGTCCCGCGGTCACTCGGGATACCAGAGACGCGCCTTTTCAGCGCCACGTTCAATGATGACATGACCATTTGCGAAAACGCGGTAGCTGTGGCTCCAGTCGCCATCGGGCCACTTGATCCTGACATTTGCCCTTTCGGCGACACCAAGACCGAAATTAACGAAACCCAGTTGACCGGAGGCGTGGCCCGCACCGATCTGGATGTCCTTTACGAGGGTGCGGTTGCCTGTCTTCACACTGATCTTGGCCCCAACGGCGCGGGTATTCGAACGGCCCGGCTGCCGGACATCGACGGCAAGCCAGTTGCCGAGCGGCCTCGGAGTATCGGCCTGTCCCTGACCGAGGTTTCGGAACAGGCTGACCGGCGCCGCGCGGTTGACGACAACGAGATCGAGCAATCCGTCGGCGTTGAAATCCGCAAGACCGGCGCCACGGCCCCGGCGGTCCAGTCCGATCCCGGCATGGTCGCCCGCCTCGGTGAACTTTCCTGACCATTGCCCAATCAGCAGATTGTCCGGATCGAAGGCTGCAAAATCGGGCATCGCTTCAACATTGCCCTTGGCGATGTAAAGATCCCAGAGACCATCATTGTTGACGTCCTGGAACTCGGAATGCCAGCCGGTGGAAGGCTTCAGGTCTTCGCCCTTGTAGGGGCGATGCGCGGTCACGCCGAGATCGAACGCAACATCCTGATAGACCGGGACCGTTTCGTCGGTTTCAGCGTCCAGTTTCTGGAGCTTTGTATCGCCCATGCTTGTCAGGGCGTATTCGGGAAAACCATCCACATCGAGATCGATGGAGGCAATGCCCATGCCCCAGATCTTCAGGTGTTGCCAGCCGTCGGTCTTGCGATACGGGCGCGGTGGCCGCCCGGGCGGGACGGCCCAAAGCTGCTCCTGTCCACCCCTGTAGTAGTGGCGGTCATTGGAAATACGCAAGGCGGCTTCGCCGGAGCGGTTCCAGTCTGTAAAGAGGATGGAAAGCGCGCAGTAGCCCGGTGACAGCCGGGTTGCATTGGGAAAGGTGACGCTGCCGGTTTCACCCTGTTCCGGGCGGTACAAGTAGTTGTCGTGGCAGGTGCCCCAAGGCGATCCCGGCTGCGAGCGGTCGACATAGTTTCCGAATGCCAGGGTCGGATAATCGAGACCCGCCTCGTAGGTTGCGGAAAACGCGGTCGTCCAGTTGCGGCCGCCGTCAAAGGACAGAGCGCGGTTGGCCACCTCGAATGTGCAGTCGCCCTGTCCTTTCAACAGAAGGTTTTCGCCGAGCCGAAGCAGGACCAGGTCGAGCACATCGTCATTGTCGAAATCGAGTGGATATGCGCCAAGCACCCTTGTTGACTGTTTGTCGCCAAGGCCACTTGGCACGGGCGAGAATTCCAGGGGACCGGCTGTGGCTCCAGTGTTTCTGTAAAGCTGCGAAGGGTTCTTTCCGCCGGCCAGAAAAAGATCCGGCCTCCGGTCGCCGTCACAATCGAAGATCGCGACACCGCCGCCTACAAAGAACTCCCAGGCGCCGTCATATGTGTGATCGACGCCCGCATCCAGCGCTTCCTCGACAAACGCCGGCACCGGTGCGAGGGAGGCTTTTGCTTCTTCAGCCGTTGCAGGAGAAAAAGCTGATAGCGACGCGATCATGGGTGACAAGCCGGCGGCCAAACGGATCAGACGGGTCATTGGGCAATCTCCAGGGCGCGCAGGAAGGCGATGACCGATTGCCGGTCCTTTTCGTCGAGCGCCGAGTAGGTTTTCCGGCTATCGGCTGCCGCGCCACCATGTGCGAGGATCGCCTCGTTAAGCGTCGTCAGGTCTCCGCGATGCCCGTAAGGCGCCGTGCTGCCGATGCCCCAGAGTTCGGCGGTGATGAAAACATCCCTTGCCACGAACCTTTGCGCGAGAAGCTCGTTGCCGAACGTATCGTTTTGCGCATCTGCAATCCGGTGCCGCTTCAGGTCTCCATAGAGCGGTACAAGCACGCGCCCTTCGCCATCGCGCGGCAGCTCCTTGACCCAGTCAAGAGTTGACAGATCGAGGGCGAGCGGCGTGTCCATGTCGCTTTGCCGCAAGGTCCCGGCAGTGTCGAGCGGCCCCGGATCGTGAAACACCAGAGAGTCCAGCGGAAGCGCCGGAATGTGACAGGAGGCGCAGCCAATGTCGTTGAAAACCTTCTCGCCGCGTTCGCTGGCTTGAAGCCAGATGTCGGGAAGGTCTTCTTTTCGCGTCGGCGCCGGCAAGGTCGCCTGCCAGGCAACGAGAGCGGAGATCTGGCCCGGTGTCATTTCCGACACAACACCATCGCCATCGAAATCGTCTGTACCTGTCCACTTGGGGCCGAACCGTTCGCTCGGCTGAATGCCGTGATGGGCATTCATGGCATTGACGGTAAACTGCCGAAGCGAGGCAAAGACGCCTTTCTGGCTGAAGGGCCGAATGGTGAGGTCGTCATCAACTCCGTCAAGACCGGAAACATCCAGTGTTCCATCCGGATAAGCCGTGAGCTCTCCGAAAGTGACACCCTTGGTCTGCAATGACGTCTTTTGGGGCTCTGCGCTGCTGCGCGCAGCTGCGAGCGCGTCTTTCCTTTGTCGCCGCAAATCATGGGTCATTTCACGGGCAAGCAGCTCGATCAGCCCGGCGCCCTGGATCGCGTTGGTGTTGCGCTCGTTTGAAAATTGCGGGTCTATCGTGTCGAAATCGGCACTCTCGAACCCTTCCGACACGAACACGTTCGCGGTGAAGGACCCGGCGCCGCCGACGACAGGCTCGTTGTGGCAGGAGGCGCAGGCATTGGCGTCCGGTCCGGCTAGCCTTTGAAACGTCAAATGAGACTGGCGGCGAGGCTTCGTAGGAACAATGGCCCCTGTCGCATCCGGCCGCCCTGCTCCGTCAAGGCTCGTGAACTTGGCGGAGAAGAGGTGCTCGCCAAGCGGCTGAAGTATGGGAATGGGGTCTTTGCCCGAGGCCGCAAGGGCTACAATGTCGATGTCTTCCTGGATCGCCTTTTCGCTCCAGGGTGGCGGACCCGGGTCGGCGAAAGCAGTCGCAGGGACACCCTGTCCGGCAACGAAAACTGCGAATGCCAGTCTGGAGAAACGCGTCACGCGAGCACCCCCGTGCTGTCCGAAGGCGAGGGGGACTTCATCGGGCGCGATGCAAAGCCGAGGAAGTCCTTGTCCAGCCTTTCCATGGATTGCGCAATGAGACCGCTGCGGATGAAGTCTTCGTTCCAGGGCATGACATCGAGCGTGAAATTGTTGCGAAGGTCTGCGACCAAGGCTTCTTCGAGGCCCTCCCACATACCGTTCTCCATGAACGAGAACGCGCGCACAGCGGCGCCCGTCAGGACAAGCCGCTTCGGGTCGATCATCGCGACGACCCGGGCAATCCCGTAGCCAAGCACGCGGCCGGCATCTTGAAAGGCTTTGAGCGCGTCCTTGTCGCCAGCGGCTGCCTTTTCGAGCAACTTTGCCAGTCCGCGGACACCGGCCCTGATGGTGACCGGATCGGTGTCTTCAGGCAAATGGCTCGCAGCCCGGACGAGTGCATAATCTGCAAGATAGGCTTCCAGGCACCCCCGCTTGCCACACCGGCAGAGCGCACCGCCCGGAACGTGGTTGGCGTGGCCGAACTCTGCGGCCCGTCCACTGGCACCTGGAAAAAGCTGGTTGTTGAGGTAGAGCCCCATGCCGACGCCGTAGTCGAGCATGATCACAGCGAATGTTCCGCTGTAACGGCCGGGATCCGACCAGTGCAACGCTTCGGTGATCATGTTTGTGTCGTTGGAGATATAGCTCTGCGCTCCGAAGGCGCGCTGCAAGGGTGCCACAATCGGGATCTTGCGGCCCGCAAAGGCTGGGCTCCAGGCGACCTGGCCTGTTTCCGTCTCAACAACCCCCTGTGCGGCAACGCCTATCTCCTGCACGCGGCTCGCTTCAACACCGGCCTCTTGCAGAAAATCCCCGATCGCATCGACCAGGGTTTCCGGAAAATTGGCTGCATCGGCTTCAGTACTGTCGAATTTGCAGCGTCTTTCGCGCATGACATTGCTGGAAAAGTCGACCAGCGACAGGTCGATATTGTTGACCGAAATTCGGGCTCCGATGATGAAAGCGGCATCCGGATTGAGCTTCAAAAGGGTTCTTGGACGACCGCGCGCCTGGTGCGTTTTGGGCTCTTCGCTCTCCAGGCTCAGGATCAATCCCTGGTCGAGAAGATCCGATGTGATCGCCGTGACCGTTGCCGGACTCAGCCTGGTGATCTGGCCGAGATCGATCCGAGCCATCGGACCGCTCCGGCGCAGGGCCTGTAGAACAATACTTCGGTTTTGTCGCCGGATCTGATCCCGGTCTGCCTTGCGTTTCATGCTCGCTCAGCTCTTCCCAAGGTGTTTCCTCATTACCGGGTTTTTCCCGGTTTTTCGCTGCTCGTCGACGATTATCATGTCCCGAGGAGCAAAGTTTTGCAAAACCATGTTGACAGGAGCGGCCCTTTCCTGCAACTTTTTTTCGGACACCAAAAAAAATAACAATAAGGCTGTCCTATATGTGGCACCGCACAAATGGTGCCCACGAAGAAGACGCATTTTTAGGCGCGGCCGAAAGAGTAACCGCGCCAACTGGAGGAAACATCGCAATGCGTAAGATCACCATTTTGTTGGCGGGCGCCCTTATGTCCGCGACCGCTCTGACAGCAGCACAGGCTGCCGACGTTGTTGTTGGCGTGAGCTGGTCGAACTTTCAGGAAGAGCGCTGGAAAACAGATGAAGCTGCCATCAAGTCCGCTCTGGAAGCTGCTGGCGCAAAGTACATTTCTTCTGACGCCCAAAGCTCGTCCGCGAAACAGCTGTCCGATGTTGAAGCTCTGATCGCTCAGGGCGCAACAGCCCTCATCATCCTGGCGCAGGACGCACAGGCCATCGGCCCGGCCGTCCAGGCTGCGGCGGACGAGGGCATTCCGGTTGTCGGTTACGACCGCCTGATCGACGACCCGCGCGCCTTTTACCTGACCTTTGACAACGTCGAAGTCGGCCGGATGCAGGCTGCCGAGGTTCTGGCTGCTGCGCCCAAGGGCAACTACGTCATGATCAAGGGTTCGCCGACCGACCCGAATGCGGATTTCCTCCGCGGCGGTCAGCAGGAAGTCCTGCAGGCTGCAATTGATGCTGGCGACGTCAAGATCGTCGGCGAAGCGTACACCGATGGCTGGCTGCCGGCGAACGCACAGCGCAACATGGAACAGATCCTGACCGCCAACGACAACAATGTCGACGCAGTCGTTGCATCGAACGACGGCACCGCGGGTGGTGTTGTTGCCGCATTGACGGCACAGGGCATGGACGGCATTCCTGTCTCGGGACAGGACGGTGACCATGCCGCCCTCAATCGCGTTGCCAAGGGTACACAGACCGTTTCCGTCTGGAAGGATGCCCGTGAACTCGGCAAGGCTGCAGGTGAAATTGCCGTTGCCCTCGCCGGTGGTTCAAAGATGGGTGACGTTGACGGCGCCGGTCAGTGGACCTCGCCGTCGGGCACCGATCTGACCGCCAAGTTCCTTGCACCGCTTCCGATCACCAAGGACAACCTGAGCGCTGTCGTCGACGCGGGCTGGATCTCCAAGGATGATCTGTGCCAGGGCGTGTCCGGCGGTCCGGCTCCCTGTAACTGATCGATCTGAAACGCTCGGCCCCGATTGCACGATCGGGGCCGTTCACCGGAACTCTGCTAATCAGTTCCGCGGGTGGACCACCCGGCGCGAAAGCGCAATGGTCTCCAAGCAGGAGTTACCTCGATGTCCGACAGCGCCCTGCCCGGCGAAAAGAGCCCGGCAGCTAGAAACATGTTTGCCGCACTGCAGCTCGACACCCGTCTTCTGGGCATGATCGGGGCCTTTGTTGTTCTGTGCCTTGTGTTCAATTTTGTGACGGATGGCCGGTTCCTGACACCGCGCAATATTTTCAACCTGACGATCCAGACCGTTTCCGTGGCAATCATGGCGACCGGCATGGTTTTCGTCATCGTTACACGGCACATCGATCTGTCCGTTGGCTCCCTGCTCGCAACCGTCGCCGCCGTCATGGCGGTGGTTCAAACAGATATTCTCGCCCACCCCGATGTCCTTGGTCTTGGCCATCCAGCAATCTGGGTGCTGGCATTGATCGCCGGCGTTCTCGTCGGTGTGGCAATCGGTGCTTTCCAGGGCTGGATGATCGGCTATCTCGGCATTCCGGCCTTCATCGTCACGCTTGGAGGCTTGCTCGTCTGGCGCAACGTTGCCTGGTTCATCACGTCCGGACAAACAATCGGCCCGCTGAACGAAACCTTCACCATGCTTGGCGGCATCGGTGGAACGCTCGGTGAAAGCGCGTCCTGGATTTTCGGTATTCTTGCTGTCGCCATGGCCCTTTGGCTGCAGATCGCGTCTAGGCGGCGAAAGGCGTCGCACGGTTTTCCGGTCAAACCGGCCTGGGCCGAGATCACACTTGGCCTTATCACCTCCGTCGCGATTCTGGGGTTTGTCGCGATCCTGAACGCCTATCATATTCCAGCGGCACGCTTGAGACGCATGTTCGAAGCGGCGGGCGAAACGATGCCGGAAGGACTGCAGGTCGGATACGGCATTCCTTACTCGGTCGTCTTGCTCATTCTTGTGGCGGTCGCCATGACCGTGACCGCGCAGCGCACGCGGCTTGGCCGGTACATTTTCGCAGCTGGCGGCAATCCGGACGCGGCGGAACTGTCGGGCATCAACACCCGCTTCCTGACCGTCAAGATCTTCGCCATCATGGGCGGCCTCTGCGCACTTGCTGCTGCCGTCGCCTCGGCCCGCCTCGGGTTTTCAACCAACGACATCGGCACGCTCGACGAGCTGCGCGTCATTGCTGCGGCAGTGATTGGCGGAACCGCCCTGTCCGGCGGAGTTGGCACCATCTACGGCGCCATCCTTGGCGCCCTGATCATGCAGTCGCTGCAATCCGGCATGGCCATGGTTGGGGTCGACGCGCCTTTGCAGAACATTGTCGTCGGTGTGGTGCTGGTTCTGGCTGTCCTGGTCGACATCATCTACCGCAAGCGTACGGGGGACTGAGACATGGAAACGCCTCTCGTAGAAATGAAGAACATGAGCATCTCCTTCGGTGGGGTGCGTGCGGTCGACAATGTCACTGTTGATCTTTTCCCGGGCGAAGTGGTCGGCCTGCTCGGCCACAACGGTGCGGGTAAGTCGACTTTGATCAAGATCCTCTCCGGGGCCTACAAGGCCGATAGCGGTGAGATCTTGATCAACGGCGAGGAAGTGCACATTCACTCACCGCGCGACGCGCGGTCCTACAACATCGAGACGATTTACCAGACCCTCGCGCTGGCAGATAATCTGGATGCAGCGTCCAATCTGTTCCTGGGCCGGGAAATGACCACGCCGTTCGGCTTTGTCGACGACGATGCCATGGAAGCCGAAACCCGGAAGATCATGGGCAGGCTGAACCCGAACTTCAAAAAGTTCCATGCACCGGTGAAAGCTCTGTCTGGTGGTCAGCGCCAATCGGTCGCCATCGCCCGGGCAGTCTATTTCAATGCCAAGATCCTGATCATGGATGAACCCACGGCGGCGCTCGGCGTTCATGAAACCCAGATGGTTGCGGAGCTGATCCAGGAACTCAAGAAACAGGGCCTCGGCATCTTTCTGATCAGCCATGACATCCATGATGTTTTCCAGCTCTGCGACCGGATTGCGGTCATGAAGAACGGCGAGCTGGTCGGAACCGCCAAGACAACAGACGTCACCGATGACGATGTGCTTGGCATGATCATTCTCGGCAAGTGCCCCCCGGGAGCGACGCCCGGACCGGGTGCGCTGGTCGAAGAAGCCGCCGCAAGTTAGGCAACCGGCCCGCGGGACACTCGCGGGCAATCAGACCTCTGTTGCCGGATGTCTTCAGCCTGCAACACACACGACCCGCCGTAACCTCGCAGCAGGCATTGGCATTCTGATTCGTATTTGAGGAACGCACCTCATGTTTATCGGTCTCGACATCGGCACCAGCTCCGTCAAAGCCATCCTGATTGGCGAGGACCAGTCCCTGATCGCTTCCGCGACTGCCGAGCTCACCGTCCAGCGCCCCCACCCGGGCTGGTCGGAACAGGATCCGGAAAGCTGGTGGACGGCCTGCCAACTCGTCATGGACTCGCTGAAAGATCAGGTTCCTGCCGAAATGGCTGCAGTTACCGGAATCGGGCTTTCCGGTCACATGCACGGCGCCACGCTTCTGGACGAAACCGGAAAGCCGCTGCGCCCCTGTATCCTCTGGAATGACGGTAGATCCGGACGCCAATGCACCGAGTTGGCCGAGAGGGAACCGAAATTCATGAGCCTCGGCGGCAATCTCGTCATGCCGGGCTTTACGGCGCCCAAACTTCAGTGGGTGCGCGAAAACGAACCGGAGATTTTCGCCAGAACCGCGATGGTTCTCCTGCCGAAAGACTATGTCAGGTTCAGGCTGACTGGTGAGTATGCAGGAGACATGTCCGACAGCGCCGGAACGCTGTGGATGGATGTTGCCAGGCGTGACTGGAGCGACGACCTGCTGACAGCCACTGGTCTCAGCCGGGAAAACATGCCGCGCCTCGTCGAGGGGTCTGAGAGTTCCGGTAGCCTGACCGGGGATCTTTGCGCCCGTTGGGGTTTCGAGAAGGCGCCGGTTGTTGCCGGCGGCGGTGGCGACAATGCCGCCTCTGCCTGCGGCGTCGGTGCTGTCGATCCCGGATCTGCCTTTGTCTCGCTCGGAACGTCCGGCGTGTTATTCGTCACCAATGACCGGTTCTCGCCCAATGTCGAAGGTGCGGTCCATGCCTTCTGTCACGCGGTCCCTGACACCTGGCATCAGATGGGTGTGATCCTGTCGGCGACCGACAGTCTCAACTGGCTGTCCGGGCTCGTGAAAGCTTCGCCGGAGACCCTCACGTCCGGCCTTGGCCGGGTTGCCGGACCGTCTTCTGTTGCATTCCTGCCTTATCTCGGCGGTGAAAGAACGCCACACAACGATGTCGAGATTCGCGCCGGATTTGCCGGGATTTCGCACGAGACAGACGAAAGCGCCCTGACCCATGCGGTGATGGACGGCGTTGCCTTTGCCCTGAAAGACTGCCTGGAAGCACTCAGCGTGGCCGGGACCAGGATCGACCGGTTGCTCGCCGTTGGGGGCGGATCGCGATCCCGCGTCTGGCTCGAAATTATCGCCAGCCTGTTGAACGTACCCGTCGATGTCCCCGTTGACGGAGATTTCGGCGCATCTCTCGGCGCGGCCCGTCTCGGGCAGGCCGCGGCTCTTCAAACAACGGACGGGATCTTCGGCAAGCCCGCGCTCAAGACCAGCATCGACCCCGTCCGCGACCTGACTGAACCTTATGCCGAGGCCTATGGCCGTTGGCGCAAACTTTATCCGGCCTTCAAGCAGGCCGGCTTCTGAGGAGCGAAAAATGAACACTGGATTCTTCGGCGATCTTCAACCGATTGCCTATGCCGGCCCGGACAGCCGCGATCCGCTGACATACCGCCACTACAACAAGGATGAAATTGTCCTTGGCAAACGCATGGAGGATCACCTGCGGTTTGCCGTCTGCTACTGGCATAACTTCTGTTGGCCGGGCGGCGATCCTTTTGGCGGCGAGACTTTCCTTCGGCCCTGGATGGCGCCCGGTGGCGATCCGATGGATCAGGCTCGGCTCAAGGCCGACGTCGCCTTTGAAATGTTTCAGATCCTCGGGATGCCGTTCTTTACCTTTCACGATCGGGATATCGCTCCCGAAGGCAGCACGCTGGCCGAAAGCAATGCCAATGTGAACGCAATTGCCGACGTCTTTGAAGGGAAAATGGCAGACACCGGGATTGGGCTTTTGTGGGGCACGGCCAACATGTTCTCCAACCGCCGTTACATGGCAGGTGCGGCAACCAACCCGGACCCGGATGTGTTTGCCTATGCAGCCGCGCAGGTGAAGAATGCCATGGACGTGACCCATCGCCTGAACGGAGCCAATTATGTGCTCTGGGGCGGTCGTGAGGGCTACGAGACGCTGCTCAATACTGACGCGAAACGGGAACTGGACCAGCTTGGCCGCTTCCTGAACATGGTCGTCGAGTACAAGCACAAGATCGGGTTTTCCGGCACGATCCTGATCGAGCCGAAACCTCAGGAGCCGAGCAAGCATCAGTACGATTATGATGTCGGGACGGTATTCGGGTTCCTGCAAGCCTATGGCCTCGAAAACGAAGTCAAGATGAACATCGAGCAGGGTCATGCCATCCTGGCAGGCCACTCTTTCGAGCATGAACTGCACATGGCGCGGTCCTTCGGCATTCTCGGCTCCGTCGACATGAACCGAAACGACTATCAGTGTGGCTGGGATACGGATCATTTCGGCATGAACGTGCCCGAACTGGCGCTCGCCTATTACGAGATCCTGATGGGCGGCGGGTTCACAACCGGCGGAACCAACTTTGACGCCAAGCTGCGCCGCCAGTCGCTCGACCCTGTCGACCTGATCCAGGCCCATGTCGGCTCGGCCGATGCCATCGCCCGTGGCCTCAAGGCAGCTGCAGCGATCATCGAGGACGGTCGCCTCAAGGGATTTGTCGACGACCGCTATGCCGGCTGGCAAAAACCAGAAAACGCGGACATCCTGAACGGCGGCTCCTCTCTCGAAGCCCTCGCGGAACGCGTCCATGGCAAGGACCTGGAACCACAGCCGAAGTCAGGCCGCCAGGAATATCTCGAAAGCCTCGTGAACCTGTTTGCGTGACTTGGGTTTAAGGTCAGGTCGGGGTCGCTGATTGGGATGGTGTTGGAGTGTGGTCACAAACGTCAGTGTCGTCAGCTCATAAGTGCCGCGATTGTTGCGATCACTAGGGATAAGCCAATGCGACCCGTTCTTGCCGAACGTGATCCACTGCTGTCCGGGTGAGCGAAAATTGGTGCTGCGGAGTGACCTGCAAACCTAAGTTTTGTCATCCCGGCTGAAGCGAAGCGCAAGGCCGGGATCCAGTATTCTCATATCTGACTGTCTTTTTCAGCCGCCTGCGACACGGATTACTGGGTCCCGGTCTTGCCGCTTCGCAGCAAACCGGGATGACAAACCGAGAGATCATTCCGCGTCCCGGCCTGCTGCCGACCGGTATTGTGCCGTCATTTCATCGATATGCACTCAAACGCACTCTCTCAATAGGACGGCAGTGGATTTGACCCAGGAAATGGAGCGTCATGGGTCCCATGGTCTGGCCATGGAACGACTGCAGAAAAGAGACGCAGTTTGTGCGTGCGTCATCGGCACAATGGGCCGAAGCCAATAGTCGACGTGAGAAACCATCACCGTTGCGCCGACTTCTGCCGTTTGCACCGTTCCGAGCAATACCGAACCGCGTTCCAGTCCCGCGCCCATTTCCGGCGCCAGGCGAAGGGCCGGCCACACGTGGCGCAGGTCTTTTGCGGCAGATCGGCCTTCTTGCGCATCTTCAAGGAGTGTCTCCGAAAAGATCGATTTGCGTTGTCTCGGTTTGCTTGCGTGTCTTGCGACGGGCGCGCACCTGTCCACGCATTGGAATGCCGCTTTTCCGGCTGCCATGTTTGTGCTGGATGTCTGAAGCCCTTCCTCTAAACGCCTGTCCCTTGCGCACGGCCCAGACTTTCTCCCGTGCCTCCTTGGCCGCACTCAGGTAGTCGACCACCGGGAATGGATACGATTTTCCGAGCACTTTGCCGGCATTGTCGGCTTTCCAGGGTTCGTGAATGTGGGCCGTTTCTATCTGCGTCAGCTCGGGAACCCATTTGCGCACAAAGGCACCTTCAGGGTCCTGATCGAGCCCCTGCTTGACCGGATTGTAGATCCTGATTGTGTTGATCCCGGTGGTGCCGGACTGCATCTGAACCTGCGGCCAGTGAATGCCAGGTTCGTAGTCGGTGAAAAGGCGCGCAAGATGCTCTCCCGGAGCGCGCCAGTCGAGCCACAGGTGATAGCTCGAAACGGCCACGAGCATTGCACGCATGCGGAAATTCATCCAGCCGGTCGCCGCCAGACATCGCATGCAGGCATCGACAAAAGGCAGACCCGTTTCGCCAGCCTGCCATGCCCTTAGCCGGTGCCGGTCTGGGTCCTTCGGACGAAGGTTGTCATAGGCGCGGTGCAGGTTTTCAAATTCGAGCCGGGGTTCGTCTTCAAGCTTTTGCATGAAATGGCAGTGCCAGTGCAAACGGCCGGAAAAAGAGCGCATGGCACCTTGCCAGGTGCTGCGGCCGGAAAACTCGCTTTGCTTGAGCTCTTGTTGCCGCGCCCATGTGGCCTGGGCGACTTCCCGCATGGAGAGCGTTCCGAAAGCAAGGTGCGGCGAGAGCCTTGAACAGGCATCAAATGCGCGGACAGGCGTTGCCATCGCCGCGCGGTAGGGTTTGCCGCGCTTGAACAGAAAACTCTCCAGCGTCGAAAACGCGGCATCGCGTCCGCCTGTTTGCCTGTCGGGGCAGGGATCGTCGGCAAGACCGAGGTCCTCGCGCGCCGGCAAGGGGCCGATTTCAAGGCCGGTCAGGGGTTCTAGAACAGGAGGATCGATCGGCGCCTCGGCCATGAACCGGTCCCACCTCTGAGCCCAGCCATCGCGGCTCTTGAGTCTGCGCAAGACACCGCTTTGGCGGCACTCGGTCCAGTGGATGCCCCGCGACCTGCACCAGTCCGCCACGCGCTTGTCGCGCTCAAATGTCCACCGGTTTCCGGTCTCCTCGTGAGACCAGAGGCCTTCAATGTCGACCTGCCGCGCAAGCGTTTCGAAAACTGCAGTTATCTCGCCCGTTCGCACAACGAGCGCCTGTCCTTGTGCAGCGAGGTCCTGCCGAAGTTCCTGCAGGCACTCTTTCAGGAAAGCGAATTGCCGGCCGGAGACATCCGGTTGTTGCCAGAGACCGGGTTCAATCACGTAAAGCGGAAGGACAGGGCCGCGCAGGCTTGCCCGCTTGAGCGGCGCATGGTCCTGAACACGAAGGTCTCTTTTGAACCAGACAACCTGAACGGCAAGTGACACGGGCAGCAACGCTCATCAATTAAATTGAATTGCTTAGTCTACGCACGATCCGGCCGGTGGATCTTGCCCTGAAGGGCATTGATCAGAGCCCTTCAAAAAACCGCCGGCCATCTGGATCTGACAGGTCGTGCAGCCGGTTGGCGGCGTGGCGTGCGAACCGGTGCGTTACGGATTTGCGCGTGGCAGCGGCAAGCTTGTGCTCCGGCGCTTCGCGCAGGATTTCCGCGCCGAACCCGTCAGAGACGATCAAACCGGTCTCTTCCGGAAAAATATCAAGTGGCACATCCGGATGCGTTGCGAAGAAGAGCCGGTCGCAATGCTGGCGGTAGTCCGGCCACTTGGTATCCGCCCTGAAGTCTGCAATCGACGATTTAACCTCAACAATCCAAAGCTCGTGCTTCGGGCCGAGTGCAAGGAGGTCTGCCCGGCGCGCTGAGGCAAGCGTGACTTCCGGCAGGCAGGCGAAGTCGAACTGGCGCAACAGACGCGCGGTTCCACGCCAGACCTTGAGCGCTGTGTCCGATTGCCGGCCATCCGTCAGCGGATCCTCAAGCTGAATGCGGCCTGCAGGCTGGGAGGTTTTGGTTGCCATGCTTGATTTGTTCCATCTTTGTTCACATAATTCAAGACTTCGTTCACGGGATTGTCTTCAATTTTGCCAAATGGCGTGTTTCAGGATTGGAAACCCGCAGTTATGTTGAAAGGCGTCGATCCGGGAGGAAATATGCGTTTCGATCTTGCACTTTGCGGCGTCTTGTCTGCGGTACTGGTTCTGGCATTGCCGGGTTTGGGGCATGCCGCCAAGGGCGATCTGAAGATCCAGGTTCCAAAATCAGCTCCTCTCTTGAAGGGACGGACACTCGATCTCAGGTTCGCCGAATTCGCGCAGGGAATTTGGGTGCGTGACCTGAACGATTGTCCCGCAGCGCGCATCGATCAGGGAGCTCCGGGAAGCACGCTTGCAATCTATCGCGGCCTTTGGGAGATGCCCGACCGGATCTGCCAGGTCTACGGTGCCGAACTCGGGCGCCTCGACACGCAACGCGCGGCCATCAACTGCCTTCTGAAAAACGGGGCGCAAGCAATCGAGCTTGTAACGGTTCAGCCGAGGGGATCGAATGGCCTGATGGTGCAGGAAGGCGAAAGGCCGCCGGTGCATTTCCGGTTCTGCGAAAAGATCACGCCGGTGCTGAGAGCTGCCGACAACAAATAGGCATCACGTCACTTTGGTCTCAGATTTCGGGTCCGGCCCAGACTGTTGACTGGGCTGCCTTCTTCGGTGTTCTGGATTCTGCGATATGCGCTGTCATGGGATCCAGGCTGCAGAGCGCGTCATACTGGCTGAGGAACACCTGCCCCGTCAGGTGATCGATAAAGTCGGTGCGTTTCAGCCGGTCCATAACGGGTCCTTTAACCTCCGAAAGATGAAAGGCAACGCCGGAATCTGAAAGGCGGTGGTTGATTTCTTCCAGGCTCTCAAGGGCACTGGCATCGATTGCATTGACGGCCGGGCACATCAGGACGACATGTTCGATATTCGGTCTGTCCGCTACCAGCGCGTAAATCCGATCTTCCAGATAGCGTGAATTTGCGAAAAACAGGCTCTCATCAACCCTGAGCGTCAGGACGCGATCACCGGTGATGACGGCGTGCCGGTCAACATTGCGGAAATGCTCCGTCCCCGGAACGACGCCGACAATTGCCGTGTGCGGGCGGCTGCTTCGATAAAGATAAAGCGCAATCGACAGGGTGACCCCGGCGACGACACCGGATTCGACTCCGAAAAACAATGTGGTGCCGATCGTTGCCGCCATCGCGGTAAAATCGCTTTTGGAGTAGGTGTAGGTCCTCTTCACGGCACCGAGGTCCACCAGCGAAAGCACGGCGACGATGATCGTTGCCGCAAGCGTGGCTTGCGGAAGGTAGGTCAGGAGCGGTGTCAGGAAAAGCGTGGCAATTGCAATGCCGGCAGCGGTGAATGCTCCGGCGGCAGGCGTCGCGGCGCCCGCGTCGAAATTGACGACCGAGCGCGCAAAACCGCCGGTGACCGGATAGCCGCCGGAGACGGCTGACGCGATGTTGGACGCGCCGAGCCCGATGAGTTCCTGATCAGGTTCGATCCTTTGGCGTTTTTTCGCCGCGAGTGTCTGGGCGACGGAAACGGACTCCACAAAGCCGATCACGGATATCAGGAGGGCCGGACCCGCCAGCGCCAGCCAGAGCTCGCTGTCGAATGGCGGAAGTTGCGGCGCCGGCAGGCCTGACGGAATGTCGCCGACCAGGCGGACCCCTTCGTCACCGAGATTGAAGACAGCGGCTGCCGTCGTCGTAACGGCAACGGCGGCAACCGGACCGGCTTTGGTCAAAACGTCGGCCAGAAAGGGTTTAAGACCCACAGCCAGCAACTGGGCCTTGAGCCCTTTGCGCACCCAGAAAAGAAACACCGTAGCTCCAGTGCCGATGCCGACGGTGATCCAGTTGATCTCGTTAAGATGATAAGTGATCGACAAGAGGATTTCGGAGAGCGTATGCCCGTGTGCGGGAACGCCAAGAATGTGTTTGAGCTGGCTCGCTGCGATCAGCAGTCCGGAGGCGGTGATGAACCCTGAAATCACCGGATGGCTGAGGAGATTGGCCAGAAAACCGAGCCGGAACAGACCCATCAACACGAGCATCAATCCGGAAAGGAAAGCGAGGACGATCGCAGCGCCGAGATATTCCGGCGTGCCCTGCTGCGCCAGTTCCCCGACCGCTGATGCCGTCATCAGCGACACGACGGCAACCGGTCCGACGGCAAGCGCGCGGCTGGTGCCGAACAACGCATAGGCGACCAGCGGCATGATGGAGGCATAAAGGCCAACTTCAGGGGGCAGACCGGCCAGCAGCGCGTAGGCAAGGGATTGCGGGATCAGCATGATCGTCACGATCACCGCGGCCACGAGGTCGCTCGTCGCCGTTTCTTTTGAGTAGGATTTGCCCCAATCAAGGATGGGAAGATAACGCTTCAGGGGAGACATTCACTTGCCTTGACAGAAAACGAGCCGGTTACCCGGCTCGTAGTGGGGTCGGTCGAGTTGTACGGCCCGGTCAGGCCGCCGAGACTTTTTCGGGTTTGGCCATCCATTCCTTGCCGCGCAACATGGCACGCCAGTAGACGGGTGGCAGGATCCTTTCCTTCAGCAGCCAGGCCGTCCGCGTCGGCTTGGTCCCGTCCACCAGCCAACGCGGAAAGCTTGGCAACAGCGTCCCGCCATAGCCGAACTCGGCCAGGACGATCTTGCCGCGCTCGACGGTCAGCGGGCAGGAGCCGTATCCGTCATATTGCGCCGTGGCGCTGTGCCCCTTCATGTCTGAAACAATGTTCTCGGCAACGACGGGAGCCTGCTTGCGCGCCGCGGCCGCCGTCTTGGCATTGGGCGCATTCATGACATCGCCAAGCGACCAGATGTTTTCAAAGGTCTTGTGACGCAGGGTGGCTTGATCAACGTCGACCCAGCCAGCAGCGTCTGCGAGCGGTGAGACCCGGATGAAGTCCGGTGCAGTCTGCGGTGGCGTCACGTGGATCATGTCAAATTCAACGTCCACCTGAAGCGGATCCTGACCGGGACCGTTCACCTCGAAAGTCGCCTTTCGGGCAGGGCCGTCAATGGCAATCAGGTTGTGGAAGAAATTGAGCGAAGCGCCATAGCGTTTCACGTAGTCCATCAGGGCCGGGATATAATCCTTGACGCCGAAAAGGGCGCCGCCGGCATTCATGAACTGAATGTCGATACTTCCGAGATGACCAGCCTTGAGCCAATGGTCGGCCGACAGATACATCGCTTTTTGCGGTGCGCCGGCGCATTTTATCGGCATAGGCGGTTGCGTGAACACGGCGCGGCCTGCCTGCGTCTCCTGCACAAGTTTCCAGGTGTAAGGCGCGAGGTCGTATCGGTAGTTGGAGGTCACACCATTCTTGCCGAGCGTGTCGACGAGGCCTTCAATGCTGTGCCAGTCCAGTTTCAGGCCCGGGCACACGACGAGCCGCCCGTATTTAACCACCCGGCAGCCGTCCAGAATGACAGCATTGTCCTTCGGTTCGAACGCTGCGACGGCGGATTTGATCCAGTGCACGCCTCTTGGGATCAGCGATGCCATGGTCTTGGCCGTGTCGGCAGCCTGAAAGATGCCGCCACCGACCATGGTCCAGCCCGGCTGGTAATAGTGAACATCGGCCGGATCTATGATTGCGATGTCGAGATCGGACTTGCGCGACAGCAGACTTGAAGCAGCCGAAATACCCGCGGCCCCGCCACCGACGATGACGACGTCAAAGCGCGCATCTTCCGCCGTTTCCGTCGGGGTCTTGCCGCCGTTGGCGATCCGCCGCACGACGCCTGCCATGTCATATCCGGCGGAACCGGTCTGCTGCAGGATATCGGCGAGTGGCAGGTCCCCGGCCTGGGCGAGAGACCACAGCGTTGCGGATCGGGTTCCGGTCCGGCAATAGGCGAGCACGGGCTTCGGCAAAGCGTTCATGAGTTCGCCGAACATCACGGCATCTTCGTCACTCACCTTGCCCGCGACGATGGGTTGGTAACGCGTTTCAAGACCCAGCTTTTTCGCGGCAGCTTCTATCTCCTCGAATGTCGGCTGGTCTGCCGCCTCGCCGTCGGGCCGGTTGCAGATCACCGAGCGGAAGCCGCTCTGAGCGATCTCCGCCAGGTCTTCGGTCCGGATTTGCGGGGCGACGGAGATCTGTTCGTTGATGCTTTTCATGGTTCGCGCTGTCCTCCCAGTGGTCTGCTGCCGATCTTTAAAGTTCGTTCACAGGCACCTTCAGAAAGGTCTTGCCGCTTTCATCCGCCGGCGGCAGCTTGCCGGCGCGCATGTTCACCTGAAGCGAGGGTATGATCAGCTTGGGCATATCGAGGGTCGCGTCTCGCTCGGTCCGGAACTTGATGAAGTCGTCCCGCGTCTTGCCCCCGCCAACGTGGATGTTGTGTGCCTTTTCGTCGCCAACCGTGGTTTCCCAGGCAATATCGCGTCCGTTGGGGCCGTAGTCGTGGCACATGAACAGGCGCAGATCATCCGGCAGCGCCAGCACTTTCTGAATGGAGTCGTAAAGAACGGCCGCGTCGCCGCCGGGGAAATCCGCACGCGCCGAACCGCCGTCAGGCATGAACAGCGTGTCGCCGACAAAGGCGGCGTTGCCCATAACATGCACCATGCAAGCCGGGGTGTGACCGGGCGTCGACATGGAAAAGGCGGTCATCTCGCCGATCTTGTAAGTGTCACCGTCCTTGAACAGCTGATCGAACTGACTGCCGTCGCGCTGAAATTCCGTACCTTCGTTAAAGACTTTGCCGAAGGTCTCCTGGACTACGGTGATCTTGTCGCCGACACCGAGCTTGCCGCCAAGTTTCTGCTGGATATAGGGAGCGCCCGACAGATGATCCGCGTGCACGTGGGTTTCGATCAACCACTCGAGTTCAAGGTCGTTGTCCTCGATATAGGCAATGATCTCATCCGCGTTGTCGTAGGTGATGCGCCCGGCCGCATAGTCGATATCCATGACGCTGTCGACAACAGCGCAAGCGTTTGAAGCCGGATCCTTGACGACATAGCTGATTGTGTTCGTGGCCGGATCAAAAAAGCCTTTTACATCCGGTTTGACGTCCATATCGACGGGATAATTGGAACCTTGCATTTTGTTCTCCCTGAAGTTGATTGGATACCTGGGCTCGTCAGGCACCGGCCGTTTGTTCCTTGAACACAAGTCGTGTCGTCCATTTCGCGGTCAGCATGCCCGCCAGAATTGCGATAGCGGTCAGAAGCGGTCCGCTCATGCCCAGTCCAAGCACCGGGATCAGGCCACCCGGACAAAACCCGCTCATGCCCCAACCGATGCCGAAAACGGCTGAACCGCCCACCAGCTTCACATCAAGGTCCTGCCTTGTCGGCAATGCGAAGGCAGTGGCGAATGCCGGTTTGCCGAAGCGAAACACCAATCTGTAGCCAACGCCCGTTACAATGAGCGCGCCACCCATGACAAATGCCAGGCTCGGGTCCCATGTGCCTGCGATGTCGAAGAAATTCAGCACCTTGGCAGGGTTACCCATCCCGGAAATCAGGATGCCGCAGCCAAACAAGAGACCAATGGCAAAGGCAGAAATTATTCGCATCGACTCACCCTCCAAACACGTGTCGGATTAGGAAAACGGTAATTCCTGCTGTCGCCATGAAGGTGATGGTGGCAACAATCGAACGCACCGAAAATCGGGAAATGCCGCAAACACCGTGGCCGCTCGTGCACCCCGATCCGTAAGTCGTGCCAAGTCCGATCAGAAACCCGCCAACCACAAGAAGCCATGGTGAGGACGGGATACTGATGTCCGGAAGTTGCCCGGTTGCTCCGAGCAGGATCAGGGGGCTTGCAATCATCCCGGCAACGAATGCGGCGCGCCAGGCCCAGTCCTGACCGGTCTGTGTCGTCAAAAGCCCGTTGACGATGCCGTTGATGCCGGCAATCCGGCCGTGCAGCGCCATCAGGAAGACAGCGGCACATCCGATCAAAGCTCCGCCGGAAAGGCTCAATAGGGGCGTAAAGTCGGTCATGGTGGCTCCATTATTATGTTATTTTCGAATATATGAATATAATCATTTAGACGCAAGTGATTCCCCTTACCGAGACGGCAATATTCGAGCCGCGACGGTGTGCCGGGAAAACAGGCTTCAAGCGGCGGTGTGATTTAGATGGAGAGTTGCAGCATTTACTGTGCGGCCTTTTCGCTCAGAACCAAAACCACTTCCGTCCCGTCAGAACGATCCTTTGAGATGGCGCCTGGCATGAGCAGCGCGGGATTTTCCGATGGTGGGGGTGCGTAAAGATCCGTTCTTGGACCCGAGAATTCGCCCATCGGCCTCAGGATGTCTTCGTGAACGACACTGCCGAGGTAGAGCGGCTGCAGGTTGCCGCCCTCCAGAATCTGGTAGCGGCTTGGCCACAGTCGCAGCACCCAGCGTCCGCCGCGGCTTTCGTCGGAATCATTGCGGATCAGGACGAGATCGGGCTGCCGTCCGCTCTGGCTGCGAGGCAGGATCGGCAAGGAGTCGGGCGGTGTTTGGCCTTCGACGAAACCACCGGCTGTTGTCAGCGACCATTTCGGTGGCCGAAGCCAGCCGTCGCTCTCGGCAACTTTCTCAAACTGCGGCAGCGGTCCGGCATACTGGATGATCAGCGGTTCTTCCCGGTCGCCACTCAATTCGATCCGGCGGGCCGGGAGCGATTGCCATTCACTGTCACGCCACCCGGATGCCGTCAGCACCTCCGTATCGGCCCTCGGTTGGTAGGTCAAAAGCGCCTGGTCGAAGCTTGACCAGATATGCCACCCACCAAAGACCGTCAGCGTCGCCACGACAATGCCTGCAAGGGTCGCCCGTCCAATTTTTTCATTGTGGATCGGGCCGAATACAAAGGCGAAGGCCGACACCATGGCCGTGCCGAACAACAATCCGGCCACGACATCGGACAGCCAGTGTGCGCCAAGATAAACGCGGGAGAACCCGATGGTGATCACGAGCGTGGCGCTTATGGTGAAAATCGTCGCCTTCAGCCACCTGCTCAAGTCATGCGCAATCAGCACGGCGCAGATACCGAAGAGGACAGCCGTCAGTGTCGCGTGACCGCTTGGAAAACTGTAGGCATCAGCTCCTGCATAAAGCTCAATGGGGCGCGACCTGTGCAGGATCAGTTTGAACAATGGAACAAACATCGCCGTTCCGGCCATGGCGATGACAAAGCCGATACCGCGCCGCCAGGCCTTTTTTCCGAAGAGATAGGCCGCAACTGCAATTGAGACTGCCGTCACGACAATACCGTCCCCGAGCATGGTGAAAAAGACCATGATCTGGTCGCCGACGGTTGTGCGCACGCTGTCGAAGAAATTCAGGATCGACAGGTCCGCGCGCACCATCGGTTCGCCTGGTGCGACTTGCCCAACCAGCCAGAAGAACGACGGCATGGTGATCAGGAGCAACAGCGTTGAGGCAAGCATTCCCGCAGAGCGCGGATGGGCCGGGTCGAAATTCCGCGCGATCCATTGCGATACGCGGTCAGGGTGCTTGGAGAACCAGGCGACGATCGCGGCATGCGCGTTCGGAAACAAGGGCAGGATAATCAGAATGAGCCATCGCCCCAGCATCACGATCAGGAAGATGATGAAGAGAAGCGCACCGAGAACGAATGCAAGTCGTCCGCTGATCTGGCCAATCGCGCTGAGGGCTGTTCCGGCAATGATGCCCGGGCCCATATGCGCGATCGTCCAGGCAAAGGCTGAAGTCACATTGACGATGCTGAAGCGGGTAAAGTTCATGCCCGCCATTCCGGCAATGCCGGGCACTATGGACTTCACACCCGGCACGAAGCGGCCGAAGAAGACGCTTTTGCCACCGTGGCGCTCGAAGAACTTCTCTCCGCTTTCGACCATGTGACTGTACTTGTTGAGCGGCCACATGCTCTTGATCCTGTCCTTGAACCTCCAGCCGATCCAGTAGGAAATGGCGTCTCCAGCAGTCGCACCGAGCGTTGTCCAGATGAAGAGCGGCACCGGATCCAGCTTGCCGAGACCAACCAGCGTACCTGCTCCAACCAGGACAACGGTTGTCGGTACGAACAAACCGATGATGAACAAAGCCTCGCCCATGGCCGCCAGAAAGCAGATCAGGCCTGCAAGCCCGGGATTTTCTGCGATGAAGGTCAGTACGGGATCAAGAAATTCTGTCACGGACGTTTGTCGGTCTGACTGTAAATCAAAAGTGTTGTGGCCAAGTTCCGGAAAGGAAATCAGTCCGGCGATTCGGCTAAGGTTTCATATAAGCGCTGGTACTGGCAACCAATAGCGAAATTTGATGCCCTTTTTGACGCAAAAGGAGACAATCGAAAAACCAAGCTTGGTTGCTTTTCAAGGCGCGATGGAAGCGGGCGACTTCGGAAATGCTGCAGAGGGTCCGAATTGATCTGCCCTGGGCCAGGTTTTCTAGCCAGTCGGAGCGCCGGCACCCAGCTCGTGGCCCATCAGCCCATCACATGGAACAGGTTTTGTCGGCAGGTCCGAAAGCAGGACCACTCGGTTCTGAGTTCTCCAGAGAAACACTGGATTTACCCCATATTCGCCCAGTTTGATTTGAGCCATGGCCTTTTGGTGCGGGCTGCGACAAGATGCACGGGGAACGCTTTTCTTAGGAGCAGCAATGTTTGAATCCGCCCGTTTGCCGCAAAAAATGACCAAAAAAGCTTTCAAGAAACTGGAGCCGAAACTTCGCGAGGCTCTGCTTGCTGCACAACTGCCGGTGATCGAGAAACAGCCATTTTCAACGTTGATCCTTGTGGATGGTCTGGACGGGGCGGGCAAGGGTGAGGCGGTCGCACGGCTTTACGGCTGGATGGACGCGCGGCATCTGGTCTGCAATGCCTACGGCGAACCGACGGACGAGGCCCGAATGAGGCCGCCACTTTGGCGCTATTGGCGCGACCTGCCGGCCAAGGGTGAAACGGCGATCGTTTTCGGCAGCTGGTATCAATCCGTTCTCAGGGACTGGATTTACAAGAGGATCGATGAGGACGCGTTTGAAAAAGCGCTTGCCCGCATTCGCCGGTTTGAGGAAATGCTCGCGCATGAGGACGTGCTCGTCCTGAAATTCTGGTTCTTCCTGCCCAAGGATGTTCAGAAAGAACGCTTGAAAAAAATCGAAAAGAAAAATGCCGCGCGTCATGTTCTGGCGGATTGGGCCGCGCTGAAGCACCATAAAAAAGCAAGCGAAGCCGGCGAAAAAATCATTCTGGAAACAAGCAAGGGCAACGCCCCCTGGTTTGTCATTCCGTCACAGGACGCAGAGTACCGCGACTCTGCGGTGGCCCAGACCGTGGCAAGGTCAATGAGCCTGAAACTGGAGGACGGTCAGGAAAAGACCGTCGCCGCTCCGCCGGTCGTTGGCGGTCTGCAGCGGGAAACAGCAGTCGATACCATTGATCTCACAGCGACGCTGGAACGGGAGGAATACACAAGCCTTCGCGAAAAATACCAGGAAATCCTGTCGGAGCTGTCCGATCGTAAATCCATGTCGAAGACGGGCGTGGTTCTGGTGTTCCAGGGCAACGATGCCGCTGGCAAGGGCGGTGCGATCCGCCGCGTCATTCGTCCGCTGGATCCCAGGATCTACAAGGTTCATCCGATTTCAGCACCAACGGACGAGGAAAAGGCGCGTCCCTATCTGTGGCGCTTCTGGCGGCGGGTGCCGCGCAAGGGGCACTTCGCCATCTTCGACCGGTCCTGGTATGAGCGCGTCCTTGTCGAAAGGGTGGAAGGGTATGCCGGCCACGACGACTGGCTCCGGGCGTATAACGAAATCAACGAATTCGAGCAGGAACTGTCCGACTTCGGATTTATCATCTGCAAGTTCTGGCTCGCGATATCGGAAGAGGAACAATTGCGCCGCTTCAAGGCTCGCGAGGATACGGCTTACAAGCAGCACAAGATCACGGACGAGGATTGGCGCAACAGGCTGAAATGGGACCAATATGCCATCGCGGCGGGTGACATGGTCGACAGGACCTCAACCCACTATGCGCCCTGGACATTAGTGTCCTCAGAGAACAAGAAACACGCCCGTATCCAGGTTCTCAAAACCATTTGCAAGCGCCTGGAAGAGCGGCTTTAGAGACTGCTCCCCACAAGCCCGGCTCGTTGCGGAAAGCTTTCTTCGTCAGAATGGAACTCACAAGGCTTCCGACAGGTAGTCGATGGCCGCCTGGACGCCGCCCTTGCCATGTGGGATCGACAATTTCTCCAAACCAAGTTCGATCGCAGACAATGTCCCGAGCAGCATGACCGCATTGACATGACCCATATGGGCAATGCGGATGCCTTTTCCGGAGATTTCACCGATCGTTCCTCCGATCGTAACGCCGCACACTTCCTTGGTGAATTGCCTCAGATCCGAAGCATGGTCGCTTTCGAGGCGCACGACCGTGACGCTGTTGGAACGTGCGTGCGGTTCTGAGATGTTGAAGTCCACAACGCCTCCTTCGGACCATGCACCGACCGCGCGGCGCGTTGCCTCCGCCAGAAGCGCATGCCGGTGCCATGCTTTTTCCAGGCCTTCGCCAAACAACAATTCCATGGCCTTTTGAAAGGCGTAAAGAAGATGCTCGGGCGGGGTGCCACAGTATTTTTGATAATGTTCCGGCCCTTGCCGGAAGGTCCAGTCGGTGTAGTTGGTTCGAAGGTTTGCCGTTTCATGCGCCTTGTCGGCCTTGGGACTGGCAGCGACAAACGAAAGGCCGGGAGGGCACATCAGGCCTTTCTGTGAACCGGTCAGGGCGACATCGACACCCCAGGCGTCCATTTCAAAGGGCATACAGCCGAGCGAGGCAATCGTATCAACCATGAACAGTGCCGGGTGCCCCGCCGCATCGATGGCTTTGCGAAGCGCGGCGATATCGTTCCAGACACCGGATGCGGTATCGACCTGGACAACCAGAATGGCGGAAATCTCGTTATTGATATCCTGCCGGAGCCGTTCCTCCAGACGCGCCGGTTCAACACTCCTGTCCCAGGAACCGGGCAGAATTTCAGCCTGCAATCCGGCAACTTCCGCAGCTTCACCCCATCCGAGCGCGAACCTGCCCGATTCCAGCACGAGGATCTTGTCACCTCGCTTCAGCGTGTTGCAGAGCGCAGCATCCCAGGCGCCGTGCCCATTTGCGGCGTAGATGTAGGTTTTGCCCTGGGTACGGAACACGTGCTTGAGGCGTTCCAGGCAATAGGCCGTCGTGTCCAGAAGCGGGCCTTCGTAAATGTCGACAGCAGGCCGGTGCATGGCTCTGAGGACCTCTTCCGGGACATTGGTCGGCCCTGGAATCATCAGAAATTCTTTGCCATGGCGAAGCGACATTTGATTTCCTTTGTTGAGGGTCGGGCTGAAGAGGCAAACGTCTTCTCAAAAACCCGATTGAACGGAGGCAGAGCACCGAAAATTGCCTGCCTTGGCTTTTGCGTCAAGGGAGCAGTTTGATCTGCGGCAGCGGAGCGCCGGCCGTCTCGAAGGAATTGGTCGACAGCAACATAAATGTGCGCTCGCGAGCACGGCCCTGGCCGCCCTTGGAAAATTGCAACGCCTCCATTAGGGTGCCGAAGCAGAATCGGTTTCATTAATTGATCCAGCCCCTTCTTTTGAGGGTGTCATCTAAGCCTATGTTTCACAAACGTATTGCGTCCGCCGGTCGGCACCCAAGCGGCGGATGTCTCACAATTCCAACGAAAATGTCTTGTTTCCCTTTGGTAAATTCTTCAAGTTAGCGTTGGTCGGTATCGTCGGTTAGGCGTTTCAGCATGATTTTGGTCGAACAAGGACAGAGCCCGCTTATTCTGTGCCTGCCTCACAGCGGCTCGGATGTGCCAAAGGCTGTGAACACCCGGCTAAACGCAACCGGTCGATTGCAGGCGGATCTTGCCTGGCGTCTTGAGCGCGTGTTCGACTTTTACAAAGACCTGGACATGACGGTCATAAGGTCGTCGGTCTCGCGCTACGTCATCGATTTGGACAAGGACCCGTCAACATACGCAAATGCGCCAACAGACACTGCTGGCTCCCTTTGCCCGGCACTCACCCTTGACGGAAAGCGAATTTATCAGGACGGAGAAGAGCCTGGCCCGACCGAAGCCGAACAGCGTGTTCTCTTGTTTCATCAGCCCTTTCACAAGGCTCTGCTCAGTCAGATCGACAGACTGACGCGGATACACGGGCGGGTGGTGATCCTCGACTGTCAGTCCATGCGCTCCCAGATCAAGGGAGTAACCGACAAGGGATTGCCGCTGGTGAATATCGGCAGCCTCGACGGAGCGTCTTGCAATCGCGATCTCCGCAACCTTTTTGTCGGCTCATTCAACGGCTTGGAGGGCTTCACGATCGGCGTCGACGAACAGACTCGTGGCGGCTTCATCGCGCAATGCTACGGGCGTCCTGGCCAAGGTCTTCATTGCATGACTTTCCTGTTGGCGCAGCGCGCCTACCTTCGGCATGAATCTCCGCCGTTCGAACCGGACAAGACGCGTATCGCGCGATTGCAATCCGTGCTGAAAGACAGCTTTTCCCGAATAATTGACTGGGCCAGTGTCGGAGCAAAGCCGCAAGCGGTGGCCGCTATCTCCGCTCAACCGGACACGTTCGGGCAGGCCGCTGGACAAGCAGAAGTCGACGCACCGGCACCGGTGAACGAAGCGACTGACCAGACGGCGAATGATGCCGGTCCGCAAGCCGAGGTGGATGCCGGAATGGAGCACGAGATCATTCCAGTCGATCCTATGACCTTGCCGAAATTGCCGAAAGCCACTGATGCACCGGCAAACAAAAACCTGCCGTTGCAGGTGGCCGAATAAGGGGCGCTAAATGCGCAGATTGTCAGTTGGAGGCAACTGATGGTCTGGAAGGTTCTCTAAACGACATTCTTTTCGACAATGGGTGCATTCGCAGCCAGGCGTTCAATCGACAACGGTGTCAGATCGAGTGTCTGATAGGACCCTGTGGTGATTAGCTCGGCGAGCCCCCGCCCAACCGCCGGCGATTGTTGCAAGCCGTGGCCGGAAAAACCCAGTGCCAGATAATATCCGTCAAGCCCGTTGATGCCGCCGACGAAGGCATTGTGATCGAACAGGTTCATGTCATAGGTGCCGGCCCAGGCTGCTCCTGGCTGGATTGTCTCGAAAGCGGGCACGCGCGCGGCAAGCACTGGCCAAATATGCTCTTCGAACAGGTCGTGGTCGACGTTGAGATCTGTTGAGTCCGGATCGCGATCGGACGGAGGCGCCGAGCCGCAGATGTAGCCGGTGCCCTCTGGGCGCACATAGGTACCACTCGGATCGATCAGAAGGGGAAAGCGCTCCAGCTGCTCCCGGCAGTCGAATGTGAAGACACAGCGCTTGCGTGGCACGACCGGAACGTTCAATCCGGCCTGAACGCAAAGATCCGGACCGCCCGATGCGCCGGCGCAATTGACGACAACGGCCGTAGTGACTGTTTCGCCCGTCGAAAGGGACACGCGCCAACCGGAATTCGCTTGCTGTGCGACCTGAGCCCTGGCTGCTTGATAGTCGACACCCAGCGATCGCGCCTTCTTGCGAAAGGCCTGCATCAACCCGTAGCCGTCGAACCAGCCCTCGCCAGTGAGACCATGGCACCCGGCCCTGAGATCCGAAACGGTCAACCAGGGAAATCTTGATTTAAGTCCGTCCGTATCGAACAGCGCGTTGTCGGCACCTAAGCTTTTCTGTAGCGCATGGTTTTCTTCAAGGACATGGGCCTTGTTGGGTCTTGCCAGAAAGAGGTACCCCCCTTCCTTCAAGCCGATATCAGGCCTGTCGCCATTGACTGCCAGTGTCTCGCCGATCTCGCGGAGGAAGCGGACCCCGTAAAGCGAGATCTCTATATTGATCGCCGTCGAGAATTGCTGGCGGATCGAGGCTGCTGACCTTGCCGATGCGCAGATCTCGTAAGCCGGATCTGCTTCCACGACGATGATGCGGCCTTTGAAGTCGTCCCTGAGCGCGAGATGACAAGCCACGGAAGAGCCCATCACGGCGCCGCCGATAATGACCACATCCGCAGTCCGATCCGTCATGATGTCATCCTGGCTGAAACTGTTTGCACACCGGATGCTGATTTCGCGCGATTAGAAGAACGCCTGCAGGCCGGTCTGCGCACGGCCCAGGATCAGAGCATGAATATCGTGCGTACCCTCATAGGTATTTACGGTTTCCAGGTTCTGGCTGTGCCGCATCACATGATATTCTTCCTGGATGCCGTTGCCGCCATGCATGTCGCGCGCCTGGCGGGCGATCTCAAGTGCCTTGCCGCAATTGTTCCGCTTGATGATGGAGATCATCTCCGGGGACACTCTTCCGGCGTCGAACAGTTGGCCGACCCTGAGCGCGGCTTGCAGTCCAAGCGCAATCTCGGTCTGCATATCGGCGAGTTTTTTCTGAAACAGCTGTGTTTGCGCGAGCGGCCGGCCGAATTGTTCGCGATCGAGACCGTATTGGCGTGCACGGGTCCAGCAGTCCTCGGCCGCCCCCATGGAGCCCCACGCAATGCCGTAGCGGGCCCTGTTGAGACAACCGAACGGACCTTTCAAGCCGGAAACATTCGGCAAGAGAGCCTCTTCGCCGACCTCAACACCGTCCATGACGATCTCGCCGGTGATGGAAGCGCGCAGGGACAGTTTTCCGCCGACTTTCGGTGCGCTCAGTCCTTTCATGCCCTTGTCCAGAACAAAACCTCGGATGGCGCCGTCATGGGCCTCGGACTTTGCCCAGACAACAAAGACATCGGCAATCGGTGCGTTGGAGATCCACATCTTGGTTCCGGTAAGCCGGTAGCCGCCGTCGGTCTTTTCCGCGCGTGTGCGCATGCCGGCGGGATCAGATCCGGCGTCCGGTTCGGTCAACCCGAAGCAGCCGACAAATTCGCCGCTTGCCAGCTTCGGCAGATACTTCCGGCGCTGCTCTTCGGAGCCGTAGGCGTAAATCGGATACATGACGAGCGACGACTGCACGCTCATCATCGAGCGGTAGCCGGAATCAACGCGTTCGATCTCACGCGCAACAACGCCATAGGATACGTACGACGCTCCGGCGCACCCATAGTCCTCCGGCAGTGTGACGCCGAGCAGACCGAGTTCCCCCATCTCATTGAAGATGGTTCTGTCCGTTGTCTCGTCCCGGTAGGCATCGATGATACGCGGAAGCAGCTTGTCCTGGGCATAGGCCCTGGCGGTGTCCTGGATGAGCTGTTCATCTTCTTTGAGCTGGTCGCGCAGGAAGAAAGGGTCCTGCCAGTCGAATGTGCCACCACCAGAGGGGGAGGATTTGATATTTGCAGGTGCGTTCATGGACTTTCTCCCGTGTGCGGTCCGCGCGAAGCCAAGCTGTCTTTTTTCAGATGGATTTTGCGCCGGAACTCCAGGGTCGTGACCCCAGATCATTCTGTTTTTTCGAGTGTGCACTCGGTTTCGTTTGCAGAAAAGCGAAAGCTGGTTCAACATTCATGACGAATCGGAATGAACTAGGTTTTATCTGTGAAGCGTGCCTTCATCCCTTCAGCGGACACTTTGATCGCGTTTGAAAGCGCGGCCAGACATTTGAGCTTCACCCGGGCGGCAGAAGAGCTGCATTTGACGCAGGGCGCCGTCTCAAAGCAGGTCCGGCATCTTGAAGACAGGCTCGGGGTCGAACTGTTTCGCCGCGTGCGTCAGCGCATCGTGTTGACCGATGCAGGCCGCCTCTATCTGCACGACATTCGCGGCGCCCTGGAACAGATGACCGCAGCCACCCGCCAGGTCATGTCCTATGCGGGCAGTGCTGATGTTCTGAACCTTGCGGTTCTGCCTACCTTTGGAACACGCTGGCTTGCGCCAAGGCTGGCGGATTTCGCACGCCGCTACCCCGACGCTGGACTGAACCTGAGCGTCCGCCTGCAACCGTTCGACTTTGACGAGGAGCCGTTTGACGGCGCGATCCATCATGGCGGCCCGGTCTGGGCAGGCGCCATCGCCGAAAGACTGTTCGCCGAAGAAGTCATACCGGTGGCTTCAAGAATGTTCGCGGCGAAGTACGAAATTCAGGCGCCGGAGGATCTCGCCCGGGTGCCGCGTCTTCAGTTGGCAACCCGCCCGCTCGCGTGGCGGCAATGGTTCGATCTTGCCGGTGTCGAAACGGACACTGCCTTTCAGGGAGCACGTTTCGAACAATTTGTAATGATAACGGAAGCCGCCGTCCACCATGCGGGGGCAGCCCTGATCCCGCGCTTTTTCATCGAGGCGGAGCTTGCATCCGGACGGTTGGTGCGTTTGTTTGATCTGTCATTGGACCAGCAGACAGCCTATTTTTTCGTTTATCCGGAAGGCCGGACCATGCGCCCGGTCGTCGCTGCATTCCGCCAATGGCTGATGGAAGAGGCGAGAACTGCACGCGTCAACCGCGAGACCATGTTGCCCGAGTGAGGGCTGCCTGAGTAAGGAATGAATACTTTTGAAGAAGACGGACAAGCAGCACCTGCGGCTGATCCTGAACGGCAAATCCGCAGCTCGCAATGACGTGCGCACGGCCATCAGCGTGGTTCGGGCCATGGGGCACGAGGTTTCGGTAAGAGTGACCTTTGAAGCCGGCGATACCGAGCGCCTGGCGAAGGAGGCCCTGCGCGATCATCCGTCGGACAGGATCGATACCCTGGTCAGTGCAGGCGGCGACGGCACGATCCACGAAGTCGTGGATACGGTGCTGCATGAGTTGAAGGATGGCGAAAAACCGCCCTTCGCCTTTGCGGTTCTGCCGCTTGGAACGGCAAATGACTTTGCGCGCCATATCCGCCTGGATCCGGCCGATATTCCGGGATGCCTGCGCTTTGCCGCGCGCGCAAGTGCGAAACCCATGGATGTCGGCAAGGTCAATGGCTGTCACTTCGTCAACATGGCAACCGGTGGCTTCGGGACACAGGTAACGTCACAGGCCGATCCCAATCTGAAACGGGTTCTGGGTGGCGCAGCTTATCTCTTTACCGGTCTGCACAGGTTTTCCGAGCTGGCCGCCTGTGAAGGCCGGATCGAGGCAGAGGGCTTTGCCTGGGAGGGCGCCTTTCTGGCGCTTGCGATCGGCAACGGTCGCCGCGCCGGTGGCGGCATCCGCTTGTGTCCGCGCGCAAAGCTCGACGACGGTTTTCTCGATTTGACGATCCTTCCCTTTCCAAAATCCGGCAAGGTCACGGACCTGTTGTCGACACTTTTGGACAGCGGCGTTGATGGCATGAAGAGCGGCCTGATCCAGAGAAAGGCACGCGAAATCACCATCAAGACGGCAAATCCGGTTCAGTTCAATCTGGATGGTGAGCCGATGAATGGACAGGACTGGAAGATTGGGATAAGGCACCACCAGATTGCCATGCGGCGCTAGCGGTATCGATTTAGCCACCAGCCGCCAAAAAAGATCCAGACGCAATGATGGACGAGTACCAGTTCAAAAACTTCCTGAAGTTCGCGCCCGCACGCCTTGGGCTTCTTCCGAAAAAACATCTTCTGGTGCACATTCCAAAAAACGGGGGGATGGCAATCCGCCAGGCACCGGCGCTAAAGGACAAAATCGTTCTAGCGCATAGACGGCGACTGGTGAGTAAGAAATATGCCGACGACCTTCTTGCATTCAAGGAATCTTACGGCCTTCATCCCGGATACGAGCACGCCAGGCTCCGCGACATTGACCATTCCGTGCGCGCGGGCTCGATACCGTTTGCGATCATCAGAAACCCTTGGGCTCGTACATTTTCCAGGTACAAATTCTATCTGCAGACAGGTGGCGGCGACCTGCCGGAGCGTGAGCTGTCGGTCGAGGGGTTCGATGCGTTCCTGGAAACACGGCATGAATTTGGAACAAGAGAGTTTTTTTGGCATCGGGCGTCGCTCGGCTGGTACCCGCAAACCGATTATGTTGTCGACGAGAGCGGAAAGCTCGCAGTGGATATCTTGCGCCAGGAAAATTTGAGCGATGAGGTGTCGCGTTACTTCAAAGTTGCAGGCAGACTTGCATCGAAAAACGTCTCCCGCAACGCAGGTGCTCACTACACTGACTTCTTCACCAAAAGCACAATACAGGCCATCGCCGACTGGTACGCGTCCGACATCGAGCTGTTCGGCTTCGATTTCGACACTCCTGCGCAAAAAAGTACGGTTTTCGCGACCGCCCCCTAGGACCAGGCGCTATTCGTCCTTGTTTGTCCAGACACTGTTTCCCTCAACAACCGTCTTTTTCAGACCGACGTCTTCCCGATGCGCTCTGCCGATATCTGTCGCAACATATTCACGGCGCTTTCCGATGAAGTGGTTACGATAGCGCGCCGTATATTGATTGAGCTCTGGATTTAGAGCGTTCAGCTGCTTCTCGGGGTCGAGGTCGTCCCGCATCAGTTCGGCGCAACGATGCGCAAACTCTCGTTTTACGAAACTCGGACTGGTTGTGAAGATCGGTCTCTTCCTGTTGAGGCCCTTGCCGAGGTCTTTTCCGAGGATTTTGAACCGGCTGGGTTCATAATGATACGCCGAACGGTAGCCCCAGTTCTTTTCCTTGGTCATCAACGTAATCTGAACGACCCGTCTTTTTAGCGAATTTGCGAAATCATCATACGTGACATCCCTCGCCAGAACCCAGTCATCCTCTAAATGAAAGCTCCATTCGGAGACCGGTTGCTTCCAAAGCCATTTGACCGCTTTGGTAAAGTGCGGGGTGTCGGGTTTGTTGGCCACAACGGCAGGGAAAAAGTCCCTGCAGATGCTTTCGCATGCGTCGACCTCTGCGGTTCCCCCTTCGAACGGATCTATGTTGACATAAAGGGTTTCCAGCGAGAAATGACGGAAGAGCCGTTCCGAAAAGCTCTCAAGGGTCTTTTTCAGAAGGCCCGTCCGCGCGCCGGACACCAGCGTTACATCAATCGGTATCTTTTTGTGCATCTGGATCGGGCTGGAAAGAACCGGGCCGCGCCTCTCGACTTGGCGAATAAATCCGAAACGTTATGCCAACATGAATGTCGGAAATCCAGTGGCTGTTTGATGGGTCGATGTTTACGGACACATCACGGCCACCGGCAATCACAACAGTTACGGCCGTGTTGAGAAGGAATTCGAGTTTGGCGTTTTCCGCTTTTTTTTCGATGTCGGAACGACTATAACGCTGCGATCCATCGCCTTGTTGGCAGGCCGGTTACGTGTTGAATTCAATGTGAGAATTGGATCAGCATCGACGGCGCAGGTTTTCCTCGTTGACTGACTTTTGGAAATCAACCGGGATGCCTGCACATCATATTCGAGAAAAATGACAAAGACAGCACTTATCACCGGTATCACAGGACAAGACGGCGCTTATCTTGCCGAGCTGCTGCTTGGAAAAGGATATACGGTTCACGGCATCAAGCGACGGTCCTCGTCCTTTAACACCGCCCGTATTGATCACTTTTACCAGGACCCGCACGACCGGGATGTCAAACTGCATCTGCACTACGGGGATATGACGGATGCAACAAACCTGATCCGTATCGTTCAGGAAGTTCAACCGGACGAGATCTACAATCTGGCAGCCCAAAGCCACGTGCAAGTCTCGTTTGAAACACCAGAATATACCGGAAACGCGGATGCTCTTGGAACGCTTCGTTTGCTCGAAGCGATCCGGCTTCTCAACCTCACGGAAAAGACAAGATTTTATCAGGCCTCCACATCTGAGCTCTACGGTAAGGTGCAAGAGGTGCCTCAAACCGAGAAGACGCCATTCTATCCGCGCAGCCCCTACGCCGCGGCCAAGCTTTATGCCTACTGGATTGTCGTGAACTATCGCGAAGCGTACGGAATTCACGCCAGCAACGGCATCTTGTTCAATCACGAAAGCCCGATCCGCGGGGAAACCTTCGTCACGCGAAAAATCACGCGGGCCGTCGCTGCAATCAAACTCGGTTTGCAGGATCGGCTCTATCTCGGCAACCTGGACGCAGAGCGCGACTGGGGTCACGCAAAGGATTATGTCGAGGGCATGTGGCGGATCGTACAAAACGATGTCGCGGATGATTTTGTGCTGGCGACGGGTGAAAAGCATTCCGTTCGTGAATTTGTCGAGCTGGCCTTTGGCGAGGTTGGAATTGCACTTCGCTGGGAAGGCGAAGGTGTGGACGAACAGGGGATCGATAAAGAGACGGGCAAAGTGATTGTCTCGGTCGACCCCCGTTACTTCCGACCAACAGAAGTCGACCTTCTGATTGGCGATGCGAGCAAAGCGCGCGATACTTTGGGCTGGATGCCAAAGACGTCATTCAAGGACATGATCGCGCAAATGGTGCGGTCGGACCTGGAGACGGTTCCGGCAGAGTTGAATGGCGCCGGCAATTCATCGCGCATGGACGCCTGACAAGGGGCCCGGATGCACACTGCACCTCAGACTGACCAAGAAACTGGCAACCGGTACGACCTGACCGGAAAGAAAGTCTATGTTGCCGGGCACAGGGGCATGGTTGGCAGTGCTCTGGTGCGTCGCTTGCAGGCTGAGAACTGCGAAATTGTCGTGGCTTCCAGCAAGGAACTGGATCTGCGCAATCAGAGCGATGTTAAGGACTGGATGGACCGGACACGTCCCGAGATCGTTTTTCTGGCGGCTGCTCGCGTTGGCGGTATCCTCGCGAACAGCTCAAGACCTGCTGAGTTCCTCTATGACAACCTCATGATTGAGGCCAATGTCATTCATGCCGCCTACCAAATCTCCGTTGAAAAACTTGTCTTTCTGGGGTCGACCTGCATTTATCCCAAACATGCACCGCAGCCTATCCGCGAAGACAGTCTGTTGACCGGTCCGCTTGAACCGACAAACGAGTGGTATGCGATTGCCAAGATCGCCGGCATCAAATTGTGCCAAGCCTATCGCGAGCAACATGGCTGCGACTACATTTCAGTTCAGCCCACAAATCTCTATGGACCTGGAGACAACTACGATCTTCAGTCAAGCCACGTTTTGCCGGCTCTCTTGCGAAAAGCGCACGAAGCGAAGGGCGCTGGTCAGGACACACTTGAGGTTTGGGGCAGCGGCACGCCGTTGAGGGAGTTTCTGCATGTCGATGATCTTGCAGATGCTGTCGTGCATCTCACCAAGACCTATTCGGATGCGAAACCCGTCAACATAGGATCCGGAGTGGAAATCAGCATTCGGGCCCTGGCGGAACTCGTCTGCAATATTGTCGGCTTTGAAGGGACGCTGAAATTCGACGCAAGCAAGCCCGACGGAACACCACGCAAACTTGCCGATACCTCTTTTTTGAATTCGCTCGGCTGGAACGCCGCGCGCAGCCTGAAAGACGGCGTGATGCAAACTTATGCGTCTGCATTTGAAGAAATATGAACCTGGACAGCAACCTTGATGACTGAGGACACCTCAGCGCACCGGCAACCCGTGCTTTTGATTGTCGAACGTAAGCTGATCCGAAATCGTGGACACCAGCACACTCAGGTCGCCGCGCTACGCGACCTCTATCCCGAGCACAAGATCGAGCTTTTGACAGGCGAAGGCTACGACGGATTTTTGGGCGAGGCGTTCGCACGGATCCGAGACACGGACCTGGAGGCCGCGAAACTTTACTGGCGGCTGGCGAATGGAACCTTACGGCAAAAAGCCGATGCGGCCCTGCGTGCCGCCGTGGCTGGCAGGTTTTGGCGCCTTCCGAGGTCGCCCTACGGCCAGACGCTCCGGCAGCCTTGCGGAACCGGCAAGCTGACTGATGCGGATACAATGATTATTCCCTCTGCCGACCTTGAGGCTTTGGAATCGGTCTGCGAGCTGTCTGGCGCTTCCGGATTGGCAACGCCGAAGATCGTCCTTCGGTTCCTCGACCCTCAGTTGGGTGAACACAAGCACACGCGCCGCGCTGCGCGTATTGCTGCCCTGGCCGAAGAGCTGGCCAAGCCGAACCGGATAGAGCTCTTTTGCGAAACAGAAGAAATGGCTGCGTATCTGACCAGCACTTATGGACTGGAAACCAAGGGTGGCTTTTATCTGCCTTGCAGTTTCGATCCCGCGGCAATTCCGGCGGAGCTGCCGTTGCGAAGCAAATCCGCGCCATTCAGGATTGGCTTGTTCGGCGCCCCAAGGCCTGGGAAGGGCTATGAGCGCATTCGCGGAATAGTGTCCTGCATCGAAGACCGGCTTCAATCCACATTGCTGGATAGGCCAATAGAGATTTTGCTACAGGGCAGCGAAGAAACTTACGACGAGGGCGGCGTCTACTCTTTCGCGAGAGAATACAAGGCTGACGAGGGACCGCTTCGCATTTTGAAACTCTCCGACCGCCTGGACCCGAGTGAGTTCACAAACCACTTTCTTTCAGCCGATGCGATCTTGCTGCCATACGACACTGCTGTTTATGGCCTGCAAGGATCGGGGATCATCCAGGATGCGGTCGCGGCGGAAAAAGTCGTCATTCATTCGAAGGGGATCTCCATGCAGGCGTTTCTTACGCACGGCAACGCAATCTCAGCAGTCAGTGACGAAGAATTCGCCAGCGGAATAGTCAAGTTGGTGTCCACGGACGCATCGCACGGGGAGGCGCGCACCGCTGCCAGGATGTACTATGCTGAGTGCCTGTCGCAAGCCATGCCCAAATGACGCTTCCAAGGAAACCGATTGGCCGTCCGGTCAGCCTGGCTGAAAGACGCTGATTGACAGCAATTGCGCTTTCTCATATCGAGCGAAGTCTTATCGAAGGCAGATTTGCCTGAAATTCGTGTGAGCAACTCAAAAAGATGCCGACAGATCGACAGGGTCCAGGCAGGAGGACAAGATGATTGCTGTTCCGTACGGAATGACGGTTCACGGTGAAGAGGAAATCAACGCCGTGGTCGAAGTGCTGCGGACCTCCACGCAAATGGGGCGAAACGTTCGCGAATTCGAAAGCAAAAATGCGGAACTATTCGGCAAGAAGCACGGACTGATGGTGAATTCCGGGTCTTCCGCCTTGGAGATTGCGATCGAATTGCTGGACCTTCCGGAGGGCAGCGAAGTCATTACGCCGGTTCTCACGTTTTCCACCACTGTGTCCTGCATTCTGAGAAACAGGCTCGTCCCGGTCTATGTCGATGTCGTGCCGGGAACTTACGTGGTTGACGTGGATTCGATTGAGGCGAAAATCTCTGACAAAACCGCGGCAGTCGTTATTCCCAATCTCGTTGGCAACATTCCCGACTGGGAAAAGATCAGCGAAATCTGCAAAAGACATGATTTGCTGATGGTCGAGGATTCCGCCGATACGCTCGGCGGTATGCTGAACGGAGAACCGAGCGGTCATTGGTCCGATATCAGCATTACGAGCTTTTACGGATCGCATGTCATCAATTGTGCCGGGAACGGTGGTCTGCTTTGCGTGAACCGGGACGAATGGGCAGAAAGAGGCAAGCTCCTGAGAAGCTGGGGGCGGTCCTCGTCACTCTTTGTGGATTCAGAAGCCATAGAAAACAGGTTCAATGTCGAACTGGACGGAATCCCTTATGACGCAAAGTTCGTGTTTTCCGACGTCGGTCACAATTTTGAACCGTCTGAACTCGGGGCAGCGTTCGGTCTGGTTCAACTTTCAAAACTAGAAGACAATATCAAAGCCCGTGAATGGGCGTTCACGCAACAGGCTGCCTTTTTCACGAAATACGAGGATTGGTTCGAACTGCCGCTACAGACCCCGGGCACGCGAACAGGATGGCTGGCTTTTCCGTTGACGGTCAGACAAGAGGCGCCTTTCTCAAGAAGAGATCTGCAGATCTTCCTGGAAAAGAAGAACGTTCAGACAAGGGTGGTCTTTACCGGCAACATTCTTCGTCAACCTGGTTTCAAGGACAAGCCGGGCGTGGGTAATGCAGTCGATTTCCCGAACGCGGACGCCGTCATGCGCGGCGGTATTCTCATGGCCTGCCATCATGGACTGACGGAGCAGATGCTTACCTATGTTCATGAATGCTTCGAAGAGTTTGCAGGCCAGTTCTGATGGGAAGTGTTCTGGTCACCGGCGCGGGCGGTTTCCTGGGGGGACACTTCATGAAGCGGCTGCTCGACCAGAATATCCCTGCTTATGCACTCTTGCGCACCAATGCTTCACCCGAAACCTTGCGATCCTATCCAACAATTCGCGATAGCGGTGATGTACGAGAGTTTTCGGGTGAACTCGAACGTCACGGGGTGACGGAAATCATTCACACCGCGACAGCCTATGCGCCGGATGAAACGGGTCCGAGTGCCGAATCGGTCTTAAATGCCAATATACTCTTCGGCGGAAGACTGTTGGCAGCCTCGGTCTTTGCCGGCGTTACCGGGTTTGTGAACATTGGTACATTCTGGCAATTTGCGGAAAACGGGGCTGTGCGGCCCAATTCCCTTTACGCTGCAACCAAGCAAGCCTTTTCAGAACTGGTCACTTATTATGCCAATTGGCAGGATCTGAATGCGCTCACACTTGTGCTCTATGATCTTTATGGACCCGGTGACCGGAGACCCAAACTTCTTCCTGAACTGGTATCGGCAGCGAGGACGGGAAAACGGATAGAAACAACCCCCGGTTACCAGAAGATCGTCCCCTTGCATGTCGATGACGCAATTGCTGCGATCATGGTAGCTCTTGAAAATGTGCGGGGCGAAAAGCTTCATTCGAACCCGGCAAGGTTCGTTTCCGGAGGAGAAGCGCTTACCGTGAGAGCGCTTGCGAAACTCGTAGAGGAGGCTTCAGGCAAAAAGCTCAATGTTGATTGGGGTGCGCGGCCTTATCGGAGCAACCAGATCATGGAACCTTACCTGGGTCCGGGCCTCGACGGATGGGAAGCGAAGATAAAAATTGCGCAAGGTGTTGAAGAATTACTTCGGGAATGGGATGACTCGGCCCGATAACCCGGGACATCAAGCGTCAGAAAGATATCATGCTCAACAAAGAATTCTGGCAGGGCAAGCGCGTTCTGGTCACCGGTCATACGGGCTTTAAAGGCAGCTGGCTGCTCCACTGGCTTAAAAGACTTGGCGCGAATGTAAGCGGCCTTGCGCTGGATCCGGAAAGCGCGCGGCATCTTTACGTCTGCACTGATGCAGGCAAAGGCCTTGAGTACGACTTCAGGATCGATCTTCGGGATGCGGCGCTGGTGCGGGACGCGATTGACCGTTGCAGCCCTGAGATCGTCTTCCATCTGGCCGCGCAGCCGCTGGTGCGTTTGTCCTACGACAGTCCGCTCGAAACATTCGAAACAAATGTCATGGGAACCGCATATCTGCTCGAGGCGCTAAGGTCGGTAGATGGTCTCGAGGCGATCGTCGTCATAACCAGCGACAAGTGTTACGACAACAGGGAATGGGTCTGGGGCTATCGTGAAAACGAAGCATTGGGTGGTAAGGACCCTTATTCAGCGAGCAAGGGGGCGGCGGAAATCCTAACTGCGTCCTATCGGCATTCCTTCTTTGAACGCGGACAGACGGGATTGGCGACCGCCAGAGCCGGCAATGTGATCGGTGGCGGGGACTGGGCACAGGACAGACTTGTTCCGGACATTGTCGGTTCTTTCATGAAGAACGAGGCTGCAATCATCAGGAACCCGTATGCGATTAGACCCTGGCAACATGTTCTGGAGCCGCTGAGCGGGTATATGCTCCTTGCCGAAAGGCTTGCCAAAAATCCGAAGCAACATGGCGACGGATGGAATTTCGGTCCCAATGTCGAGGGGATCTGGGAAGTTCGAAAAATAGCGGATGTCCTGAAATCGTGCTGGGGCGAGAGCGCTGCCTGGACTAACGAGGGGCACGTTGACGCCGAGAAAAAGGAAGCCAGGATTCTGGCACTGGACAACTCAAAGGCGCTTTTCGGTTTGGGATGGCGCCCCATGTGGGACACCCGGACCGCGCTGCAAAAAACGGTTGAATGGTACAGGGGCTTCAATGACGGGAAAGACCTGACAGCGCTCACCCTGACGCAGATCGATGAATATCAGACCGCTCTGAGCTCAATGGAACAGATGGAACCTATTTTATGAAAGCGGTAATTCTGGCCGGCGGGCTCGGAACGAGGTTGGCCGAAGAGACTGTTGCCCGGCCAAAGCCAATGGTCGAAATCGGCGGCAAACCGATACTCTGGCACATCATGAAGATGTATTCAGCGCACGGAATCAACGACTTCATCATTTGCCTCGGATACAAGGGCTACATGATCAAGGAGTTTTTTGCCAATTACTTGATGCATGTTTCAAACGTCACAATAGACCTGAAAAACGGCGGTGTGGAGCTTCTTGAAAACAGGTCCGAACCCTGGAAAATCACATTGATCGAAACGGGGCTGAACACACAGACCGCCGGCCGGATCAAGAAGATATTGCCTTATGTGGGGGATGACGATTTCTGCATGACCTATGGCGATGGCCTGTCCGATGTCGATGTGACCGGGAGCATTGCCTTTCACCGCAGGGAGGGTCGGCTGGCGACTGTGACAGCGGTAAGGCTTCCAGGGCGTTTCGGTGCGGTTGAGATGGAAGACACCAAAGTGACCGGCTTCGTCGAGAAGCCGAGAGGGGAAGGCGGCTGGATCAACGGTGGTTTTTTTGTACTTTCGCCGAAGATTGAAGCTTATCTCCAGGATCCCAATATCGAAGACACCCCTTGGGAACAGGCTCCGATGAAGGGGATTTCGCGCGACGGGGAGATGTCAGCCTTCGTTCACGAAGGGTTCTGGCAACCGATGGATACTTTGCGCGAAAAGCAATACCTGGAAAAACTATGGCAAAGCGGAGATGCCCCCTGGAGGGTCTGGAAGGACGTTAGTTGAGCGACAGCGCGCCTATTTCTTCAGAAAGTTTTGCCATAGTCAGCGGAATTCCGGCTGGAAATTCTGGAACCGGTCAACTCGTCGCCTATCTCAGGTCGAGCGGATTGAGGTTCATAGATCCCGGCCGAAGACTGGATAGGTCTGATGACCGCTCTGTTTTTCAGGAGCTGGCGTTCTGGCTGCGCGAGGGACCACGCTGGTTTGTGTTTTTCTGCCGTCTCTGGCTCGTGAGAAATTCGGGCAGGAAAGTCCTGCTCCTGCATCCGCAGGATATCGGTTTTGCGGCAACGTTGAGAATTATAAAATTCATGCGCGGAGATTGCTGGATATATCTTTTGGATTCCAGCTTCTTCTGCATCCGAAGCTACAATGCGATGCCGGGGGAAACATCCGCCTGCCTGCGGTGTCTCTCCGACGTCAATCAACACGCGGCCAAGGTTTTCGGGTGCGCGCCCTTTCCACGCCAAACCTTTGCGGCACTGACTTTTGTCAGGAAACTTCACGGCCTTGCGCGATCCGGCAAGGTACGTTTTCTCGCCCAGAACAAACGGCAGGCAAGTCTCGCAGAGCAGCAGTTCGGAGGGACCGTCCCGGTCGTTGGTCTCTGGACCGCAGAACTTGAAAGATCTTTGATCGACAAAACAGCCGACGCAAACAGGTCTTCATCCGCCGAGACAGCTTGGAATATTGTATTTCACGGCAACGATATTCTGGCAAAGGGAAGTCGTTGGGCGTTCTCAGTCGCCCGGAACGCACCTGGCCTGAAATTCCTGTTTCCTTTCAAATGTCCGCCGGACATCAAGGATGTTCCGGAAAACTGCGACTTTGTTGAAATGAACTGGACGAGCGGCTTGAAAGAGGCGATCTCCGGCTGTCAGGTGGCCCTGTCTCCATCCATCTGGTCCGCGCCGATCGAAGGAGCATTGGTGAAAAACATCAAGTATGCGCCGGTGACCGCCGTTTTAGAGAACGCAACAAGCTTTTCTGATGAGATCCCCGCGGACGTTGTTCTGCATCTGGCAAATTCACCGGAGGCGGCCGCAAGGCAGCTCATCGAAGCTGTAGCATCAACAAAAGCGAAAGAAACAAAGCAAAAAGCAGATTGGTTTGACCTCTTTGTTGGCGAAAACCGGAAATTTATTGAGAATGTCAAAGCGGAAATGAATTAGGTAATCACAGGTGTTGAAAATAAGAGATCTTGAGGGCTTCGCCTGCCAATTGGGTTCGAATGAAGCGCGTGACCGCGATGATTGTTTTGGCAAATGAACAGGCAACAGGTGACTGAATGAGTTCGAGAAATTTGGCTCCTGTCGCGCTTTTCACATTCAACCGGCCTGAACACACACGGAAAACGCTTCACGCCATCGCAGAGAACATGCTGGCAAATGAAACGGCCCTTTTCGTTTTCGTGGACGGTCCAAGGACCGATGACGACGTTCCGAAGATTCAGGAAGTCTGCGCGATCGCCGGTGAGGTTAACAGTTTTAAGTCGGTTACAATTGTCCGGCAGGACGCCAATATCGGTTTAGCGAGTAGTATTGTTCAAGGAATAACTAAAGTCCTTGAAGAACACGACAGAATAGTTGTCCTTGAAGACGACATTGTCACCAGCCCGGCATTTCTGAACTACATGAACGGCAGTCTTTCGCACTTCCAAGGCGAGAAAAAGGTCTGGCATATATGCGGCTACAATGAACCAACGCGAAGCAGGGCCTCCACGAAAACCCATTTTTCACGATTGATGAATTGCTGGGGGTGGGGGACCTGGCGCGACAGATGGCAGCATTTTGAAAAGAACCCTGAAAAACTCGTGAGTGAATTCACGCCGGATATGATCAACCGTTTTGATTTGGAAGTCGGTGAAAAATTCTGGTTCCAGGTTCTGGCCAATGCGGATGGTAGAATGAACACCTGGGCCATTTTCTGGTATGCGACGATTTTCAAACAGGATGGGTTGTGTCTGAACCCGCACGTTTCTTACGTGCAAAATATTGGTTTTGACGGAAGCGGCGAGCATTGCAACATCGACGAAATTCGCAACAAAGCGAGAAAACTGAACCAGGCTCTGGCCATTGAGTATCCGGATGTTCTGGCAGAAGACCCGAAGGCATTTGAAGCCTTGCAAGAGTTTTACAGGCTCAAGAAGCAAGGCCCGCGAAGAATAGAAAAAATAACTAAAAAAGTACTCGGAAGGCTGTTCAAAAAATAAACTGAGATTTCAGGTCTGTAGGAATTTCTTTAGCTAGAGATATGGGTTTAGCGGAAGTTCGCGGACGTCCCAGCCTGTTCGCTTCATGGCATCGATCAGAGCGGAAGAGGGAGAGTCCTTGAAAATCATTGCTGTGAGCAACTTTGTGCGTTTCTCACCGGCTTCACATGCTTCATCCATGGCGTTTATCGCGCTTTTGACTTCCTCAATTGCTGCAAGGTCTTTCTCGTCGTTGCTGTTCAACTTAACGAACTCGATTCCTTCCTTGTAAACATCATTGCATCCCACGAACGCCACCAAGTTTCTATGTATGCCAAGTGCGAACTTTTCAACTTCGCGCTCAGACAAGCTGTAGACATAGTTCCCAACGGGCTCAAACGTATGATTTTTTGATTTGTAGACGGGTTTCTTCTTCTTTCGAAAAAAGCGAGAAATCTTCCATTTACGTTTCGCATAGGCGGGTTGATCTATGCTGATGTCCCTTGGCTCGGTCAGGATGATGCCCTTTCGTGCTACTCGGAACATCTGATCCAGAGCGATGTAGGGGCGCGGGAAATGATGAAACGATTCCTTGCAATAGACGTAGTCGAAACTGTCGTCTTCAAACGTCAGCAATTCTGCATTTTGCTTTGAATAAGCCTCGATCAGTTTCTTTTCTGCCGCGATTTTCAACAACTTGTCCGATATGTCGCTGGCGTGCACGTTCGTTGCACCACAGGCAGCCAGATAGCGCGCATCTGATCCATACCGTCCATCTCCAACCGTCAACCAACTCGCGCGGAGATCAGCCGCAACTATTGGTCTAATGGGCTCACGCATGCGATCGTGCCGCCAAGCATCCAGCGTGTCGTTGGACTGCCAGGTCTCGCCGACAGCGCTTCTCGCAGGATCGTCTATGACCTTTTGCCACTCTATTTCGTGACGGTCGTAGCTAAAGTACCTCGTCTTTTTCAAAATGGCCTCGGTCGTGGCAAAGTTGCGCTTTGAATTGCAACACAAGTCGGTATATGTGACTCAGCATCAGATTTGTAGTGGGAAGTTTGCTCAATGTTGATTTTGCCACGCTGTTTCTAGCAAGCCGTCAGGGAGATCCGCGCAGCATATTCCCATCGCGTTATGCTGATCTGCTCCCCTGATTGTCCGCATTCATAAGTTCGCTCTTTTCACGATGTAATCTTCGTTGGGCTTTGTTGCAAATTTATGGAGTTTGGGCCCATCGAGGCTGGTATGCGCGCGGTTCAGATAGTGGTCAATTCTCCAGTTTTTAATGATGTCCCGGGCATGGCGATTGCTGCGGAACGGGTGCTCGTTGATGCACTCATCTCTCAGGCACCCATGAAGCTTTCGACAGAGCATTCTGCATGGGTTTGACTGGGGCTATGTAGTGCCATTCGGCGCTGCGGTCTTTTGCCATTTAAGCATAGCGTTTGATGTCAGCTCGGTACCCTTGTCCCTGACCACCATCTGAGGGTAGCGTCCACGTCGCTCTGCGACCCCATCCAGTTCCCGTGAAGCCCGGGATCCGGAGATCGAGTTATCTACGACTGTTGTCAGACATTCTCGACCGAAGTCATCAATGACACACAGGATACGGAACCGTTGCCCATCATTCAGCGCATCGGAAACAAAGTCGAGGGATGCGCGTTGATTGGCAGCCTGCGGCACAGCCATCGGCGCTCATGTACCCAACGCCCCGCTCGCGAAACGTGAGACGCTCTTCCCGGTAGATCCGGTAGGACTTCTTCCAGTTGGCCTCGACACTTTCACGCTTCAGTAGGATGTGAGGTCGGCGACAGCCAAAGCGCCTGCGCTCTGATGCCAACTCCCTAAGCCTCTGGCGTAGTCGAGCATCATCGGGTCTCGTTGGCCGATTCTGGTAAACACGCGGACAAATGCCAACCAACGCGCAAGCCTGGCATTGCGAATAACCCTTTGTCATGTTTGCCCAACGCACGGCGATCCTCGTTGAGCCAGGCGTCGGAAGTTTTTTCCGAGCATCTCACGAAGTGTCGACAAATCCATCCTCGACTTAGCGAGCAGGTTTTTCAGTTTTGCTTCCTCTTCATCAAAGGCCTTCAGTCGTTTGGTATCAGACACCACCATGCTGGCGTACATTGCGCGCCAATTGTAAAACGTCGCATCACTGACACTATTTTATGAAGAAAAGATCAGCGGCCGAAATGCCCGTATGATGATCTTTCATAACACCAATGTCTGTCCTTCGGAGAAACTAGACCGTTTCATTGTCTGTATCCTTCAATTGAGAACAGACTACCTCAAAACGAGCAGTCTTCAGAGAAGCGGATCAGCGTCGCCTGGCTGATCCCGACCTCCCGGCACAGCTCTGCATCGGGCTCGCCGTCGTCACCCCGCTTGATAGTAAACGCCTTCCGCGCGTCCGCGAAAATTGATGCATGTATCAATTCCCGCTACTTCCCTGTTGGGGAAATCGTAGCAGGAAACTCAAACCACGATTGGCACAGAATTCAAGGTTCAGCGTAACCGAAGCTTAGCACTTTTTCTCATTCAACCAACTCTCATATTCTTCTGGAGTACCACAAAACCGCAGAAGTTCAGGTTGACAAATAGAGTAATTGAAGACACAGCCCTTTTCGATACCACGTTGAAACAACGGAGCAACATATAGCTCTCCCATAGCCCAAGATTCTACTCCCAATGCGAGTTCAATTGCGAATAGTTCTTTGAACAATGATATTGATGAGAAATAATAGAGCCCATTAGAACCGAGTGTCGAAATGCGTTCTTTCTCTGCGACTTGTAATACTTTTCCAACTGATCGGCCTGACCTTTCCGCAGGACGAACAAATGACCAATGATTGCCCGAGCAAGTAAACACCTCTAGATAGCCGTCAGAGGCCGCACCAAATGCTTTCTTTTCAAACCGATCACGAACAGTATCAATGTTAAATATTGTTAGATCATCGAATGCATTGTGCGGCACTTGCTGTAGGCCCAAAGCAACACTATCCGCCTGCCCCCTTGTGTTAGCGTGAAGTATCGCAATTTCATAACCTGAACCAGGCATTCCTAGTCGTTGTAGCTCAAAGTCAATAAACTCGGGAGTTTGATAGTCGGATCGACAAATAAATAAGAATTTTTCTCGCCCGAAGTAACTTTTAAACCCGTCCAGAACGTGTGCAAACACTGTCTTCTGCTGAATTCTCAACATATATTTTGGCAGCTTATATCCAGCATCAAAGAAACGGCTGCTCGTTCCGGCCATTGGAAACACAATCATAACGTCTCAACTTCGTCAAAACATAGCAGAGCTGTAGCAAGAAGAGCAAATTGGCGCTTAGAATTATCGGAATGTAAGGGTAACATCGACAAAAAAAGCGCTACACAAATCAATAATGCGTCACGTTTTTCAAATTTCATCCTAGACAAAACTTCACCTTCAAACAAAGAACATATTCTCGCAAAATGGTGCGGCTCGTAAATGCTCAGATCAATTTTGTGCAGAGAACTTATTTGAAGATCAAATCTATTTGAAATTAGAACATCATAGCGACAAAAGACCGAATGAGCTAACTTCGCAAGATCATACCTTAAGTCACCATATATTGAGAGGGCACTACTTGAGCTTCTTCCTCTAGGATCTAGACAATACACGTGCTCAGATCTATTATCATACAACATATTACCGAAAAACAAGTCTCCGTGCCAAATCGATATGGTTGCCGGGGTGAGTTTCGATACCAATGCAGAAACTTCGTCGACTACATTTGATAATCTTGGAAACTTCTTGCCATTAACGACAAATTCACCTGCCAATTTAAAATCAAGCTTTCTCGAAAATTCTTCAACGCGCTTCTCTAATTTCGGTACTATCAGATCCTTCAAAAAATCTACCCGAAATTTCTCCTGAGATTCCGGCATTGAATGAGATGGTTCAATACTTGCCATCTTTTCCAATAATGTGACTACGCCATCGAACATTGTTGCCCAATTTCTTGCTGGCAAACGACCAGATGCAAACAACTCACCTAGCGAAGGAAGGTGCATATATTCTATTTGATACGCAGCCATTCCATCAATCGATGCCTCGCCAAGAAAACGAGGACAATGTAATGCAACGCTGGTGGGCAGACGCGAGTACCAATCAGCTTCGGCACGTACTTTCTGCGTATCAGTTGAAGCTTTGGTCAGAACGTTACCGGCAACAGAAATATTGTTGTGCGCTCTAGAGACCAATTGCGCCTTTTTCGCCTTGTAGAAGAGAGGAACATGGCCAAAATCAAGCCATGATTTCGGCTCCATGCAAGTCAATCCAACTCTAGATGCATAAAAATTTAGACCATCACTTAAGTTATACTGATTATCAGATTTCAATAGGTGCATAGGCTCCGACAGGTGAAAATACCCACAGCAAACCAACTCATCTCGATCTCCAGTCTGAGGCTCGTCATAGAAATATGGGCCTTCCGGCTCTACGTGCATCCAAGGATGGGAAGTTTCGACAGATTGTACAGCGACGACATCAGCCTTCATTAAGTCTTCTTCGCACAACTCTACAAAGGTATCACCAAATACAATTTTTAACCCTCCACAAGGTTTAATAACGCTCAAGAACTTAAGAAACGCTTCTAAAACGCTAAGTTCAGTTGGAAGTTTAACCAGTCGAACCTTCCTGTCAGCTAACTTTTGAAGATCTATATCAGACGGTTCAAATTCTTCTGGGATTGTTAAAAATACATTTTCTTCGGGGTTTGCAAGATACTTTAAGTGCATCTCGTATAAACACATATCTCTAGCCGGTAGAAAAGCCGGAGGTATCAAACCAAATTCACTCTGCATTTCGTTGTTAACATATGCCGATGACATGATTAGTAGTGACAATGTTTGTATCCTTTTTGCCCGGCAACAACCTCTAGCAATTTCAAGCTCTATGACTTTTCGTTTGATGCAGAAATTAAGTTAAGAATCTGATCATATTCCAACTCAACCAATTCATTGGGTCGAATAGCGCGATCATCAACGTAAAAACCCTCCGTTCCACACCAAGGCTTACCAATCCATATCTCGTCATATGGAACATCATGCGCCCTTAACCATTCGATCAATACAGGCAATGTAATTGCATTAATTTTCCCTGTATTACAGTTGAAACTACGCATATTGCGAGAAGTCGACAAAACAATTTCAAAGCCATTCTCATTATATACTCGTAGCTTTGAGATAACGTCGAGATTAGGTCGCACGTCAGCATAACTCACAGAAGAGTCTGCGATCGTAAGTGTGTTGTCGACATCCACAACAATGCGTTTCATGCAGTTTTTTCCTTGTTAATCTAACAGACGGTTATACCTCAGTTTTTTTGTTTAACAATCCATTTGGCGAAGTCTTGTCATTTAAAATATTCGTGAAATATTTGAGCTAATTAATTGAAAATAGTAAAAAGAAAAGTAGTCTAACATTCTTTTGAATTAAACGAGGAGAGGTAGCAGATTTGATCAATTCCTGAATCAATGCTGTATTTGTTTGTTTGAAATTTGGCGCCGTGGCTGTGCGCTAGGTGGGTGCTCGCTAGGTTTGTGAAACGAGGCCTTCCACTTTTAATCAACGTGCACACTTGCTTGGGCCTACCACGAGCCTGCCTAAAATGGAAAGGAACTTTTGACGTTCTCCTGAACGTGCAACCAAGGTGTGCTATAGTTTTCAGGACCAAATAAAGAATAAGAGCTGGCTGCGTGCTCAAACTTCGTCAGGTCCGTCGACATCTGGTTCTCGATCGCACCATAGAGTCCTTGTTCGTCGGACTCGACCCTCCATTCGTCGATACTATTAAGTGCGTCAACCATGGGCAAGAATGGCGAGGCGTTCAGGCACTCGTGTTGAAGTCGACTCTTAAATGCTTCGATGTGCGCATTGCCCGTTGGTTTGCAAAGCCTTGAGTGGTCCATCTCGACATTGCTTGTCGCCTCGACATTTCCAAACACTGCTACCACGCGCTGATTGCGATCTCGGGAAAGCGCCGCCGCCGTCGCTTGATAATCAATAACGCGCTGGAAGACTTCCAACACTTAGGCACTGGCCTTGCCAGCTTTGACCTGCCGGTGCGGATCGAGTTCGAGGTGATCGGCAACTATCACCGAATCTTGGCCCACTATCTGGGCCGAGCCGTGTTCGAGTTCAAGCTGGTTTCCTTGTTTGGCCGGGCTTGGCCTCACGAAGCGCCATGCAACAGCCAGGACAAGAACGACCCTAGATATGATTTACAATGAGGTCGTTCATCGATTGAGGTTCAGCTGACTAATCGGTGTTTTGAAGTTGTTGCCACCGAGCGGGCGTTGGAAATTGTAGACGTCCAGTTATCTGGGCAGTATTGCGTTTCTTTGCCTTATGGTTTTGCGTGCAACTCCACAAGCCCATTCCTGTGCAAGGGTTTTGAGAATGCGCTCCGATTTTCCCTCGGGCTGCAGCGTATAAGGTTTGGTAAGTACACGGCTTGTGCCGACCTGACAGGGTGCCACCGCAAACAAGTTAGAACTGTACTGGTCATTGAGCGCTTCATATGAAATTCCCTTGCAATTCAGCATTTTCCGATCGCTTTGCCACGGACAAGGCGGCTGAGCTCTGTCAGGTTCCGGTCACCGAGACACTGCTGCGATCGCCCTGATTGAAGGTCGCCGGTTCCGTATATTGTGCGTCATTGAAGTCTTAGGCCGAGAATGCATGGCAACTGTGGTCGACAACTCCATCTCTGGAGCTCGGAGCGCACTTGAACTGGACGGGGCCGTGGAGCGTCGCAGCTGCCATTCCATGACGGTTGCCAGCGACAAAGGCAGTGAGCTGACGTCAAGCACCATGCTCAAATGGCAGCAGGACCGACGCGTGGAATGGCGCTACATTGCCTCAAACAATTCGGTGCAGACTGGTTTTGTCGAAAGCTTCAATGGATGCCTGAGAGATGAATGCCTCAACGAGCAACTGTTTTGCAGCTATCGCCATGTCCTCGACCTAATCCACAATTGAAGGATTGACCACAATTTGAACCGCGGGAATACCAGCTTTGACGGCGTTACCCCATACGAATTTGTAACAGAGTCTAAAACGGATCGCACCGCGAATAGAGCTAACTTACAGGCGAGGACAATCAAGGGAGCAGGTCAATGCGGTTCTGGAAATACAGATACAACGCACACGCAGCCAGCACGTATTCCCGAATTGGTGCGGTAAGCTCTAGGCCGTTCGGGCGCGCGTTGAATCATATAACGCAGAGCACAGATCAAAACCTTTTAAAAAAGGCCCGGGACTTGTACCAAAGCTTTCGAAATGACAACAGAACTTTTCTAAATTGCGGCGTGTTAGCTGGAATTATTGCACATCTTGATTGTGCGCGAAAAGCGACAACTGTTGAGTCGTCTAATTTGAGAGATCCTGAAAATCCAGCAATTTGCTTCCACTTCATATCGTAATTATAAATGCCTCCACGATACCTAACAATAACCGCAGGCCTTTCTGGTTTGTTGCTGATTTTAGATGATACGTGTGCTCTTACCAAGCGTTCTGGGTGTAGAAATTTTTCGCTTGCTGCCAAAGTCCTTATGTTTTTGTGTAGTGACAAGTATTGGATCACTTCATTTTTTTTACCCGCGCAAATATGATCCCCAACCCCAGAGCGAAAATTGCCTCCAGCCGGAATTGAAAAAGTTGCTGGAGAAAACAGTGACCGCAGGCTCATATCGGAACCAAAAACTTCGTTATCTACGCGTGCTTTTAAGAACACATCAGCATCAACAGAGGTTAGTTGATCGCTAGCCAATGACCACAGCTGAAACATCGACATCGCCCGAACGTAATCGATCTCCGGATACTTATAAGCAAAAACTTCTGCTGATTCCTTTATGTTCGGTAAGTATTTCTCGTAATTAAACTCAAAAATATTTGCTCTGTCGAATACACTTCTGAAATCTTCTCCGTTCAATCCTCGCCATGTAAAAACATACCATTTCGGAGATAGTCCTGTTATTCTTGCTATCTCATCAAATATTTGCCGACTTGGTAATTTGGTTATTCCAGTTTGTATCAGGCAGAAAGAGGACATTTTTTTTCGATTCGATTGTTGGGCCGAGCGTAAGTTGAATTTTTAGTTCTTACCGTTTTTGGCTTCCCGAAATATAGTATTCAGTCGCCACGACGTTACTCGGATTGCTCTCCGTTTTCAGCCAGCACATGTGCCGCTTTTGTTCGATAGTGTGTGAGAATCTACCAAAAGTGAAGGATTGGCATTCATCACTATTCCGACACATAGAAATACAGTCTTTGACACTTAATACTTTTTCAGAATTAAAGTCTCCGCCGCCAACGAAATCGGTATTGTTGAAGATCTCAAAGTCTTTTGATTCCGGAGCGTTCACTAAATACTCAAGTTCATCGTAATCTGCCGGGCTAAGAAGCCAACCATCGAAATCGTCACTACTAAAAGTGGGTTTGGTAGGAAGTTTCTCGCTCTTTGTTTCTTTCTCAGCGGAGATAAGATAAACACCAGAAGCGCTAGCAAGGCCAATAGATGCAATTCCGAAAGCAAAGAGTAATGAACGTCTATTGAACTGCATGAGGTCTTCCCAAATGATTTCCTAGACGGGCAGCCAACGCAACAATTGTCATCGTTGGGTTTGCAAAGCCACCGTGCGTGAAAAGGGATGATCCTGCAATGTACAAGTTATTGTAGCCATGTACCCTGCAATTTCTGTCTACCACGCTGGTTTTAGCATCGTCTCCCATTCTCGTGGTCCCCATGGTGTGCCCTCCGCCCGATATGTTGAACAGTGTCTTGTTGTTGATCCGCAGTCTTCCCAAATTTTTTTTTGCTAAATTGTGTCCAAGATGGCTCAACGCCTTGATAATAACCTGCCAATCTTTGTGACCAAGTATACACGTTGCTCTGAGCTTAGGTAGACCGGCTCGATCTATCGCTCCCGTTATTTCGACCCGATTGTCTGGGCAGGCCTCCATCTCTGATCTTGTTGTGGCGCTATAAAAGCGAGCGCTATGATTCAGTCGATGTTCTAGAAAGCGATGCAGATCGGTTTTTTCAGTTTTTGATAATTCTTGCAGTTGCAAGCTTATATCCAAACCGCCAAGCGTTTCAAAAAGATCGTTGTCAGGCACAAGAGCAAGCGCATAAGGTCCCAAATTTTCCGGTGCTTCAGGTGGTGAAAAACTGGACTTCAGCATAATTTCTGCGCAGCCGTAAGCATGAGGATGTTCCATCAAATACCTGCCGACTTGATCTTCTTCATTTCCCACTGATTTGTTGCCATCAGAACTCGATGCTAAAAGAACTTGCGCGTTTCCCATACCTCCTGCTGCGAGCACTATTTTTTGGTGGCTTTTGAGCGCAAATTTTTCCTTTTTGCCGAGTTCAAAATAGACCACTATTGTTTCAACCGCTCTACGAAACTTTTCTGGAACGAGTTTAGATAGGGTAGCTCCAGTCAAAACGTGGATCTGCCTATTGTTCCAAGGGTCTGAGTTCTCGCTCTCGCCATACCGTCTTGGTTCTTGCGTTGAGAATGCGCGCCAACTAAAATCCAGAAACGGTCCCCCATCCCAGTTAAGGGTCGAGATAGGGCGCGACAGCTCTTTTGCGGCATACTCGTACCAAGGTTCCAGCTCTAACCTATCAATTGGCCAGCCTAAAAAATTTCTAGCGGATAAGGGCATTGTCCAACCAGCCCAAACTGCTGATGTCCCCCCGAGCGCCCTGAGCCAGTGTGAAGGCCAGTGGCCAGAATCATAGTGCCCAAATCCCTCCATTGTGGAATAGGCAGACTGAATCTGGTCATTATACTCGCTAGTACCTGTTTCAAGGACGAGAACTTTTTTGCCGTGAGCTGCGCAGCCCTTAGCAACGGTGGCGCCAGCAGGACCTGATCCCGCAACGATCACGTCATACAAGTCGATATTCAGGTTATGAAAATCAATCAGCAATTTAAGGTCCCCTTTCTCAAGCACCACCAAGACTGTCTCCAACCAGATTTTCTTGAGAATTGCAATCGTGGATTTATTGAATATGTCCGCGTTCTCCGGATGCATTCGTTTTCCATTTTCTGCTGCTGTTCGCACGCCACAGGCCGTAACATCCCGTATCTGACGTGTGATCTGAGCCCCCCGAACTCCCCCAGATTAGTGTAGAGTCTGTCGTAATCAGGACACGGGAGGAATGAAGCATTCACGGTTCACGGAAGAACAGATCATCGGTATTTTGCGGCAGCAGGCAGCGGCCGGTAGACTGCACATGTATGCAGGCAGTGCGACATCTCTAGAGCGACCTTTCAAACCTACCAAGCCAAGTTTGGGGGCATGAACGTGTCTGATGCTCCCAAATTGAAAGCGCTGGAAGACGAGAACGCTAAACTCGCAAAGCTCTTGATCGAGGGCAGGCCCGACAACACAATGCTGAAAGATGTTGCTTCAAAAAATGGTGACGCCCGATGCGAAGCGAAGCGCGGTGGTTCACCTTTGCTCTAGGCTTGGAGTGAGCTAAAGTCGACCGTGCGCGGTTTTGTTCGCTGACCGGTGAGGTGTTCAGTGTCAAAGCCTTCGACCGGATCAAATCCGCAAACTAGGTGGGTAGACACGAGCCTTGGGCACCAGAAGGCCAATGGCATTGTCAGGGAGGGTAGACGAGCGGTGTAGCTTGGACTTCTTGCCGGATGTCTTTACGGACGTCCGACGCTTCCGGGTTATGGTCGTGGTTTATGACTGCAGCCGCGAGTGCCTGACGTTTATGACCGATACCCCACCATCGAGCTTGCGGGTCACCCGCAAGCTCGATGCGTTCATCCGCCTGCGCGGCAAGCCGATCACCGTGGTCTCTGATATGGAGCCGAACTGATTAGCATGGCCGTTCTCAGATGGCGTCAGGAGACCGGTTTCAAGTGGCATTACATCCGGTCCAGCAATCCGATGCAGCGCGCTTTGTCGGAAGCCTCAGTTATAGACAGCCCTGCGGACGCAAATTGTTTTGAACGGGATATTCGTCGCCGGATGCGTTCACATATTCGGCCTGTTTGTAAAGCTCAAACATTACTGCTGGCCCCGACGGTGTCCACGGAACGAGGCTTAATCTACTGGGAACGCTTTGACTCGCCTAAAGCTCTACGAGCTTCTTCAAACTTCGACTATACCGATCTGTCATGACATTTTATTGTACTTTTGTCTTCTCTTCGTGTGTCAATTTATTTGATCTTCACGGTTACCCCGTTTGTGGATTGGATCTGCATTAATCTAGCGAATAGTATTACCAGGACATAATGGTTCATAACGTAATTGTCTTGCCGGAGTTCTTCGATAAAACCTATTGCATCTTTTTCGGAGTGTTAGCGACAGTTGCTACGAAAACAGCCAGATGCTGCCGATTCACCACTCTTTTTTCAAAAACAGAGCCGCTCTTTCGACCGAGTTTTCAAGCCACACGGCTACCTCATTGTGTGATTTGTCGCTCTACTGTGGGGATCGGCCGATAGGTTTTGACCAACTACGGCGCAATTCAGATCTCGAGATTCCGCCACGAGTGTCAAAGCCGAAATTGTTTCAGAAGCAATTTACAGGTTCTTTTTGTGAGCAAGGAGTTAATCTCCTACGTGTGTGTGGCTAGCTCGAACCACGGCGTACGCATTCCTCTATCTCTCGTTCGATCGCCAGTAAGATCGACCTAATTGCCGGCTACAAAACTTTTTCCAAGAAAGTTGAATTAAATGTCTGCTTGCAAGAAAGCTCTAAAGTGTACTCAATTTTGGACTGGCCTTACCAGATCAACAGAAGAACACCGGCCGGTTGTGTTTACCAATCTCACAGTTCCATGGTGAGCGCGTTTCCGATTTACTCATGTAGGAGTTTTCGTGGATGCGCTTTCGCAAAGTTCCCAATTTTGTCTGTCGTGTCCGCAAAGCTTCATCCACCTCGCAGTCAGTTTTGCCCATCGGAGGTTTCGTTGCAGAGATAATCGGGCGCTGGAATACTGTTTCGGAAAGGGTCGGTCAGATCGTCCGTGTATTCTCCGCGCAACAGCCGGCTCGGTGGCAGCAAATGAGTTCGGAAGAAGCTACTGAAGGACACTAGTCTGCGGCCGCGGTCTGTGAGCATAACGCAGCCGTTTTCGATCCTGATCGTCCCTGATTCTTCCTGCTCGGTCAGCCGGACATCCACAAGCCTGAACTCGTGCATATATTCGTCGGTGAAAACATCTCCGAACCTGTCCACCAAAATCCCACCTCCGCGCTGATCCAGTTTTTCCAGTATGTAAAACGACAGCGACCGATCGAGCACCGTGGGGATGGAAATCGCGAAGGCGTAACCGCCCAGCAGCCAGATAACGAGCAGCAACAGCTTTTCAAAGTGGCCAAGTATCCGTGACTTTCTGGGCCAGAACAGAACCAAAGAGGCGATCGCGGTCGCAATCAGCGCGTCCAAAAGCGCGGAATACAAAATCACATCGACCCTGAAAAACCATGTGTGAAGGCAATAAGTGACCAAGAGTATCGCGATAAAGACTGCAGTCAGTAGCGCGCTGGAGACGAATTTCATTTAGTGCCTTTCGTGATCTGACACACAGGGCCAAGTGGGATTTGCAAGGAAGAACGGTTTCGAACTTCAGCAGCACACTTGGAACTAGTAGGCGGTATACACCGCGGAAAGCTCGATGCCGTTGGATTGAACACCGTCGATCAATCCCAGGCAATCGTTCAGACGTCATGTCTCCAATTCTATCCACGCCTTGCAGCAATGTAGCCATCAGAACTTGGATACTTGTTCGAGTGAACATTGAGATGCGTGTTCTAACCACGATAAACCGCCAGCCGGATATCGAATGGTGGTCATGTTCACGCCTCGCCCGTCCACTTCAGGACAAGCAGATCATCGCGCTGAAGTGTTCTGGTCACTTGGCATCTCAAAAAACAAATAGCCCGACTTCTTGGTGGGTCCCGGTCTGTCGTAGGGAGCGCAGTGCGTCGCTGTCCAGCAGTCACCGCCGCCGGATTTTGGCCTGACGCCGAAATTGGCATCAGGAATCGTTTCGACGACCGGCACGGTGAGTAGGTGAAATCGCGTAAGACCCGTGATTGAGAAACCGCCTTGATTGTCGGAAAGTAGAACAATGAGCAAAATGCTGAGCGCGCGCGTTTTCAGGCCGGGAACAAAGATAGGTGCACCCAAAACGGAGATCGCAAAAATCGGGGCGGCCACCATGAACACGCCAATCCCAAATCGATCTGTTGGCGCTTTTAAGAACCAAAGTGACAGCGACGCGACGGTGACAACGAGCAGCATCAGCACATCCAGGCGTGGCAATCGTTCAGCCGTGAGATAGCGTCGGTAGACAATAGCGACACAGAACGTGGCAAGTGCGGCAAGAGCCAGCCAAACAAGCAGTTTGGTGCTTGCCTCCAGCCAATAATTTGAAATCCACGACCAGCCCTCCAGCGAGTAAAGACCAGCGTGAGGATGCCTCGCCCAGGCGGTAGTCCATTCTGCCATGCTGATGGCCTCCTGTTCCGCATTCCAGGGGACGTCGAGACAACTCCAGGAAGCCGGAAAAAGCAGGCATCCACTAACAATCACGCCGCGCAGTGTCCAACCAAAAGCAAAGATTGCAGGCAGGACGGCAAGTCGTGCCAGATAAATGGTTGAGTCACCGGCTTTTTTGGCGGCCATGAAGAAGACATAGAGGGCCCAAACGACAATAAGGGCGCTGCTCACCTTTAGCGCGACGCTCATGGTTGAAACAATCAGAAACGCTAGAAGCAAACCGAACCTTTGGGGCGACGATCGGGCCTGGGCCTCGAGTGTAAGAATACCAAGCGCTACCGATAAAGCGAAAGCCACTCCCGCGGAACTGTCCGCGTAACTATATTTCCAGATGAAATAGCGATCGTAGACAAGCACGTTTACAGCCAAAAGGATCGCGAAAATACGCGAAATCGCATATCGGGAACTGATCGCGTATTGAAGGAAGGAGAGGAACGCTACAAAAAAAACAGCGGTCATATAGGACAGAAGCTTGAAAGCCTCTCCGATCCACAACAGCGAATTGATGTACTCAAGATATGAACTGAAACCGTAGCGCCCGTGAAGATTTGCAAGGCCGAAGACGATAGCGTGGTCCCGGATCCATTTCTGATGCGGCAGGTGATAGAGCGCGGCATCCGGCCCTGGCTGCATGTCGGCCGCAAGAGGCGTACACAGGGCGGCAAGCAGGCAAACAATTGCAAGGCCGCGTGCTTCTTCTTTCCGGACTGCCAAGATCCCATAGATCAGCAGCGCCAACAAAACGCCATAAGAAAACGAGTTGGCGACGCCGCTGAAAAAATTCACCAGCATCGCTACAAACCCGAGCGTGAAAGCACCCAGGAGGGGAAAAACGAATGCTGGCAGCCCGTCCACCGAAACACCGGATGCCTTGCAGGCGAGCTTCCAAAAGCCCAGTCCGATCAAGCAAACTGAAAGCGTAAATAGCGGAAACGTGAATAAGTCGATGATCATCGTGCTACGAGTGGCAAATTGAACTTCATTCGTTGTGTCTTTGCCGTTGACCAGCTACGCAACTATTAACTAAAAAGAGCAACAACTCGTTAGGAAAGTGTTCGCCTCGAATGACACTTCCCATAAGGCCGGTAATCAACTACTGCAACAAAAATGATGTGAACGGCTTGCTTCGTGCGAGAGTTTTTTGACGTGATGCGCACTGATCTGGCGCGTCATTCCCACTAAGTTCTGGTCCCATAATTTGTGTCAGTCTTCGCGTTGTTGTGGAAATCACGACTGCGAACTTCCTGAGCC
>Ga0207422_1000927_pt1 | contig 74028 bp, 63 predicted proteins | sample MarCyaLeptolynsp_FD_187757 | JGI IMG/M metagenome (GOLD analysis project Ga0207422, IMG submission 187757) | Marine cyanobacterial communities from Panama - species 1 Leptolyngbya sp. (SPAdes) | ecosystem: Environmental > Aquatic > Marine > Unclassified | place: Panama: Panama City | collected...
CACAAAAATGAAGCCAAGAGCGGCTCAGGGATAGAGCCGCTCTTTGGTCCAAGGCGCGTCCGGCGTTGACCGGGTAAACAGGATGCGGTCGTGCAGACGGAACGGACGGTCGTGCCAGAACTCGATCGAAGTCGGCACAAGCCGCATCCCGGACCAGTGATCCGGCCGGGGAATGTCGCCGATCCCGAATTTTGCGGTGTATCTGGCAACTTCCTTTTCAAGCGCAAAGCGGCTTTCCAGGGGCCGTGACTGTTTCGACGCCCAAGCGCCAATCCGGCTGCCGCGCGGGCGCGACTGGTAATAGGTATCCGCCTCTTCATCCGAAACCTGCTGGACCGCACCTCGCACCCGAACCTGACGGCGCAACGTTTTCCAGTGGAAGCACATGGCCGCCTTGCCCGACGACAGCAATTCCTGCCCCTTGGCGCTTTCAAAGTTTGTGTAGAACACAAAGCCGCGCTCATCGACGTCCTTGAGCAGCACCATACGCACATTGGGAAGACCGGTCTCGTCGACCGTCGCCAGCGACAGCGCGTTCGGATCGTTCGGTTCGGATGTCTTTGCGTCTTCAAGCCATTCAGAAAAAAGATCAAATGGCTTCTCGACCTCTGCAAAGTCACCTTTTGTTAACTCTTCAGGGGGATGCTTGAGGTCTGTCATTGTTTACCTGTCGAAGACTTCGACCGCCTGCAGCAAGGCAAGGATCTGCCAGCCTGGGGGCTGTCCATAAGATGTATCGTATGCGTTCATATACTCGCGGGCACAAGAAGATCCAACCATTTGTCATTGCAACACTGGCATTTGCAAGCGTCGTGGCCGGGTGCGCCCGGGTAAACGTGCCGATTGGCAGCAACAATGTCGATACGCCGACCGTTTTGACCGGTTCGGTTTCCTCTTCGGCCGATCAGGCCTATTCCGACATCAGTGCCGAAGACCGCAGCATCATTGCAGAAAATCTGGATACGCTCGACACTGCGCTCAGCGCATCCGATGCCGAGGAAAGTGCTGTTCTGTCCTGGCAGAACCCGACAAGCGGCAATTCGGGCACGCTTACGGATCTGAATGCCGACAGCCTCGGCGAGACCGGCTGTGTTTCTTTCAAGACCACCGCCAACACGATTGCAGGTATCAGGCTCTACTCCGGGACGGCTTGCCGCGACATAACGCAGAAATTCAGCGTGACCACCCTCAGCGTCGCCGACGCTTGAACAATCAGCAAGTTCCGCCCATAAATCACAGCCTGCATGTTGGAGGCTCAGGACTGGAATTTTGCTCTCTTCGTTCCGATATAGTAGACAAGTCCGGTCAAGTTTACTTCGGGAAAACGCGCGCTTCGGAGCAGGTCATGTGTCCGGAGCGTTTGTGCGTGAAGTGGCGGGCCGGAAAATCTTAGAAACCTGGTGATGTGAATGCGAGATCCCTATAGCGTCCTCGGCGTGGCGAAATCCGCCAGTGAGGGCGAGATAAAAAAGGCTTTTCGGAAGCTGGCCAAGAAATACCATCCGGATCAGAACAAGGACGATCCGGCGGCCCAGCAGCATTTTGCCGAAGTGAACCAGGCCTATGAAATCATCGGCGACAAGGACAAGCGCGCCCAGTTCGACCGCGGCGAGATCGACGCGGAAGGAAAGCAGCGCTTCCACTCCAAAGGCTTTGACGGTTATTCGGGCTTCGAAGATTTCGGCACGGCCGGTGGCACGCATGGCTTTCGGGCAGCTGGCGGCAATCAAGGCAGCTTCGACGATATTCTGAACGACATATTCGGTGGCTTTGGCGGCCGAGGTGGCCGCGGCAACCGTGCCGGAGCAGGTGCAGGTCCGGGGCCTGGAGCCGGTTTTGCCGGTGCAGGCGCGCGCACCAAGTCTCCTCCCAAGACCAAGGGCAAGAACGCCGAAATCGTCGCGCGCGTGTCGCTCGAGGACATTGTCAATTCCGGAAAGACGCAAGTTACGCTTCCAAACGGCAAGACCGTGAATGTCACCCTGCCTCAAGGCGTCGAGGAAGGCGAAAAGATCAGGCTGAAAGGCCAGGGCCACCCAAGTGAAAACGGCGGCCCCGCCGGCGATGCCATGGTCGAGATCAGGATCAGGCCTCACAAACTGTTCGAAATGAAGGGCACAGACCTTGTTCTGGACCTTCCGGTTACGCTCTACGAAGCCGTGCTTGGCGCCAAAGTCCGCACGCCGACCCTGTCTGGCGCGGTAAATCTGACGATCCCGCCCAACACGTCGAGCGGCAAGGCGATGCGTCTCAAGGGCAAAGGCCTACCGAACAAAAGCGGTGGTCACGGCGACCTCCTGGTCAAACCGCAAATCGTCATGCCGCCTCAAAACGATGAGGAACTGGACACGCTGATGAAGGCCTGGAAGGAAATCACGCCTTACCGGGCGCGTGGACCGGAGTTCGATTGATCACTCGTTCAGAGCCAGTCACATTGAGCAAGACTGCCGATACTTAAACGGCGCTGCCCCGGCCTTGAGCCGGGGCTTTTTCGTTTGAACACTTGTGGTGCAAGCGGGTCCCGGATCGGCTCCGGACCGACGCTGAAACAAGAAACGGGTGATCCGACACCCGCCGCACAGCGTCAGCGCTGCAGGTCGGCAAGCAGTTCCGCCAGCATCTCCATTCCCTTGCCCCAACCCTGATCGAGGCCGGCGATGGCGCCGGAGAAACACGCGATTTCCGCTTCACTTGCCTCGTGCGGCGTCCAGATGAGCCGAAGATCGGTCTGGTCTCCGTCGGCGGTGAAAGTCACCGTTGTCAAAAGTTTGCGCGGCCAGTCCGGCATCATGGGATTTGCAGCAATTTCCCATTCGGCATTGGACATTGAATGAAGCCAGACGAGCTTTTCGGGTTCGACCACGTCGATATACTCGACCCTTTCGAATTGCGAGCCGCCACCGAACCTCATCTCGTTGCGCCAAAGACCTCCGGGGCGCACGTCCAGTTCGTGAACAATCGTCTCGACACCCGGGCCGTACCAATGGGACAGAAGATCCGGCTCTGTCCAGGTCCTCCAGACCAACTCCCGTGGTGCGTTGAAACGTCTTTCAAGTATAAACTCTGGCAATGACACGCGCTTACTCCCCCTGATCCTTGTGTTTGAGTTCTTCAAGCAGGCTGTCGAGCTGGTCGAAACTGGACGACCAGAAGCTCCTGAATTCCTCCAGCCAGGCGACCGCTTCCTTCATTGGCGCCGCGTTGATCCGGGCCGGCCGGCGCTGCCTGTCGCTGCCTCTCGTGATCAAGCCTGCCCGTTCCAGCACCTTGAGATGTTTTGAGACTGCAGGCTGGCTCATCTGAAACGGCGCGGCAATCTCGTTGACCGACGCCTCACCCGCAGCCAGCCGCGTCAGGATTGCGCGCCGCGTCGGGTCGGCCAGCGCCGCAAAAACGGTATCCAGGCTGGTGCTACCCTTTATATAACCAACTTGTTCCATAACTTAATGGTTATATTATTCTCTCTGCTTGTCAAGCTATCAATATTCATATAACTTGTTATATATCTTGTTATATAAAAGTGACACCATGGTCGAAGACATCGTGCGCTCCCTGGGCTACGGCACGCTCGGCAGCCGGCTGAAGCGCATCGGCGAAAAACTGCAAGCGCAGACTCAGGAAATCAGCGAAGAGCTTGCCGCTCCGGAACTGCCGACTTCACACAATCCCGTGCTAGCGGCGCTGGACCGCAACGGCCCGCTCAGCATCGGTCATCTTGCAGAGGCGATAGGGCAAAGCCAGCCGGGCGTCACACGCATGGTCAACAGCTTGAAGAGCGCCGGACTTGTAAAGGTAAAGGGAAACGAGAAAGATCGGCGCATCAGCAGGATCACACTCACCCGTGGCGGAAAAGCGCTCGTGAAACGGCTGCAGGAAACTTTCTGGCCGGAGGTGATGCTGGCGGTCGAGGATGCCTGCACCGGGCTTAGCGGAACTTTGCTGGAACAGCTTGACCAACTGGAAAGCGCCCTTGCCGACCGACCGCTGAAGCATCGCCGGTCCGAACTGCCGCTTCCGGACTGGGACGAGCTTTTGGAACAGAAAGGAAAAGCCACATGATCAAGCGTATCTGGCACGGCTGGACCGCACCTGAGAACGCCGACCGTTATTTCGAAGTTCTGACCGGGCAGGTCATTCCCGCAATAGAGGCCAAGGCGCTTCCTGGATATCTCGGGATTGAAGTGTTGCGGCAACAGCATGACGGCGAAGTGGAGTTCATCACCATCATGAGCTTCCGTTCGATTGACGATATCATTGCGTTTCAGGGGCCGGACTATGAACGCAGTCACGTTCCCGATGTTGCCCAAGCGGTTCTGAAACGCTTTGACCGGACCGCGCAGCATTATGAACTTTTGACTGCACGCGATGCACAGGGGAACCAGTCATGACAGAGGCCCTCCAGCGTGTCGTCTGGTCCGCACTCACGTCAAGGCAGGAACGTTTCTCCAGGGGCGGTGCGCTCGCAAGACGCTTCGATCCGGCAATCTCCCCTTTCGCAGTTGCACGGGACGACTCGCCTGAAGCCATGAAGGCCCTTGCGGACCTGATTGAGCCTGAAAACGATCAGGTGTTTCTGGTTCAGGCCGACGAGATCGTGCTGCCGGAGACGCTCATTGCCGAAACATCCACGCTTGGCGTTCTCATGACGGAGCGCGCACCGTCTGCCAGGCAGACGAAACCCGTGCAGATCGCACCTTTGAGCCAATCAGATGTGCCGGAGATGGTCTCCCTTGCCAAGTTGACAAAACCCGGCCCCTTTACCCACAGGACTCATGAACTGGGGGCGTTCTGGGGCGTCAGGATAGATGGACGGCTTGCCGCCATGAGTGGGACAAGGTTGAACCTGGACGGGTTCACCGAGGTCAGCGGCATTTGCACCCATCCGGATTTTCAGGGACGCGGCCTTGCAACAGCACTCGCAATCCATGTCGCGGACAAAATTCGCGCGCGCGGAGACACCCCTTTCCTGCATGCCTATGCTGACAACGAGGGCGCAATTGCACTTTACCGGAAGCTTGGTTTCGAGGTCTGGCAGGAGGTGAATGTCGCTGTTGTTCGAAAAGCGGGCTGACAGAAAACCGTACTGATAATCTCAGCTTCCTGGCCCTCCGCATACGTGATTTCGCAACCAGTTGATTCTATCCAAAGTTGCATCAACGCAACACCAAATGAACAAACGATTGTAAGGGTTTGATGACCGTTGAAATCGTAAAACGTGTCCGATACGCAAAATACACCTAAAAATAAAACGGTGAGACAATGCGTATTTTCTTCGGTTTTCTGATTCTGTCCTTGTTCTCCTCACTCGGCCTTGCCGACACCTATCGCGAGACAATTCCGGCAAACAAAGCTTCATCTGTCGGCGCACACGCAATTTACGGGCCTGACTGCACCGGCGGCGCCGTGCCCCGAATGAAAGTGACGCAAGCCCCAAAGAACGGAACGGTTTCCTTCAGACAAGTCAGCGCGAAACTGACCGAGAAGGCTGGTCGATGCGCCGGAAAATCCGTCAATGGAACGGTTGTGGTCTACAAGCCGAACAGGGGTTTCCGCGGCGAAGACATTTTCAAGGTCAGGTTCATAATGGACATGCACACTTCCGGCACTGCGAAAATCAGAAACGTGTCCAACAATTACATCGTCCAGGTGAAGTAACGAACCGGCCATCCGGTGCGCGCTCTGATCTCACTGTGACTTAGCGGTCTCTCAGGCCGTACAGCCAGTAAGCGCCCTGGAGATAGAGCTTGCGGAATGCCGGCAACGGAAATTTCCGGAATGGAATCCGGATCGGCGCGGGAATGTCTTCCGGCGTCAGCGCTCCGACAATCAAACCGGCGATCTTTTCACCGGATAGGGATGCCATGGCGATGCCGCTGCCGTGCCAGCCCATAGCGGCATAGACGCCCTTCATTTCGGGAACCGCACCGACGAAAGGTGTGAGCGTTCGGGTGAGACAGACGTTGCCATGCCAACTGAAATCCGTTTCGACATGAGCCCAGGCCGGGAACATGGCTTCCAGGTCTTGCCGCGCGCGCGCCTGCATGGCCGACAAGGAAGACGGGTTCTCAAAAATGCCGCCACGCGTTCCGAACAGAAACCGCCTGTCGGGCAAGAGGCGGAAATAGTGCAGCAAAATCCGCGTGTCCGCGGCCATTGTGTCTGCAGTCCAGCCCTGTGCGGCCAGCTCGTCATCGCTAAGCGGGCGTGTCACCTGGATCGAGGACATGACAGGGAGCGTGCGGCCCTGGATCCATTTCGGCACGGTTTCGCGCATATAGCCGTTTCCTGCCAGGACAACCTTTTTCGCACGCACAAACCCGTGTTCCGTTTCAAGACGCCAACGTTCACCGTCCGGGGCGAATTCCGTTACCGGCGACTTGCCAAAAATCATGCCGCCTGCCTTGCGAACCTGGTCGCCAAGCGCAAGCACGTATTTCATCGGGTTGAGCGCAAACCCGTACGGCATATGGAGGCCGCCGTGAAAGCCCGGGCCGCCGTACCCTTCTGCCTGCAGGTTCTGCTTTTCAAGGATCCTGGCCTTGATGCCGAAGCTCTCTTTCAGAAATGCTGCGTCGTCCTTCAGCGCGACGAGGTCCTTGGGCCGATGGGCCAGGTAGATTTCTCCCCTGGAATGACAGTCAGCATCAATGCCCCAGTCATTGATCCGGCGCGCGACGAGATTGATCCCGGCAACCTGGTAGGCGACAAATCTCCGGGCTTCTTCAAGGCCGAATTTCTTGATCAGCTGGCGCCCGTCCAACATGGTTCCGCCCAGGCAACAAAAACCGCCATTGCGGCCCGAAGCGCCGTAACCGACATGTTCGGCTTCAAGGACACACACCGAGACCCCTGCCTGTGCCAGTTTCAGCGCTGCGCTGAGACCGGCAAAGCCCCCGCCGATAACAGCAACGTCAAACAGGGCGTTCCCCATGAGTTGCCGGTCCAGCCGCGGCGCCTCAACGCTTGCTTCCCAATAGCTGCCGGCCGGCTCGCGTGACATTGTGCCTTGCTGCAGCATCCTAGATCCCCAGCCTGTCGCGCAGCGAAAACCAGGTCATCGCGAGAACAAGGAGCGGGAACCGCAGCCGGTCGCCACCTGGAAAGGCGGGGATGTCCAGCTTGGCAAAGGCGTCGAACCGGCCAGCGGTACCGGCAACTGCCTCCGCAAGGATCTGCCCTCCGAGCGTGGCCATGGCAACGCCGTGTCCAGAATACCCAGTCGCGGTCAGCATATTAGGCGCGGGTCTTGCGAAATACGGCATCCGCTTCGGTGTCACCGCCAGCGTTCCACCCCAGCCGTAGTCGATAGCGGCGTCCTTGAGGTGCGGAAAAATCTCCAGCATGGGACCGCGTACGAAGGACTTGATATCCTCGGGGAAGCGATAGCCGTAATTCTCGCCACCGCCAAACAACAATCTCCGGTCGGCCGAGAGGCGGAAATAGTTGATGACGAACTTGCTGTCGGCAACCGCGACATTGTTGCGGATAATCTCCTGCGCTTCGTCCTCGGAGAACGGCTCGGTCGCCACGACAAAATTGTTGATCGGCATGACGTGCGCCGCTGTTGTCCTGTCCAGCTCGCCCAGATAACCGTTGCAGGCCAGTATCAGGTGTTCGGCATGAATTTCTCCGCGCTCCGTCGCAACGCTTATCTTGCCGTTCCCGTTGCCTCTGGCGCTGATCCCCGTCACTTTTGTGTCTTCAAATATCTTCGCGCCGGCTGCCTCGGCGGCACGACCGAGCCCAAGGGCAAAATTCAGGGGATGCAGATGTCCGGCCCCCATATCGAGGGACCCGCCATAATACCTTGGGCTGCCGACCTGTTCGCCAATCTCATCGCCGTCGATGAAACGAATGTGGTCATAACCGTAGACAAGGCGAAGATGTTCGACGTAGTCGCGGCTCTCCTCCACAAAGGACTTTCGGTGATCAGCGTGGAGAATTCCAGGCATGTAGTCACAGGCGATCTGGTGCCGCGAAATCAGGTCCTTGACCAGGGCCTTGGATTCCTCTGCAAGGTCCCAGAGCAGCCTGGCGTGCGCCTTGCCGTGCCGTTCTTCAAGCACGGTCTGGTCGACACGTTGCCCCGAGCCGACCTGACCGCCATTGCGGCCGGAGGCACCCCAGCCAATTCTGTTGGCCTCCAGCAACACGACATCCATGCCCCTTTCGGCGAGATGAAGTGCGGCCGATAGCCCTGTGTAGCCGCCGCCAACGATACAAGTCTCGCAGGATCGTGCCTCTTCGAGCGCAGGATATGCTGTCTGCCAGTTCGCGGTGGCAGCGTAATAGGATGGAGCGTGCCGACCCGGCGTATCGTTCGCTGTCAGGAGATCATGCGCCATCAACATCGCGGATCCCCACTCCTTTTCCCGCATTTCCCGTGCCCTGAATGAAGCCGACACTTTCCCGTGTTAAAGCGCCGGTTTCAAGGCGAAATCAGCATCCGACGAACATGTTTTTGCTTGATTTTGCAAGCTCTTGCGATTCACCCTGCGTCAATTGCCAGCCTTGACAGCCCGCGCAAGACCGATGAAACGTCATGGTGATACCGTCATACGTCTGGTTACGATGGTATGGCTTAATTCAATTGACCGACAAGGAAGGCAAAACTGTGTTGGGACCTGCGGAACACCCCTGGCTCGATCCACTTTGGCGGCGGATTGTGCTTGTTGCCTTTTGCGGCGGATGGACGGTCATGGAATACATGCTCGGCAATCACAACTGGGCAATCTTTGTGGGAGCTGTCACACTTTATGCAGCCTGGTCATATCTTTACGCCTACAAGGATCCCGACGACCCGACGCGAAAGACCAGGCCGCGGATGGACGAAGACGAAGGATAAAAACGTGATGCAGCGGGATGCGGTCACACAGGTGCGGTTCATCAAGCTTCTCGCAGTGTTCGGTATCCTGCTGTGTGTTTCGCTCCTTGCCGGTCTCCACAGTGCTTCGGCAGATGACACATCCCAATCAGCGTCTGTCTCAACTTTCCAGGATGTCCAGGATGTCCTGAACAAGCGGTGTGTGGTCTGTCACGGCTGCTATGACGCCCCCTGCCAGCTCAAGCTGTCCTCTCCGGACGGGTGGCAACGCGGTGCCACGAAAGCGCGGGTCTACGACTCCTCCCGCCTTGAAGACGCTCCGATGACCCGCCTCGGCATCGATGCGAAGACCGTTCCGGAGTGGCGTGAGAAGGGGTTCTTTTCCGTCACCGGCAGCGACAGCGCACCTTCCACAATCGAACAACTCCTCAAGGCAGGACGCAATCATGACTTCAAGCTGGGTGCGGCGCTTCCGGACGATCTTGATATCAGACCGACAAGGAAGGATAGCTGCCCCTCGCCTGATCAATTGAGCGGCTATCTGTCCAATCACCCCTATGGCGGGATGCCGTTCGGCACCGCGCCGCTGCCGGACGGAGACTACGAACGCCTCCTCACATGGGCGGCGAACGGATCACCCGGGGGCACGGCACGCGTCGAGCTGCCCGCAGATATTTCAGACGAAATCGGAAAGATCGAGGCATTTTTCAACCAGGAAACGCTCCGGTCCAAGCTCGTCGCACGGTATATCTATGAACACCTTTTCCTGGCGCATTTGCACATCAAAGACGATGATCCGCGAAGGTTTTTCCGCATCATCCGATCTCGGACGGGACCCGGCGAGGACCCGGACGAAATTCCGACCCGGCGCCCGTTCGACGATCCGGGAGGGCCGTTCTTCTATCGTCTCGTTCCGCTCGACGGCACCATCTTGCACAAGGAACACATCGTCTACGAGATCGGCTCTGAACGGGTAAGCCGCTACAACGAGTTGTTCCTGGAGAACGACTGGCCCATCGAGGCTCTGCCAGCCTATTCGAACGAAGCAGGCGGCAACCCGCTGTCGACATTTCAGGCCATCCCGCCGCGCAGCCGATATCAATTCCTTCTGGATGACGCGCTCTTCTTCGTGCGGACATTCATACGCGGCCCGGTCTGTTACGGGCAGGTCGCGGTCAATGTGATCCAGGACCGCTTCTGGGTGTCGTTTCTGGATCCTGACTCAGATCTTTCGGTGACCGATCCGACCTATCTGCAAGACGCCATTCCGATCCTGGAACTGCCGGTCGCCGTGTCGGAAGACGACAAGTTCACCGAGCGCCTCAAGAGTTTTCTGCTCGTCAGCCCGATCAAGTACCAGGAGTTCAGGCAGGACAGATACGCACAAAGAGCGGAAACGGAAGGCGGTCTCGGTTACTCCGATATCTGGGACGGTGACGGCAGCAATATCGACGCTCGCCTGACGATCTACAGGAATTTCACGTCCGCTTCCGTGGTGACCGGCTCTGTCGGTGCCATACCGAAAACAGCCTGGGTGATCGATTTCCCCCTGTTTGAGCGGATCTACTACGATCTCGTGGCCGGCTTCGACGTCTTTGGAAATGTTGAACACCAGCTCACGACGCGCATTTACATGGACATTTTGCGCCGCGAAGGCGAAAGAATGTTCCTCTATTTCCTGCCGCCGGATATCCGCGAACAAACCCATGACGACTGGTACCGCGGGGCACTCGTCAGCCTGATCGATCTCTGGAAAGAAAGCCCGATCGACACCACGACACCTTCCGGAGTGAACTTTAGGACCGATCGGCCCAAGGCCGAGTTTCTAACCGGACTGCTCAAGATAGAACCGGAGCTCTGGCCTCTCAGCGACCCGATCAATCGCTGCGAAGGTCCAGACTGTGCCCAGCCGTCGACGGTCGCAGGTCAATTGCGCCCGCTCAGCGGCACACCGGCGCCCTTCGCGAAATACCTGCCGGACATCGCCGTTCTAGTCGTTGAAGACGGGGATGAGACTGAGGTCTTCACAATCGTGCTCGACGTTGCACACAGCAATGTCGCCTTCCTTTTCAACGAAGAGCTTTTGCACCGTGAACCGGAAAACGACGATCTCACCATCGTGCCGGGCCAGTTCTCAAGCTATCCCAACCTCGTGTTCAGGGTGACCTCGGACGACGTTCCCGCCTTTGTTCAAGGCATCAGGGACATCAGAAGCCAGCAGGATTACCTCGGTGTCATCGAACGCTTCGGCATCCGTCGAACCGATCAGAGCTTTTGGGAAACGCTCGACCTTATCCAGGCGAAGCTCAATGAACAGAGCGCGATCCAGGCAGGTCTTCTCGATATCAACCGCTACCACGACCCCAAGCCTCTCGACCCGATCGAGCGGCTGTTCGAATACAGGATCAGGGTCGATTAGGGTACGAACCCCTAAATGAAGCCAATTTGGTTTGGAGTGTTTTGGCCATATGTAAGGAGCGGAAGCGCAGGAAATGTGGTTCATTTTCAAGCCTTTCGCGACGCGGCAGATGGCCAAAACGGCCAAATCCAAAGGACGGCTAAATGGCTTCACCTGGCAGCGTCACCGTGCTTGACCGGGCAACAAGCCCGCTCTTCGCACGCTTCCTCGCAAGATTTTGCCATTTCTGCCGCCAAATCGGCTTCATTTAGGTGTCCGTACCCTAGGGTACGAGTTCGCCGATGATCCAGTCGCAAAAGATTTGGGCATCCGGACCGAGCCCCTGACGCGGCCCGGAGGTGACAAGGTAGTAGCTGTGTCGGCTCTTGATTTTCCGGCCTGAAGACAAGACCAATCGCCCGTTATCGAGATACGGCCGCGCAAGCGTTTCCAGGACAAGCGCATGCCCGTGACCGAGAGCTGCGAGTTCCAGAGCAGAGAGCGTCTGGTCTACCTGCAGTCCGTTGCGTCTTGGAACAGGGTGCCCGAACGTGCGAAAAAAACTCTCCCAGGTGTCGATCACGCCCATGATATCGAGGCGCGTCGCCTCAGCGAGTGCGACGAGATCATGTTCGCCCGGCGCGACGGCGAACTGCGGATGACAGACCGGGACGATCGGATCATTCAGCAGAAACTCGACATTGCCGTCTGACCAGCTGCCATCGCCAAAACGGATGTCGATCTCGAAGAGATCAGGGTTGAGGGACTCGGCCCAGGACGCAGAGATCATCTGCAACTCGATCCCGGGAAATGCCTGCTGAAACGAAGCGAGCCTTGGGATCATCCAGAGCTGACTGAAACTGTTGAGACACCGAAAGCGCACCGGTTTCCGATCCCGCTCACCGAAAACCGAAACAGTTGCGATGGACAGGTCCGAAAAGGCCTTCTCGACACTGGGCAGATAAGTCTGGCCCAACCGTGTCAGCACCAGTTCCCGATGCACCCGGTCGAATAGCGGATACCCAAGTTTCTGCTCCAGCTGGCGCACCTGGTAGCTGACGGCGGCCGGTGTGATCAGGAGTTCTTCGGCAGCCCTTGTGAAATTGCCAAGCCTGGCGGCCGCTTCGAATGCGCGCAACCACGGCAATGGCGGCAGACTGTAGACCATGTTCGCTTCCCGGGTCGCACGTCAAATTTACAATTCCAGACGCGACACTGCATTAATTGATGTGCACTTACAGATCTATCCTGCAAAATTTTTCGATGTATCGCCAAATTTTTTTTCGTTTCAAAGATTTTGCGAACTCGCTGAGAATTCACCTCCGAAGAAACACGACTGGCATGATTGTAAATGGAACAGGTCGACTACATCATTGTGGGCGCAGGCTCCGCCGGATGCATTCTGGCCGAACGCCTGAGCGTTGATACGCAGACGAACGTGTTGCTTCTTGAAGCAGGTGGCGCGGACAGTTCCCCCTGGGTTCGCCTGCCGCTTGGATACGGCAAACTTGTCACCAATCCGAAACACACCTGGCAATTCTCGACAGCGCCCGACCAAGGCCTCAACGGCCGCAGCATCTCCTGGCCACGCGGCAAAATGCTTGGCGGGTCCGGCTCAATCAACGCGATGGTCTATTGCCGCGGGCTCCCGGGAGACTTTGATGACTGGGAGGCTTTTGGCGCAACCGGCTGGGGCTGGAAGGACGTCAAACCCGTCTATGAGCGTCTGGAAACAAAAGTAGGACCGGACGGGCAGAGAAGCGGCCGCGGACCCATCCATGTCCAGAACACAGCCGATCAGGTCCATCCGCTGAACCGGCACTTCTTTTCGGCACTCGACGAAACTGGATTGCCACGTTCCGACGATTTCAATGGCGAACAGCCGGAAGGCGGCGGCGTTTATCACATCAACGCGCAAAGTGGCGAACGCTGCTCCTCCGCACGTGCCTTTCTCCACCCTGCCCTGTCGCGCCCGAACCTCGTTCTGCGCACAAACACTCAGGTCAGCAGAATTCTCTTCGAAGGACGCAGAGCAACAGGTGTCGAACTCACAACTGGCGAAACGCTCACTGCCCGGCAGGAGATCATTCTTTCAGCCGGAGCCATCGGGTCGCCCCAGCTTCTGCAGGTCTCAGGGATTGGCCCGGGCAGCGTGTTGCAGGAGTGCGGCATCCCGGTAATTCTCGCAAACGACAATGTCGGCGGCAACCTTCAGGACCATTTGACCGCAAGCTTTACCTTCCGGGCGAAGGAAGCGACCCTCAATGCCGTTCTGCGCCCGCTGGCTGGACAGGCCTATGCGGCTCTGCAATACGCCCTGACCCGAAAGGGCCCTCTTGCCCTTTCAGTCAACCAGTGCGGCGGTTTCCTGAGATCGCATCCCGGCCTCAACGCGCCTGACCAACAGCTCTACTTCAACCCGATCAGCTATCGCTACAAACCTTGCGGTGACACGCCGAAGCTCACGCTCGACCCTTTCAACGGTTTTATCATCTGTGCCCAGCCGACCCGCCCGACGAGCCGCGGACGCATAGATATCACGAGTACGGACAGCACGGTCGCCCCGCTCATTCAGCCAAATTCGCTTGCGACGGAAGAAGACCGCCGCTCCGTCATTTCCGGCGGCCGGCTCTGTCAGAAGATCATGGCAAGCAATGCCATGCGGTCGATCGTGGATGCATCCGAATCCCCACATCTGGAAGCGCTGGATGATGACGGATTGCTTGAGGACTTTCGCAACCGGGCAAGCACCGTCTTTCATCCGGTTTCAACCTGCCGGATGGGCGAACACCGCGAGCAGACGGTTATCGACAGCCGTTTGAAGGTACATGGTGTCGACAGTCTCAGGGTTGTCGACGCTTCAGCCTTCCCAAACATCACGTCTGGCAATACCAATGCACCAACCATGATGCTCGCCCTGAAGGGGGCGGATCTCATCCTTGAAGACCGGAAACGAGCCACACAATGACAGTCCAGGACATCGCACAAGACTATCTGAGCACAGGCAAGCTTGAGGCCCTGCCGGAAGGCCACTTCATCGACGGAAAGGTGACGCGGCCTTCCGACCGGAAAATGGAAAGCTTCGACCCCGGACGCGCCGAGGCCTTTGCCGAATTCTCGCTTGGCGAGGATGCGGACATGGATCTTGCCATCGCGTCGGCGGAAAAGGCGTCCAGGCACTGGCGTCATGTGACCCCCGGCGAACGCTGCCGGATCCTCAACAACGTCGCCCGCCTCTTCCGCGAGAATGCCGACCGGCTTTCGGTGATCGAGGTGGTCGACAGCGGCAAGACGCTCGCCGAAGCTCAGGGTGATGTTCAGTCTTCGGCGCGCCTGTTCGAATACTATGCCGGCGCTGCCGACAAGCTTGACGGCCGGTCCGTCAATCTCGGGCCGGACTATACCGCGTTCACCGTGCGCGAGCCGGTCGGTGTGACCGGCCACATCATTCCCTGGAACTACCCGACCTCGACCTTTGCACGCGGTGTCGCACCGGCACTTGCCGCCGGCTGCGCGGTGGTTGCGAAACCGGCTGAGACGACCCCGTTCACCGCACTCGTCATGGCGGAACTGCTCTGCGAAGCAGGCGTGCCGGAGGGCCTGGTCAACGTGGTCACCGGTCTGGGTGCGGATGTCGGCGCGCAGATGGCCCGGGATCCGCGGATCAAGCAACTGACGTTCACCGGCTCTGTTTCGACCGGTATCAACGTTGCGCAGATGGCAGCTCCCAATGTGACCCGGCTGACGCTGGAACTTGGCGGCAAATCGCCCCTGATCGCTTTTGGCGACGCCGATCCCGAGAAGGTTGCCGATGGAGCCTATTGGGCGATCTTTTCGAACTCCGGTCAGATCTGCTCTGCCGGTTCCAGACTGATCCTGCACAAGGCCATCCGGGACGATGTGCTTGCCATCCTGGCGGAGCGTGCAAAGGCGATCAGACCGGCGCACGGACTGACCGCTCCTGACATGGGTGCGATCAATTCCGAGCTTCACCTGGGGCGCATCAAAGCCCATGTCGATGCGGCGAAATCCCGGGGGGCACATCTTCTCACCGGCGGCGACGTGACCGTGGATTCCCACACCGGCAAGGGCTGGTTTTTTCAGCCAACCGTCATCGCCGATCTCGCTGCCGACGATCCTGCCGTCCAGGACGAGATTTTCGGGCCGGTTCTTTCGGTCCAGAATTTCGAAACCGGAGAGGAAGCCGTGCAACTTGCGAACGGAACCGAATTCGGCCTGATCGCGAGCGTCTACACGCGCGACGTCGGCCGAGCGATGCGGGTTGCATCGGCGATGGATTGTGGCCAGGTTTCGATCAATGACTACTGGGCCGGCGGGCTGGAGCTGCCGTTCGGCGGCAACAAGAAATCCGGTTATGGACGCGAAAAAGGCTGGGAAGGACTGGACGCCTATACCAAGGTAAAGTCGATCACGATCAGCAACGCGAGTTGAGACCTCACATGAAACTCGACCAAATCGAGACCTTTGTCGTCGGAAACCCGCCGCCGCGCCATGGCGGTCGTTACTTTATCTTCGTCAAGCTGGTCACGGCCTGCGGCATCACAGGGTACGGCGAAATCTACAACGCCACCTTCGGCCCGCATCTGGTTGCCGAAATGGCGAAGGATGTGTTCCAGCGGCAGTTCGAGGGCGAGGATCCGCACCATATCGAACGGCTCTGGCACAAGACCTATGGCGCCGGCTACACGCAACGGCCGGACTTTTCGGTGATGGGCGTCCTGTCCGGTCTGGAAATGGCCTGCTGGGACATTATCGGCAAGGCTGCGGGCAAACCGGCCTATGAGCTGCTCGGTGGCCGGGTGCACCAACGGCTGCGTTCCTATACGTATCTCTATCCTTCGGATGGCGACGTATATCCGGACCCGGCAAAACCAAATGTCTATAACGATCCGGACATAGCCGCCGAAGCGGCGGTAAAGGCGGTCAGCCAGGGCTTTACCGCGGTCAAATTCGACCCGGCCGGCGCTTACACGATCTATGACGGTCATCAGCCGAGCCTTGAGGACCTGGACCGATCGGAAGGTTTTTGCCGGGCGATCCGTGAGGCCGTCGGCAGCAAGGCAGACCTGCTTTTCGGTACGCACGGCCAGTTCACAGTCTCAGGTGCAAAGCGCATGGCCCGGCGCCTTGAGGCTTACGACCCGCTCTGGTTCGAAGAACCGATCCCGCCGGAAAAGCCGGAAGATATGGCGGACGTTGCCCGCTACACCTCCATTCCGGTTGCGACCGGCGAGCGTCTTTGCACCAAGTATGAATTCTCCCGCGTCCTCGAAACAGGGGCTGCAAGCATTCTGCAGATGAATCTCGGCCGGGTCGGCGGCCTGCTCGAAGCCAAGAAAATCGCTTCGATGGCGGAATGTCACTCCGCGCAAGTCGCCCCTCATCTTTATTGTGGTCCACTGGTCGCGCTTGCCAATATCCAGCTCGCCACCTGCAGCCCGAATTTTCTGGTGCTGGAATCGATCCGAACCTTCGACGGGTTCTATGCAGATCTTCTCAAAACACCGATCCGGTGGGAGGACGGCTATGTCATCCCGTCAACCGAACCGGGGCTTGGCGCCGATCTGGACGAGGACGTTGCCCGCGCTCACCCTTATGAAGGCGACGAGCTGCATCTAGGTTTTCAGGAAACACCGGCGGCGCCGCTTTGACGGAATAATTCCGGCTACGCCATATCCGTCGGTGTATCGCTCAAGAGAGCTTCGGCCTCGATCTCGACCCGGTGGTCGCCGATCAGGCCGGCAACAACGACCAGTGTGTTTGCCGGCTTGATGTCTGAAAAGACGCGGCCGTGGGCGCGGGAAATATCGAAAACATCCGTTTCATCGGTGATGAAGATGCGCGTGCGCACCACGTCTGCAGCGCTGGCGCCGAGCGCTGAGAGAGCGGCAAGTATCTTGTCGAGGATGTAGGTCGTCTGCGCCGCCGCGTCGTCCGGCGCAACAGCACGGGCCGCCCCGGCAACCGCCGTCGTTCCGGAGACAAGGATGCGGTCTCCGATCCTGTGGGCACGGCAGTAACCGGCGATCTCTTCCCAGTCCGAGCCGGTCAGAACACGGGTGGCGTCGGATCGGTGCGATGCGGGCGTAGCGTCATGGGCCCGCGGCATTTCGGATAAATGATGGCTCAAATCCCCGGACGCGGTCAGGAATGGCGGGCGGCGGTATTCGTCACCGCAATCGCCCGGAACAGGCGCAGTTTGCGCGAAGGCTTCTTTCAGCTGTGTCCGGTCCTCCTCATCGAGCGCGAAGGAGAACAGCCTGGCATTGTCGGCAATGTGCTCGCTTTCACCAAGGCGGGCCCCAACGATCGTTCCCGCGACGGCCGGCTGGTCCAGCACCCAGCGGGTCGCCACGTTTGCAACCGAAACGCCGTGTTTTTGCGCTATGGCGCTTGCGGCTTGAAGAATGGCCTGATAGCCGCCCCAACCACCGGCCGCGTCGATGAAGCGCTTGTATTTCATCTTCGACCAGTCGCTGATTTCTGCCGGTTCCGGCTTGCCAAGCCAGCGATCAGACAGGAAGCCGCCGCACAAGGTTCCATAAGCGAGCAATTTGACGCCCTTGTCCGCACACACTTGTGACAGCGGCCCTAGAGCCCGCCGGTCGATCATGGAAAAGGAAACTTGGTTTGTGACCAACGGAATACCGTCAGCAAGCGCTAGGCGCAAATGCGCCGCATCAAAATTGGTGACCCCCAGCGCCTTGATGAGCCCCTCCTCTTTGAGCCTTGCCATCTCGTGAAGAGCATCCAGCCAGGCCGGGTGTTCAAAACTCCACCAGTGAAATTGCAGTAGGTCGATACAGTCCGTACCGAGCCGGTCAAGCCGCTCCTGAACGCCGGCGCGCACAACGTCCGCTGTCATCGGGCCGGGTTCCGGGCACCATTTGGTAAAGATCTGCGGACCGCCTGCGCCGGCGTGCCGGGACAGAAGACGGCCGGCGATGATCTCCGCGCTACCGTAGTGGTCAGCCATGTCGAATGTGGAGAACCCGGCGTTCAGGTAGGCCTGAAGATGATCCGCGCCCTGGTTGGGATCAAGCGTTGTTCCATCCTTCTCCATGTCGGCGACCTGCCACAGTCCTGTAAGGATCCGGCTGATTTCCAGACCGTCGGCAAGGGTCTGGCGCGGCGGAGCAACAGTCATGGACGGGTCCTTCAGATTTGGGGCAGGAGCAGCTTGAAACTGCGCTCAATATCCTGTGCGAGGGCTTTTTGAGCTGCTGCACGATTGTTGGTGCGAAGCGCCGCGATGATTTCCTCGTGATGGATGTGTTCCGGGATTTCCGAGGCGGCTTTCTCTTTGACGACAAGATTGAGAAACGCGCCATATTGCAGCCAGAGCGCTTCGACCAGCGGAAGGATCACCCTGGAGCCGGACCTGCGGTACAAAGTGAAGTGGAAATCGTAGTTCTGGGTCAGGTCGGGCAAGTCGCCCGCAGCGCGCGGCCTTGAGATAATTGCAGCCAAAGCGTCGATGGCGGCGGCATCCATGTGATCCATGGCTTCATCCAACAGGATCGCTTCCAATGCCAGGCGTGCGCTCTTCAGTTCACGCATACGGTCCGCATCGAATGGCGGTACTTCAAGGGTCCGGCTCGGCGTGTCGACAAGCGCTCCCTCGGCAACCAGGCGGCGGACCGCCTCGCGCACAGGTGTCATGGAAGTGCCAAGCTGGCCCGCAAGGGTCCGAAGGCTCACGCTCTCTCCAGGTGCAAACGCACCGCGGGTAAAAGCCTCCCGAAGGGCGTCATAGACGCTCTCCCTCAGTTTCGACTGATCGATCCTGGCGACCTTTGGCTCGTTCATCCCTCTGCCTTGCCCGTTATGGCTTCTTGTCTTGACAATCCGGAATTGAGACATGGTATAAAATATCACAGATCACAAGCAAGGCGCTAAAACAAAATTTTGGGGAGCGCGGTGACCGAAGATTCAAATGGAAGCGGACGGACACCCGACGCGCAATCAGAAGATGGGTTCTGGCTGTATGACCTGAAGGTCGAGACGGTGCTGGATGGCCGGACACCGGTTTGCCGGCACATCGAAGGCGAAAGTTTCAGGGTCGAGGGCGAAGCCTTGGTTTTTGAAGAAGGACAGCGTGTCTCCATGTACGCGCTGGCCGCCGTGTTGCCGCTCCTTCCGGCCAAGCAGCGTCCCACCGCCCCGGAGGACTGGATGAGCACAGACGCGGAGGTTGCCTGTCCTGATCCCCATTGCGGCGGACGGTTCAAAATCACCAGAACCGGGAAACGATGGTTCAGCCATGCGGAGACGACCGGTCTTCCGGACAAGAGAAGCACGCCCTACTGGCAAAAGGACGGCGCTGAATGAGCGAGCGGACCACCTCTCTTCGCCCAGGTTACCAAATCTCCCGTGTGATCAAGGGCGGCTGGCAGCTTGCGGGCGATCACGGCGCGGTCGATGCCGCGACTGCGATTGCCGATATGGAAGCGTTTCTGGATGCCGGGGTCACATCTTTCGACTGCGCAGATATCTATACCGGCGTCGAGGAAATGATCGGCACCTTTGTCGCCGATGTTCGCCGCCGCCGGGGAGCGGCGACCGCGGACCGCATCCAGGTACACACCAAGCTTGTCCCGGATCTGGAACGTCTGGCAGATCTGAGCGCTGCGGAAGTCGAGGCGATCGTTGACCGGTCGCTGCAGCGTCTCAAAATCGACCGCCTGCATCTGGTTCAGTTTTTCTGGTGGGACACCTCCATCGGGTCACCGGTCGGGGCTATGGAGGTTCTCAAGCGCTGCCAGAAAAAGGGCAAGATCGCGCATCTGGGGGTCACAAACTGGGACGTTGCCGAAACCAATCCCTATCTTGAGGCAGGGATCGATCTGGTCTCAACGCAGGTGCAGTACTCGGTGCTCGACCGAAGACCAGCCGGAACACTGGTTCCCTGGTGCGCCGCGCACGACATTCACCTTTTATGCTACGGCACGCTCGCGGGAGGCTTTCTCACCGAAAACTGGCTCGGCAAACCCGACCCTGGCTTTGCCTTTGAAAATCGCTCATTGGTGAAGTACCGGTTGATCATCGACGAATTCGGGACTTGGGACACTTTCCAGGCGCTGCTTCAGGCGCTCAAGGAAATCGGCATGCGGCACGGCGTGTCCCTCAGCTCTGTCGCCACGCGCTGGGTCCTGCAGCAACCGCAAGTCGCCGCCGCAATTGTCGGGGCCCGTTACGCCCGGCATCTGCCGAAAACCCTTGAAGTTTTCTCCTTCGAGCTGGATGCGCAAGATCTTGGCCGAATTGACCAGCTGTTGGCATCTGCGCCCGGACCTCAAGGACCGGTGTTCGCTCTTGAACGCGATCGGACGGGCCGCCATGGCCGGATCATGAAGTACAATTTGAACGCACGTCCCGATGACTCGGTGCTTGGGGCGGCAAATGGCTGATGTGATCCTCAAACTCGCCGATGTCACGCGTTCATTTGGTGCCTTCACGGCCGTCGACGAGGTCTCGCTCGAAATCCGGACCGGCTCCATCACCGGTCTGATCGGACCGAATGGGGCCGGCAAGTCGACGCTCTTCAACGTTGTGGCAGGTGACTTGCCGCCAAATGCCGGGCGCGTCGAGTTTTTAGGTGATGATATCTCCACCCTTGCCCCGGAGCAGCGCTTTGCTGCGGGATTGGGCCGAACCTTTCAGATCCCGCGTCCTTTCAAGCGCATGAGCGTTCTGGAAAACGTCATGCTCGCACCGCTCGGGCAAAGCGGTGAAGGCCTGTTCGCGCCCGTTTTCGGGCGCGCGCGTATCCGTAACGAGGAAGCGGCCATCCGCAAACGCGCGCTAGAGGTGCTTGACTTTGTCACGCTTCGCGCTCTCGCCGACCAGCCGGCTGGAAAAATTTCCGGCGGACAGATGAAGCTACTGGAGCTGGCCCGGGTGCTGATGGGCGATCCGAAGTTGATCCTGCTGGACGAACCGGCAGCCGGGGTTAATCCGGCACTGACGGAGATCCTGATCGAGAAGATCGAGGAGCTCAATCGTGACGGCAAAACCTTCCTGATCATCGAACATGACATGGATTTCGTCATGCGGCACTGCGACCCGGTCATCGCCCTCGCAGAAGGCCGGGTGGTTTTCGAAGGGTCTGCCGCCGATGCTCAGTCCAATCCCGTCCTCCTGGATGCCTATCTGGGAGCGCCGGTCGATGCCTGAAGCCTTGCTGAGCGTGGAGAACCTGACCGCCGGATATGTTCCGGATCTGCCGATCCTGAGCGGTGTGTCGCTGACAGCGGAAAAGGCCAGTCTGACTGCGATCATCGGGCCGAACGGCGCAGGAAAGTCGACCCTGATCAAGGCCGTTATCGGCCTGCTGCCGGTCACGGACGGCCATATCAGAATGGGTGCGAAGGAGATTACCGGCCTTTCTCCCGACCGGATGACCGGTGCGGGGATCGCCTATGTCCCGCAGACCGACAACGTCTTCAGGACGCTCACCATCCAACAAAACCTCGATCTGGCGCTGAAAACCCACGGCAATCCTCAAAAGCGTCTTGCCGACCTTTATGACCGGTTTCCTGTCCTGGCGGAAAAGCGGCGCGACAGAGCGGGAGCGCTCTCCGGCGGTCAGCGGCAATTCCTCGCCGTGGCGATGGCGCTGGCCGTTGAACCGGAGCTGATCCTGATGGACGAACCGTCCGCCGGCTTGTCGCCGAAGGCCGCCGAGGATGTGCTTGATCATGCAAAGCAATTAACGGCTCAAGGCGTGACCATTTTGCTGGTCGAACAAAACGTCAAGCAGGCCTTGAGACGCGCCGATCATTGTTATGTGCTTGCAGAAGGGCGTAATCAGATTGACGGTCCCGCCACGCAGCTTTTGGAAGACCCCACGCTTGGGCGGATCTATCTCGGCGGGGAAAGGCGGGTGCCTGCATGATCCAGCATCTCGTCGACGGCATTCTTGTTGGCTCGTTCCTGTCGCTGGGTGCGATCGGGCTCACGATGGCAATGCACATCCTGCGCTTTGCAAACTTCTCCCATGCAGAACTTTTGTCCATCGGCGCCTACTGCGCTTTGGTGTTCGATAAGCTGTTTGAAAGCCTGCTGCCGATCCTTGCGGAAAAGATCGGCCCGCTGTCCATGACAGGTGCTTTGGCGATCTCCATTGTCCTGTCCATGGCCATCACGGGACTATCCGCTGTCCTTATCGACCGGTTCATCTTCCAGCGTGTTCGGCAAAAGGGGGAAGAACTGTCGATGGTGTTCGCATCCTTTGGCATGGCGCTGATCATTCGCAATGTCATCGGCCTGGTTTTCGGCTTGTCCGCCGAGCTTTATTCGCAAGATATCGCCTTCGCGATGGTTGTCTCGCGCGACCCGCTGCTTCTGGTCAAACCTGATCAGGTGTTTGTGCTCATCGCAGCCCTGGTCCTGATGTTCATCCTGCATCTTGTCCTGTCACGAACCACGTTCGGCTTTTCATTGCGGGCCGTCGCAGAAAATCCCAGCCTTGCCCAGGTTCACGGTGTGAACCTCAAGCGGATGATCGCGGCTGTCTGGATCATAGGTGGCGGTCTTGGAGCGGTTGCCGGCATTTTCTATGGTCTCAGCTACCAGATCACGCCCGTCATGGGACGTGACCTGGTGCTTCCCATATTCGCCGCCACGATCGTGGGTGGGATCGGCAGCGTCTACGGCGCTGTTCTCGGCGGTTTCATCGTCGGCATAGCGGCAAATTTGGCGCTGGTGATCCTGCCGTCGGGCTACAGCCCCTCCGTTCCGTTTCTCATGATCCTTGCGGTGCTTTTGTTGCGGCCGCACGGTTTGTTCGGGGAGGCACGCACATGATCGGCGTTCTTTCCTATCTGGTTTTCTTCACCACGGTGGCCGCGATCCTATCCATCGCGGTTCTTGGGCTGAACCTTCAATGGGGCAATACCGGGCTCTTCAATGGCGGTGTCGTCGCCTCGTTCGGCGCAGGTGCCTATGGCACACTGATCCTGGGCGGCCCGCCCCAAGAGGGGCAGTTGGGCGGTTTTGAGCTGTTCTACCCGTTGGCACTTTTCGGCGGCCTGCTCTTTGCCGGCGGCCTTGCCTGGGTGGTCGGCAAGCTGACCTTGCGTCTGCGGCACGACTATCTGGCAATCGCCACCTTCGGGGTCGCGGTCGCGTTTGAAAACGTCATGCGCAATGCGACCAACGTCACCGGTGGTGCACAGGGCATTCGCGGGTTCGAGCGTCCGATGATGGAAACGCTCGGCAGCGGCCTCACTTACAATCTGGCGTTTCTGGTGTCGGTGCTCGTCGTGCTTGCACTTGTCTATGTCTTTCTGGAAAGGCTGACCGTCTCGCCATTCGGCCGTCTGTTGAGGGCCATCCGCGAGGACGAAACGGCCGCCCGTTCGCTCGGCAAGGCGCCGGCAAGGATACGCCTTCTGGCCTTCGTGACCGGTTCCGTCATCATCGGCCTTGCCGGTGCGCTCTACGGCACGTTCTATGCCTTTGTCAGCCCCCAGGACGTGCTTCCCATTCTGACCTTCCAGATCTGGGCCATGCTCATTGTCGGCGGTGCCGGCAATAACAAGGGCGCGATCGCCGGAGCATTTCTGATCTGGGGCGCCTGGACTTTTTCAGGTTGGGCGCTCTCACGTTTCGCACCCATCGAGGTTCAGCTCTACACCGGTTCGATCCAGTTCGTGCTGATCGGCATGGTGATCGTCGGCATGCTGCTTTGGAGGCCTCAGGGCCTTTTCCCCGAGCGGCTGGTCGTTTCACAGCCCGGAGGAGGTACCCGGGAAAAAACACAAGCAGAGGGACTAACATGAAAAAAACATTGGTTTTTGCGGCGGTGGCCGCGGGCATGACCGCCCTGAGCACCGGCGTCCAGGCACAAGACTGCACCACGAAGGTCGGTGCTGTCCTGCCGACATCCGTCGATTGGGGGCGCCCGATCGCCGAAGTCGCCCAATTTGCCGTCGACCAGGTGAACGATGCCGGTGGAGCGGCTGGATGTTCAATCGAGATGGTGCTGCGGGATACACAGGTCGATCCGAAGGTCGGCGTGGATGCCGCCAAGGCACTTGTCGATCTGGAAGGTATCAAGGTGCTGCTCGGTGCGGTCTCCTCAGGCGTTTCGATGCCGATCCTGACATCTGTGACGGTACCAAGCGGCGTCATGCAGATGTCCTGCTGTTCGTCGTCGACGGCGTTCACGGTTTTGTCCGAGGAAGGCAAGACCGACGGCCTTTGGTTCCGGACCTTTGCGACAACGAGCGTGCAGTCGGCCATGGGTGCGAAAGTGGCCGCTGACAAGGGCTGGAAGTCAGTCGCGATCCTCTACAAGAACGACGACTGGGGACAGGACATGTCCCGGCTGATTGCAGCCGACTTTGCCGCTGCAGGCATCGAGGTGAAAGCCAATGTCGCCATCAACGACGCCCAGCCGTCCTATCGCGCGGAAGTCACAGAGGCACTTGGCAGTCAGCCTGATGCGCTTTACCTGGCGCTCTATCCGACCGAAGGCAAATCCGCTGTGCGCGAATGGATTTCGCTCGGCGGAACGCAGAACATGATCCTTGCCAACTCGCTGAAGTCCGATGAATTCCGCGACGCGGTCGGCATGCAGTATCTCGGAAATGCGTTCGGCACGGACACCGCTTCACCACGCGTTGAAAGCGCAGACGCCTTCAAGGCCGCCTATACCGCGAAGTTCGGTTCTGAACCGAATGGCCCCGGTCTTGCGAACAGCTATGACGCCACGATGATCGCGCTCCTGGCCATGGAGGCGGCCGGTGCCGATGCAAGCGGTGCGGACATTGCCGCAGCCGTTTCAAAAGTCACCGACCCGAACGGGACACCCGTTACGGCAGATACCGCCGGCTTTACCACAGCCAAGGAAACGCTGTCAGGCGGCGGCACCGTGATGTACCAGGGCGCGACCGGCAACGTCCGCTTTGATGCAAACGGGGACGTGTCTGCCCCGGCCGTCGTGTGGAAATTCACAGACGCCGGCACGGACGAAGTGGAATATCTGTCATTGACCGAAGTCGATGCCTATATCGCATCGTTGAAGAAGTAGTCGCTTTCCGACAAAAAACCGCCCGGCATACGCCGGGCGGTCATGCTTCCGGCATAAGTTCAGCTAAACGGGCATAGCTTTGACCTCAGGGCAAAACGCCAACAGTCCAGCGGTCCAAATCTCATTTCCCTGAACTGGTTTTTCCCGATCCCGTCAAACCGTTGCCCGTCCTGTCCCTAAGCAGGTGATGCGCCAGACTTCGGGCTTTAGCGGCGAAGGTTTTGCCATCGCAAAAAGCATTGATCGCAAGCAGCGGACAGCCACCCGTTTTCAACAGTCGTCGCCGATCTCTGCGCGCCTGCAGACGGTTCCATCCTATTGCCAGAAACACACTCTGGGCTGACTGGCGTGCGCCCGGCAGACAACCGTCCGGCCACAGGAATGCGTGTAGTACTTCATGTCCGTGCCGGGGCGCCGCCGTTTCGCATAAGTGTGCGAATCGACATTCGGATCGCTCGGGCAGGCGCTGCTTGTCCGGGTCGTTGTGGTTTTTTCCGTCTTGGGTTTTGACGTCCCGGAGCTTCCCGATGTGCTGGCAGGTTGCCTGACGGCAACGCACTTTCCGCTTTTCAGTTCCTGGTTCCGGCCGCAGGTCAAAGGACAGACCCGCCCGGTCGACTTTTTGAGTTGATCCAGAATTTCCACTTTCGGATCAAGCGAGGCCAGCTCCAGGCCGGCCTCTGCGGCATAGGTCCTGAGCGCACCGCGGCTTCGCTTTCCCCAGGCCCCGTCTACCTTGCCGACTGAACAGCCAAGACGATTGAGTTCGGTCTGAAGGGCGCGCGCTAGCTCTTTTTCGTCCAGAACCTCTGCCGGTTGCTCGTCGGTGGCTGCAGCTCCCGCACTTTCCGGTGAAAGATTGGCAACCACGATTTCTTTCCGGGTGTCAGTGTCCTTCTGCGGTTCTTCGTGCGCCTTGATTTGCGATGTTTCTGGTGCCTTGGGATTTACCGGCTTTTCCCTCTTCAACAGATCGATCTTCAACCGGGCCAGATCGGCATAGTCTCCGTCCGGATATCGTGTCAGGTAGCTCTCGAACAATTCGGGTTGCGACGCATTCTGGATGGATTGCCAATAGGCGATCTCGGTTGCTGCCACCCGCCGGCGCTCCTCGGCCTCACGGGCAGTTGCCCTGTCCTTGATCTCGTCGATGCGCACTTTCGCGATATCGGCAAACTGGCCGTCCGGATACCGTTTCAGGTAGTTTTCGAAATAGACCGCGTTTTCTCCCGTCTTGATCGATTCCCAGTAGGCCAGTTCGATTTGCGGGTTCTTCGCAGGCGGAACAGGTTGCTCCACGATCACCGGCTTCGGCGGTTCCTTGGCTTTGAGAATGATCTCGCCCGTGAGAGAGGAGTTTTCCCAGGGGACCTGGCGGCCATTGGTTGCTTCCAGAACATCACGGCGCACGGAGACCAGATCCCGGGTAATATCCTGCCCGGGTGTCCCGAGGTGCTTGAGCAACGCTGTCGTGAAGGGACTGTTTTCCCCCGCACCGTCAAGCGCCACGTTGCCCGGCTGCGTGGCAAACGAAATCAGCGTTCCGATGCCCGAGCTGGTCTTCGCAAGCCCGCGCCCGACAGAAGCCGATCTCGTGCCCATCGACCGGGCAAGGTTTTCGGCGAGCGGGTTGTTCCGGCACGCATCCAGAAAGACCAGGTTGGTCTTGCTGGCCTGCTCCATCGTTCGCAGGATCAGGTTGATTGGGACCGTTTCAAATTCCAGATCCAGCGGCGAATTGAGCTGGGCATCCGTCGGCAGCAGGTAGTTCACGCCGTTCACCTGAAGGCCGTGGCCGGCGTAGAAAAAGAGCGCAATGTCCGCGTCGTTGAGCTTCGATACGAACGCCTCGATCTTCGACCGCAGGCCGCGAAGATCAAGATCCAATCCTTCCACCACGTCAAAGTCCAGGCTTTGGAGTTTAGCCACCATGCCCCTGGCATCGTTGTAGGGGTTTTTAAGAGCCGCGACGTGCTGATACCCCGAATTCCCGATGACGAGTGCAACCCGGCGCTCCGCCTGGGCAACACCCATGCTGACTGAGATGGCAAAAAAGAAAATCAAAATGCGAAAAAAACCAGCCACTTCGCCCCCCATGGCGTTCGTCACTCAGTCTATCACCAAACTATCCCCGGTTGTAGCAAATCAATCAAGGAGGCGTATTTGTTTCCACCGAGCGAAGAAATAGGGGCCGCTCAATGAGCGGCCCCTTCTCGTTCATGGACAGCAAATTTTGTTGGTGTCCTCAAGCCACCTTCGCCTTGAATTCGATGCGGCGACGGTGGAGCACTGGTTCGGTGTAGCCGTTCGGTTGGCGGCTGCCTTCGAAGACCAGCTCACAGGCGGCCTGGAAGGCGACAGAGTTGTCATAGTCCGCAGCCATGGGCCTGTGGGCCGGATCGTCCGCATTCTGCTCATCAACCACGGCGGTCATACGCTACATGGTCTCCATGACCTGATCCTTGCCAGCTACATGATGAATGCGAACAGCTTCTCAACGGATCCGATCACCACTGCCGACAATCGATTGCCGCGGCAAAGGACGAGACGTCTTAGGTCAAATCACTCGCAAGCCGCACCGCGTGGTATCCATTTCCCAGGTTTCCTCTTTCTATTTCGTCGCGGGGGCGCCAAGGTGCGGTGATGAGCGCGATGTTTGAAGAGCTGGATTATGCCCCGACGCCAATCGGCGCAATCTCTTTACGGAGACGGCACATTCTGGCGCTCAAAACCGATGTCTTTGAAATCCTGCTCGGTGAAGAACACCTGATGTCGAGCCTTTTCACTGCATCCGAAGTCGCATTGGCCGAAATGGGGCTCGCGGCTTTACCTGGCGACTGTCTTGATGTGCTGGTGGGCGGGCTTGGACTGGGTTACACCGCTCAGGCCGTTCTGGCGTACGACACCGTTGCCCACCTGACGGTCATTGATCTTATGGAGCCGGTCATCCGCTGGCACCGGGAAGGACTTGTTCCCATAAAAACCGAGCTTACTGACGATCCCCGATGCGAGCTTGTGCAAGGGGATTTCTTTGCGTTGGCGTCCTCTGAAACAGGCTTCGACGCGCGCAGGCCCGATCATCAGTACGACGCGATCCTCATCGACATCGATCACACGCCGGAGCGATTGCTCCATGGAGGGTCGGCAGGTTTCTACACGATCGGCAGCATGCGCCGCTTGCAGCGTTTTTTGAAACCCGGTGGCGTCGTGGGTCTATGGTCCGATGAGGCACCGGACACGACCATTACAGAAATGTTCGGCGAAGCATTTGATGAGGCCTGGGCCGCACCCGTTGTCTTCGCAAATCCCCTGCAGGACGGGCGCGAGGTCACGCAGACAGTCTACCTCGCCAAAAAAACCGGAAGCTGAAGGCCTCCGCAGCAGGCGTCAGTGAAAATTCTGTCCAGTCGCGAATAAGCGAAAAATTGAAGTTTGCCGTTAGCTCTGCTCGACGACTTGTCGCTGAAGGCAAAAATTGCAAGTAGTCCATTGCGGCCGGGACGGCGGGATCAGTGTGTGTGACTGATCCCGCAACCTTTTTCGCGATAGCGATGAACGCTGTGGAGGTCAGGCCACCTTCGCCTTGAATTCGATGCGGCGGCGGTGAAGCACCGGTTCGGTGTAGCCGTTTGGTTGGCTGGTGCCTTCGAAGACCAGTTCACAGGCAGCCTGGAAGGCGACAGAGTCGTCATAGTCCGCAGCCATGGGCCGGTAGGCCGGATCGCCCGCGTTCTGCTCATCAACCACGGCGGCCATGCGCTTCATGGTTTCCATGACCTGTTCCTTGCCGGCGACGCCGTGATGCAGCCAGTTGGCAATGTGCTGGGAGGAAATCCGCAAGGTCGCCCGGTCTTCCATCAGTCCGACGTTGTTGATGTCCGGCACCTTGGAGCAGCCGATGCCCTGTTCAACCCAGCGCACGACATAGCCAAGAATGCCCTGGGCGTTGTTGTCGAGTTCTGCCTGGATATCTTCCGGTGCCCAGTTCGGGCGCTCCGCGACCGGTATCGACAGGATATCGTCCAGTTTCGCTGCTTCACGCGACTTCAACTCCGACTGACGGTCAGAAACGGAAACCTTGTAATAATGCAGTGCGTGCAGCGTTGCCGCGGTCGGAGACGGAACCCAGGCGGTATTCGCGCCGGACATCGGGTGGCCGATCTTCTGTTCCAGCATGGCCTCCATCAGATCCGGCATGGCCCACATGCCCTTGCCGATCTGCGCATGTCCCGGCAAACCGCAGGCAAGGCCCACATCGACATTGTTGTTTTCGTATGCACCGATCCAGGTCGAGGCCTTCATGTCGCCCTTGCGGATCATCGGACCGGCGTCCATGGACGTGTGCATTTCGTCACCAGTCCGGTCGAGGAAGCCGGTGTTGATGAAGAACACGCGGTCCTTCGCCCGGCGGATGCACTCCTTCAGGTTCAAGGTCGTGCGCCGCTCTTCGTCCATGATGCCCATCTTGAGCGTATTGCGCTCCATACCTAGTGCATCCTCAACCCGGTCGAAGATTTCAGAGGCGAAGGCGACTTCCTCAGGACCATGCATCTTCGGCTTGACGATGTAGACAGACCCGGCACGGCTGTTGGTTCCCTGCCCGTTCGAGCCAATGTCGTGGAGCGCAATCAACGATGTGAGCATGGCGTCGAGCAGGCCCTCGGGGACTTCGTCGCCATTCTTGTCCAGCACCGCATCGATCGTCATCAGGTGGCCGACATTGCGAACGAGCAACAGCGAACGGCCGTGCAGCGTCAGGGCGCCGCCGTCCGGCGCCGTGTAATGCCGGTCGCCATTGAGGCGGCGCGTGACGGCATTTCCGCCTTTTTGGAAGGTTTCCTCCAGATCGCCTTTCATGAGGCCGAGCCAGTTGGTGTAAACGACAACCTTGTCTTCGGCGTCGACAGCTGCGACGGAGTCCTCGCAATCCATGATCGTTGACATGGCCGACTCCAAAACGACGTCCGAGACGTTGGCCTTGTCGGTCTTGCCAATCGGATGCTGGCTGTCGATGTTGATTTCCAGATGAAGCCCGTTCTTTACGATCAGGATCTTGTAAGGCGCAGCGACGTCGCCTGAATAACCTGCAAACTGCGACGGATCCGACAAAGTCGTCGTGCCTGCTTCAGTGTCGATCTGCAGCGTTTGGTCCTGGACGCTGAAGCCGGTCGCGTCCGCCCAGCTTCCCGAGGCAAGCGGTGCGCTCTCGTTAAGAACCTTGCGCGCGTAGGCGATCACCTCGGCGCCTCTTACCGGATCAAACCCACCCGCTTGAGGCTTCGAGCCCATGGCATCGGTTCCATAGAGCGCATCATAGAGCGATCCCCAACGCGCGTTCGCAGCATTCAACGCATAACGCGCATTCATTACCGGCACCACAAGCTGCGGGCCTGCGACGGAGCCGATTTCCGGGTCGACGCGGTCTGTCCCCACAGAAAATGCCTCCCCTTCGGGAACCAGATAGCCGATCTCGCCCAGAAACGCCTTGTAAGTTGCCATGTCCGGGGTGCCCGGATTGGATTTGTGCCACTCATCAATCTTCGCCTGAAGAGCATCGCGCTTTGCAAGAAGGGCCTTGTTCTTCGGTGCCAGATCGTGGATCAGCGCAGACAGACTTGTCCAAAAGTGGTCCTGGTCGACCCCAGTCCCGGGCAGGGCCTTTTCATTCACGAACTCATAAAGCTCGTTGGCAACTTGCAATCCATGGGCATCTGTCCGGGCGCTCATACTTATCTCCACACGATGGGCTTGAGGTTGGCGTTTAACCGTGTGTTTTGGGGTGAAAGAGGGCAGTCGTCAATTGCTCGCGACTGCCCATGACTTTTTCCTTTTTGGAAACAATCGAAGTTATTATCTCCATCTCAGGTCGTTAAAACTGAAAAATTGGCTTTCCGTCACCCTCGCAATCCGCTACCGCTGACCGCTCGAACCGGTTTTCCAGACAAGGTTTTTCATGATTGCAATAGCAAGACGATTTGGCGATCTGACCTATGGCAATGCCTTTGTCATGCTGACGCTGACGGCTCTCTTCTGGGGTGGCAATACCATCGCAGGTCGTCTTGCTGTCGGCGACGTTTCTCCAATGATGGTCGTCTTCCTGCGCTGGCTGATCGTTGCGGCCATTCTCGTGCCTCTGTGCTGGAAAAGGATCCGGTCGGAATGGCCGATCATGCGCCCTTACCTGCCGCGGATCATCCTCATGGCTGCCTTCGGCTTCGTCGGCTTCAACTCGTTATTCTACATCGCGGCCACCCAGACCACGGCAGTCAACCTCGGCATTATCCAGGGATCCATGCCGATTATCGTTCTGATCGGCTCGGTTATCGCCTTCGGCACGAAGGTCCGGTTGCTACAGGTGGGCGGGATCCTGCTAACCCTTGTGGGCGTTACGATCATCGCCGCACAGGGAAGCCTCGACGTCCTGATGTCGCTCGCGGTCAACCCGGGTGACGGCATCATGTTGTTGTCCTGCGTGCTTTATTCCGGTTATGCGCTCGCGCTCAGAAACCGGCCGAAGGTTCCGGGACTGGTGTTTTTTGCAGTCCTTTCGGGCATTTCCGTCCTGGCCTCGATCCCGGGACTGATCTTCGAAATTTCGACGGGCACGGCGCAGTGGCCGACATTCGACGGTTGGCTCATCGTTCTCTATGTCGCCGTTTTCCCATCCTGCCTGTCGCAGATCTTTTTCATGCGCGGTGTCGACCTGATAGGTCCGGCGCGTGCCGGCATCTTCGTCAACCTCGTACCGCTTTTTGCAGCCGGGCTCGCGGTGAGCATCCTGGGCGAACCCTTCAAGTTTCACCACGGTATCGCTCTGCTGCTCGTGCTCGGAGGGATTTGGCTTTCGGAGCGCAAGGCGACACGCGATCGTTGAAACCAGGTTTGAAATAAAGTTTCGGTGAATTTGATATCGCCGCATTCACAAGGCACAGTGCGGTTATGGAAACACCATTAATTACAGGCGCCTTCGCGCTTTTATTGATTACGATATCGTTGTTACAGCCGCTTGCCAGACGGTTGGGCCTTGCACCCAGCGTCCTGCTCGCAGTCGTCGGAACGCTGATCGGCATTTCAGCGACCTATCTGTTTTACACCTCACACACCGACACCTTTGATGATTTCGCGCAAATCTTTGCCGATCCTCCGCTGAATTCGGAAATGATCCTCTACATGTTCCTGCCGCTGCTGTTGTTCCAGACAACGCTGACGCTCGACATTCGCCGGATTCTGGAGGATCTCGTACCCATTCTGGTTATGGCCGTTCTGGCGGTGTTCGTGGCGACGGGCTTTATCGGCTTTGCGCTCTATCCGCTGACGTCCTATTTCCTGTCGCCGGAAATCACCCTGATTGTCTGCCTTTTGCTTGGCGCCATTGTCGCCACGACCGATCCGGTCGCCGTGGTCGCAATCTTTCGAGACATTGGCGCACCGGCGCGGCTCGGCCGGATCGTGGAGGGGGAAAGCCTCCTGAACGATGCCGCGGCCATCGTGATCTTCGTTATTCTGCTGGGCGTTCTGACGCATTCAGAATCCATCACTCTCGGAGAGGCTGTCATCGCCTTCGGCCGATCTTTCATAGGCGGCCTTGTTGTCGGCGCAGTTCTGGCGCGTATTGCCGTCAGCCTTCTTTCCCTGATGCGGGACCTGCCGCTGGCACAGGTGACTTTGAGCCTGGCCCTGCCCTACGGCACCTATGTCCTGAGCGACCAGTTCGCCGATGTCTCGGCCGTCGTCGCCGTTGTTTGCGCAGGAACCATTTTCAATCTTTACGGCCTTTCGCGCATTCAGCCTGCCAACTGGCAGTTTCTCCACGCTGTGTGGGAGCAATTGTCCTACTGGGCCGCGTCCCTGATCTTTTTGTTGTCGGCCATCCTCATTCCAAAGCTGGTGGCCGGCTTTGCGCCGATTGATATCCTCTTGCTCGCCGTGGTGATCATCGCCGCACTCGCCGCAAGAGCGGTTGTGATTTTCGGGTTGCTGCCCGCGATCAACCTGTTCGGTGCCGGCCAGACCGTCAACAACAAGTACAAGACCGTCATCTTGTGGGGCGGGATGCGCGGCGCCGTGACGCTGATCCTGGCCCTCAGCGTGTCGGAACACGCCGTTCTGAATGAAGAAGTCTCAAGCTTCGTCACCAAGTTGGCGACCGGATTTGTACTGTTCACGCTGCTGGTCTACGGGACGAGCCTTAAACCGCTGATCCGGCTGCTCAAACTGGACCGGCTCAACGCACGCGATGAAGCGCTCAGGACGCAGTTTCTCTCGCTGGCCTTGCTCGATGTCAAATCCGAGCTCGACGTTGCAGCAAAGAGCTACCACATCGACGAACACGTGACGGCGAAGGTGTTGCGCGGCTACGAAGATCGCGCAGCCGCAGCAGCTTCGGAAAACAACAAGCTGGAAGAACTCAGCGACTGGGACCGGGTCCGCATGGGACTGATCGCCCTCGCCGACCGGGAACAGCAGCTTGTGCTGGAACACTTCCACGAAAAGACGATTTCCAACAGGGCCGTGTCGCGCTTCCTGACCCTGACCGGCCGGACCGGTGACCTGACCCGCTCGGATGGCCGGTCCGGCTACAACAAGGCAACCCGGCAGCCATTGAAATTCGACTTCGGTTTCCGCTTTGCCCAGGCACTGCAGCGCCGCTTGCGGATTGCCCGGCCCCTTGCCAACAAATTGGCAGATCGCTTCGAATTCCTGCTGATCTACCGGATCCTCGCCGATGAACTGATCGAGTTCAACAACAGTCGCATCAGGCCACTGCTTGGCGACCGCGTCGCAGACATTCTCCTCGATACGCTGTGCCTGCGGCAGGACGAAACGATCCAGGCGATCGACGCGCTGCGCCTGCAATATCCGGACTACGCGGACTCGCTCGAAGGCCAGTTCCTCATGAAGGCAGGCGTGCGGCTTGAGGAAACCGCTTATGACGAAGCAAAGAACCAGATGCTGATCGGAACCGAGCTGCACCGGGAACTGCTGCGGGACGTTGAACGGACAAGGAAAGCCAGCCACACGCGCCCGAAGCTGGATCTGGGTCTGAAGACCGGCGACCTGGTGGGCGCGCATCCGCTGTTCAAGGACTTGCCCAAAAAGCAGCAAAAGGCCATCCGGCGCATGATGCGGCCCCAGTTCGCGACACCGCGCGAGCGCCTGATCCGGCGTGGAGACAGGGGCGATGCGGCCTATTTCATCGCCTCGGGCGCGGTCGAGGTGCAGGCTCCGACACACAATGTCCGTCTCGGCCGCGGCGACGTGTTTGGCGAGATCGCGTTGATGACCGGCGGCCGGCGCAGCGCCGACGTGGTCGCACTCGGCTATTGCCAGCTGCTGAGCCTCGGCGCGCATGACTTCAAGGCGTTGATGGAACAGCACCCGGAATTGCGCGATCACGTCGTCGAACTTGCCACCAAACGGCAACTGATGAACACCGACAAGGCAGAACACGAAATTGAAGATCCGGTGGTTCCGCAGTTCGAAGCCGAGCCCGCTCCGGATGAAAAACAAACGGAAAAAACCGAGCAGGAAGAGGCTGTTGAAAGCAAGAACGAAACCTCAAGTGAAACTTCAGATAGTTTACCGCCTGAGCTAAAAGCGCTTCAGTCTGAAGCCACTGGTGCCAAGAACACACCGGTCGACAAGGATGCGCCTGAAGAGCCGTCCACGGGTGATACGGAAACAGACGACCGGACGGAAGAGATAAAAAAAGAGACCGTATCCGGCTAGACCATAAGAGCGTTGTGCGGCGAGGCCTTCGCGTCATCCTGAAGAGCCGCGTGAGTGGCGTCTAAAAAACCATGGATCTCATCTTGGGGAGGACGGCCAGGTCCGTCTCGAAACGTGGGCTGCAAAGGCAGGTGGCCCATCCTTCGAGACAGCGCTGCGCGCTTCCTCAGGATGAGGGATGAAGGTTTCAAGTCGCCTCACCAATTGTGTCGTTATTTTCCCACCAGCGTGTGCCAGCCTGAAGGGTGGTACGCGGTTGCATACTCCTCCTCATCCTGAGGAGCGTGTCGAAGACGCGCGTCTCGAAGGATCGGCCATATGGAAAAACGCTTGCTGCCATCATTGAAGAAAGCGCCGTGTGCCGCCTCAGGAACGAGCCGAAAAGAGGCTGCTGCAGGAAAAGCCTGCCGCAAGACCGCGTCCGATGACGCGGCCTTTTTCATTGCGCAGTTCGCCTGATTAACCGGCTTTCTGGATTTCAACCGAATGCGGATAGGGAATGGAAACGCCGCCTGCATCGAACGCTTCCTTGACCGCTTTCAGCATATGGAACTTCAGCTCCCAATAGTCTCCAGCCGCGCACCACAAGCGCACGCCGAGGTCAACAGAACTGTCGCCGAGATTGGTTACGCGCACCCAGGCCTCAGGATCCTTGTGCACGCGTTCATCGGCATTGGCGACGTCGAGGATGATCTGGATCGCCTTGTCGGCATCATCACCGTAGTCGATACCGAAGGTCAGATCGAGGCGCCGTGTGTCGTGTGCCGAGAAATTGGTCACCACCGCACCCCACGCCTGCCCATTCGGCATAATGATCTGGACATTGTCCGGCGTAACGAGTTCGGTCACGAAGATGTTGAGATCCTTCACAGTGCCCGATGTACCGCCGATATCGACAAATTGCCCGATCTTGTAGGGCCTGAAGATGATCAGCATGACGCCGGCGGCAACGTCGCTCAAGGTTCCCTGCAGTGCCAGACCGATTGCCAGCGTACCGGCGCCGAGCACGGCAACCAGACTGGTCGCCTCGATGCCGAAGAGCTGCAGCACCGCGATCAACGTCACCAGCAGGATCAGCCAGCGAACGATCGACGCTGCGAACCCGCCGATCGTGTCGTCAATCTGCGGGTGACTGACGATCCTGCGCCGCACCAGTCCGGACAGCATGCCGGCGATGATCCAGCCGATTATCAGAACGACGACGGCTTTTGCCGCATTGATGAGTAGCGGCGCGTACGCGCTCACCTGATCCATTGCGCCTTCCATGAAACCCCTCCATTGAACCCGACTCAAATGGGATTGGTAAAATCCTGAATTAAAAGGCTGTCTGGGTCGCTTGCCCCAATCTCCGTGATCGGGGCGGACCAGACCGTCCGCCCCATCCTTTCTAGCGATTACTGTCCCGCCAGTCTTCCAGAAACTGCACCATCTCTTCGTTGCCGCAACCGGAGATGAATTCCGGATAGAGAACGCTGCCGGCCTCAAGAAGAAGACGGGCACAGGAGACATGATCAGCCTCCTGCCTCTTCGGAGCAAATTCAGATCCGTGGATGACCGTGTCCAGCGCATCGCCGCCATAGTCGTTCTTGCGGGTCAGATCCGGACCGAGCGACAGAAAATAGGCCATCTCCGCGGCAAGTCCGTTCCAGCCCGCCACGTGAAGCGGAGGCAAGCCCATGAAGTCTGTGACATCCGGGTCGAGCCCCGCCGACACGAGCAGCTTCATCTGATCGAGCTTGCCCGGAATGAAGGCAAGCCGGGTCAACAGTCCCTGGTCCTCCTCGCTCAGTTTCTCAATGTTGAGGCGCTCGGTTGGTATTTTCCCTTCCGCGCAGGCCGCGAGCACGGCTTCATTGTGATCCAGCGGATGACCATGCCCCTTGCCTGCGAGAAATTCGGCAACCGGCTTGTTGCCATATATGCGTGCCATGGCGTAGGCCGTATGCCCATCCCATTCGGCGTCCGGGTCGGCGCTGTACTGCAAAAGCAAGTCGGCAACCTTCACCGAGGCGCCGCGTCGTGCAGCCTGATGCATGGAAGGGATCGTGTTCATCGGTTGACCGCTTGGATGATCCGGCACTGTCAGGTTGGGATCGGCACCCGCTTCCAGAAGGAGCCGGACCATTTCCTCGCTGTCAAAATCAAGTGCTCGCGGCAAGGCATTTGTGCCGTCAGGCTCCGCGCCGTGCTTCAGAAGCAGTTCAAGCGCCCTGGTGTGGCCAAGCTCGGTACTGTGATAGAGGCTTTCGTCGTCATTCGGATTGGCTCCCTTTTCCAGCAGCCACTTGCCCAGTTCGAAATTGTCCGAATGACAAAGAGCGCCGTAGAGCGCCGAAATCTTGTGATCTGCACCCGGCTGTGGCGGATACCCGTCATCAACATCCGCTCCGTTCGAAACCAGGAGGTTCGCAATCGCCAGCATATCGGCTGTCTTTTCGGGCTGGCGATGAATGTCCCTGGAGTAAGCCAGATGCAGGATTGGCGATCGAACCCCGATGATGGCGGTCGCCAAAGCCGGATCTGCGTTGATCGCTGTGCGAACGCTTTCAAGATCGTAGAGAGCGATCTGAAGACCAAGATTGTCGTCTTTAAGATCCGCATCGCCCTGAAGCAGCTTTTCCGTCATCCAATGCTGGCCGTGATAAAGCGCCATCTTTAGACGCTCTGCACGCTCCGCCCGGCTCATCGCGCTTGTTTCGACCGCGAATTTCAGCTTTGGCCAACTCTCCTGCCCGGCTTCACGGGCAATAACGTGCAAATAATCGGCGTGCCTGAGGTCCTTGCCGGGATCGACGTGGGCGGCCAAACGGGCCTGAGCCTCGGCATCACCGGCGGCATGGGCTTTGCGCAGCCTTCGGGCTGCCTTCTTGAAATCATCAAGTTCGGGGGGAGTGCCTTTGGACATGGCTTTTCTCCTGTTCAATCTGCCCGGGCGATCCGCTTTTGTCGGGCGCAGGTGAAAAACCGGCATTCATCAATGTGAGACAGGGTGCTTTCGCTTTCCGCGGATCCGGCTGCCGCCCTCATCGGCCCCTGAAGGCTGCATGAACGGGCTTCAAAATGCAAGCCCGTTCGGTTGTGCGCGGTGTCGTCTACTTGTCCGCCGGGCCAAGGTCTGCCGGTGCCGGAATATCGTCGGGAACGAAGAAATCCGGTGCAAGCGCAAGGCTCGGATCGACGCGGTATTTGTCGAAATCGGTGACTCCACGGCTCGCGAGAAAGGTATCATCGATCACGAACTGTCCGGTGAACTCCGTCGACGGCGACGTGAATATCTCGTAGGCAGCGTCTGCCAGGATGTCCGGTGTTCGGCTCTGCTGCATCATCTTGTCACCACCGATGATGTTCTTGATCGCAGCTGTTGTAATTGTGGTGCGCGGCCAGAGTGCGTTCACTCCAATGCCCTTGGATCTTAATTCTCCCGCGAGCCCCAGAACCACAAGGCTCATGCCGTATTTGGCGATGGAATAGGGTGTGAAGGGCGCGAACCATTTCTCCTGCATGTCGAGCGGTGGTGACAACATGAGGATATGGGGATTGTCGGCGTTTTTCAGATGGTCGATGGCATGTTTGGAACACGCGAGAGTACCGCGCGTGTTGATCTGGTGCATCAGATCAAAACGCTTCATGTCAGTCTGCTGCACAGGCGTCAACTGAATGGCGCTGGCATTGTTGACCAGAATATCGAGACCGCCGAAATGGTCCGCCGTCTTGTCGATCGCGGCCTTGACGGCCTCATCGTCGCGCACGTCCAGAACAATCGGCAAAGCCTTGCCGCCCGCTGCTTCGATTTCCTCAGCGGCGGTGAAGATCGTGCCTTCGAGCTTGGGATGCGGTTCGGCGGTTTTGGCGGCAACGGCAATATTCGCGCCGTCTTTTGCAGCTCGCAGTGCGATCGCATTGCCGATACCGCGCGACGCGCCGGTGATGAAAAGGGTTCTGCCCTTCAGGGACATTGTTTTCTCCTCCAGAATTTCACCGTCGCGGCGGTGTTTGGGGCTGTCACGCCTTCTTCTTTTCCAGGAAAGCCTGGAAGGCGGCGATTGTTTCAGGTGCCGTCAGGCGGGCTGCGAAGATGCTGATTTCTTCTTCGACACGTTCCGACAAAGCCTCAGTGTCCCCCTTGAGGAGCTTGCGCGACAACGCCATTGCCTCCGGAGGCTTTGCAGCAATCTCGTGGGCGCAGGCCAGCGCGGCAGCGTCGACGTTTTCGTCAACGATCTCGTTGACCAGTCCCAAGCGCTCGGCCTTTTCAGCAGTCAAAGGATTGCCGAGACACAAAAGCTCAAACGCCCTTGCGTGTCCCATCAATTGCGGACCAAGCAAGCTGGAGCCCGCTTCAGGGACCAGCCCGAGATCGACGAAGGGAGAGCGGATGAAAGCACGTGGACTTGCAAAGACCATGTCGCAATGCATCAGCAGCGTTGTTCCGATGCCGATGGCAAGACCATCGATTGATGCCACCATGGGCTTTTGCGTGCGCACGAGCGCGCGCAGGAAGCGGACGACCGGTGTTTCGGAAATCGCGACCTTGCCGGCATATTGCAGAAAGTCGCCAATGTCGTTTCCGGCCGTGAAAACCTCCGGCTGCCCGCAAATAAGATGACAGCGGATTTGATCATCGTCGTTGCCGCTCTCGAGCGCCTCGGCGAGATCGGTATACATTGCCCCTGTCAGCGCATTCTTTTTTTCCAGCCTGTCCAGTCGCAGGATCTGGACACCGTTTTCCAGGCTCTTTTGGATCATTCTTTTTCTCCGGTATCCAGTCTGGTCAGGAAGCCAGCGCTTCAGCATCGAAAGCCTGAATGGCTTCGGACGACAATATGATGTCGGATTTCAAGCCCGCCGTTTCTCCAAGCACTGTCTCACAGAAACTGCGCGCCAGTAGGGTCCGCTCCGCCAGCCGCGGCGCCAGGTCGGAAACCGATTTGATCGCCCCTTTGGCAAGCAGAGCCGCGCCGAGCGTGAGTCCGGCAACACGCAGATAAGGCGTTGCGCCTGAAAGTGCATCCGCCACTCTGTCCTCTGCTAATGCTGCGAGCATATAGTCTGTCGCGGCTTCCAGGTCCGCAATGCTTGCCTTCAGCCGGTCGGCGGTTGCGCCAAACTCGGGCCGGTTCGATGCGGCAACGTCACCGGCAATCGACTTCAGCTCAGACAGGAAGCCACGGATGTGTTCACCGTTCGAAAGCGGCAGTTTGCGCGTTACAAGATCGATGGACTGAATTCCGTTCGTGCCTTCGTAAATCGGCGCTATGCGGGCATCGCGCAAATGCTGAGCCGCGCCGGTTTCCTCGATGTAGCCCATGCCGCCGTGGATCTGGACGCCAAGAGAGGCAACCTCTACGCCAAAGTCCGTTGAGAGAGCCTTGGCAATCGGTGTGAGCAGACCTGCGCGTTCATTCCAGAATGTCTTTTCAGCCGCGTCCTCAACAATGTTGGCCATATCGATGGCATGAGCGCAGGCGTAGCAGATTGCCCGGGCGACCTGCGTCTTGGACTTCATCGTCAACAGCATGCGCTTGATATCAGGGTGGTGCGCGATCGGGCTCATGCCGTCACTGGTGTCGCCCGGGGCCTTGCCTTGCCTGCGCTCCAGCGCGTAAGCGAGTGCGGCCTGATAAGCGCGCTCGGCAACACCAAGACCCTGTATGCCGACGGCAAGACGCGCATTGTTCATCATTGTGAACATGCAGGCGAGGCCGCGGTTCTCCTCACCGACCAGCCAGCCGGTCGCACCGCCTTCGTCGCCATACATCAGCGTGCATGTGGGAGAGCCGTGAATTCCCATCTTGTGCTCGACGCCTGCGACGCGCACGTCGTTGCGCTCGCCGAGTGTTCCGTCGTCATTGACCAGGAACTTGGGAACCAGGAACATGGAGATGCCTCTCGTTCCGGCGGGCGCGTCCGGCAAGCGGGCAAGCACCATGTGAATGATGTTGTCGGTCAGGTCGTGATCGCCATAGGTAATGAAAATCTTCTGGCCGAAGATTCGGTAGGTACCGTCCTCATTGCGCTCGGCGCGGGCCCTAAGCGCATTGAGATCCGAGCCTGCCTGCGGTTCGGTCAGGTTCATGGTTCCCATCCACTCCCCCGATACCAGTTTTTCCAGATAAGTTGACTTCAACGCTTCCGACGCGTGTTTTTCCATGGCCTCGACAGCACCGATCGTGAGTGTCGGTCCAATGGCAAAGGACATGGAGCCGGAGTTCCACATTTCCATGGCCGCAGCGGACAGCATCTGTGGCAAGCCCTGGCCACCGGAAGACGGTTCCGCCGAAAGACCGTTCCAGCCACCTTCGATCCAGGCATGGTATGCTTCCCGCCAGCCGGGAGGCGTGGTCACCTTGCCATCTTGAAGAGGTGTGCCGTGCTTGTCTGCGACCACGTTCAGCGGCGCAATTTCCTCCGACGCGAAGCGGCCGGCCTCCGTCAGGATTGCGTCCACCAGGTCATCTCCGAGCTCCTCATGGCGCTTCATTTGCTGCAGATCACCGAGGCCGCAAACATGCCTTAAGGTAAAAGAAATCTCGTCGACTGGAGCGCGATACATTCAGGTCCTCCCAAGAACCATGCGGCTTGCTGTGGCCGCCATTTTTCGGTTTTCTCTGCTCAACGCTTGACGACAACGGGGCTTGTCCGCAAAAGGCGCTGGAGGCAGCTATTGTCACGACAATATCTCAGTTGACGTTAACGTCAACCCGTGTCGCTACGGCAGGTGCCCGACTAATTGGGCATTGTTGGACAAACCAGCAAAGACAGGACGCATGGAAAGCTGGACCGTAAATCTGAATCAACCGGATTGGCAAAACGCGCCTGAGGCAGAGGCCGTGTGCCAGGCGATTGCGCGTGGTGAGCTTGTCGCCGTGCCAACGGAGACGGTGTACGGTCTGGCCGCCGACGCCACCAACGGCACGGCCTGCGCAAAAATCTTTGAAGCCAAAGGCCGTCCACAGTTCAATCCCCTTATCTCGCACGTCGCATCTTTTGAAGCAGCTACTGCGCATGGGGAATTTGAACAGCGTGCACTCAAACTGGCCGATGCCTTCTGGCCGGGACCTCTCACCCTGGTCTTGCCGAAAAAACCGGACTCTCCAATTTCGGACCTCGCCACGGCCGGACTTCAGACGGTTGCGCTCCGCGTGCCGGACGGCCCGGTCATGCGCTTTCTTTCGGAAGCGACGGGAAAACCCCTGGCTGCGCCGAGCGCCAACCGGTCCGGCAAGATAAGTCCGACGCGCGCAGCGGACGTTGTTGCGGATCTGGGGTCTTCTTTGAGCTTCGTGATCGATGCCGGACCTTGCGAGATCGGAATTGAGTCAACCATCGTCGGCCTCACAGACGGAACAGCGAGATTGCTCAGACCGGGCGGCATCGCGCGCGAGGAGATCGAACAGGTCCTTGGGTCTGCTCTTTTGGGAGCAGACGCACACATGCATCCAGAAGCCCCAACAGCGCCTGGCATGCTGACATCCCATTATGCTCCGAACTCCACGATGACACTGAACGCTGCCGAAGTTGCCTCCGGAGAGGCATTGCTTTCCTTCGGCTCTGAACGGCTACCCGGGGCCGATCAGGCCGTAGCCGAGTTCAATCTCAGCCCGGGTTGCGACTTTAGGGAAGCGGCTGCCAACCTGTTTCAAGCCATGCGGATCCTTGACGCCAGCGGTTCGCGCGCCATCAAGGTACAGTTTATCCCCAACATCGGTCTTGGCGAGGCGATCAACGACCGTTTGCAACGCGCAGCGGCACCACGCGGTTGAAGCAATCACCTGCAAGTTGACGTTGAGCCTGACAGCGCCGGCCAAACCCGGATGGCGATTTCGTGGGCAGCGCCAAAAAAAGGGCAAACATATCAGCATTTCACACGAGTGACTTCGCGTGCGAGATGAACGCCGACCGCCTTAAGTTAAGTCGAAAACACTCGCAAGTTTCCAATATAGCAGATGAACTAAAAACGAGTTGATGACTTGGGCTGAGCTTGCCACTTCGGACAAACAAGCAAGTGTACAATAGTCCGATTGCAAACTTATCAACACCTTGGGCATGGTGGATTACGGTAAAATGCTCGCATTCCCTTACGAGAATCACATAGGTTGAAAATCAGAATTGAGATGCAGCGGACCTCCCCTCGAGCATTGCGGTGCTCGCACCTTGGTCAGGCCGGCGGAAGCGCCGGCCTTCTTTTTGGCCAGGCAGCGCCTGCAAGATCAAAGCGCACGCATTTTCCCCTAAGACCTATCATCAATTGACAGGGCGTTTGCGGACAGTTCTGATGACTGTCAGCAATTCAAAACACAAAACCTTCCGGAAACGCCTCTTTGTCAACGCTCATTCTGCATCACCCGTCCTATCTCGACCACCTCACACCATTGGGTCATCCTGAACGGCCAGACCGGATCCGGGCGATCGACCGCATTCTGGAACACGAAAAATTTCAGTCGGTGGAACGGGACCTCGCCCCTGTGGGCGCTCTTGAGGACATCGCGCGAGCGCATCCAATGAGCTATGTGGACCAATTGCACCGACTTTCGCCTGAAGAGGGCGTTGCCCGAGTTGATGCGGATACGACCATGTCACCCGGGACCTGGGAAGCTGCGCTCAGAGGCGCCGGCGGTGCCTGCCGGGCCGTCGACGAGGTCCTTACCAAAAAGGTCAGCAACGCCTTTTCGGCCTCCCGTCCGCCCGGGCACCATGCAGAAAAAGACCGGGCAATGGGCTTCTGTTTCTTCAACAACGTAGCTGTTGCAGCAAGATATGCTCAGGACAAACACGGTATCGGACGTGTTGCAATCGTCGACTTTGATGTTCATCACGGCAACGGAACGCAGGACATCTTCTGGGACGACCCGACCGTGATGTATTGCTCGACGCACCAGATGCCGCTTTATCCTGGCTCGGGCGCAGCCACGGAAACCGGTGAAGCAAATACCATCGTGAACGTTCCGCTTGCGCCGGGCGAAGACGGACTGGCCTTCAAGGAAGCCTTCGAGGTTGGCGTCTTGCCTCGCCTTGAGGACTTTGCGCCCGAGCTGGTAATCATTTCGGCCGGTTTTGACGCGCATGCCCGGGATCCGCTCGGTGGCCTCAATCTGGTCGAAGCCGACTTTGCCTGGGCGACACGTGTGCTGATGGACGTGGCCGACAAGCACAGCAACGGCCATGTTGTCTCCGTTCTTGAGGGTGGCTACGATCTGGAGGGTCTTGCCCGCTCTGCGGCCGCTCATGTGATGACGCTCATGACCGGCTGAAACCCGGACACCGAAAAACGACGGGGATCGTTGCCCCAAACTTCGTTTATCGACTTGACCTCAACAGTCAGGCCCGCAAGTTTCACTTGCTATCTGGTTTCAGACAAGGACCGCACCAATGACCGACGCTGCAGGCGACATTTCCGGACTCTCCTTTGAGGACGCCCTCAAGCAGTTGGAAACAATCGTGCGCGAACTCGAGCAGGGCAACGTTCCCCTGGAGCGCAGCATCGAGATGTATGAGCGCGGCGATGCCCTGCGCAAGCATTGCGATACGCTGTTGAAGTCCGCAGAAGCCAAAGTGGAGAAGATCCAGCTCGGCCAGGATGGCAACGCCAGCGGCACGTCCGCATTGGATCCACAATAACAAGCCCTAGCCACGCTTTTCATGTCTGCATTGGAACGCTGTTTCGTTGCCTAATCCGACGTGACCGCTGCGCATGACAGCGTCGCAAAGGATTGCTGTACAAGGTCGTGGCCCAGTAGGCGACTTGTTGTCGAAATGGGTTCAGTTGCCATTTCACAAACTAGTTGATAGTAATATTTACAAGTCTAAGAGATCTTTATGTAATATTTAGTAGATGCTTCCTATAATGCCAGCGCTTAGCAAATCAGAAGAAGTAGATCTACTTTTGCGCGTACTGGAATGCTCCACGCAATCAGAAGGCTGGACGCGTATTCTCGACTTCATTGACGCTAAACTCAACTGCAAGTCATTTCTGTCGGAATTCGAAAGAAACGGAACGCCGACCAAGGAATTTGCCGGAAGCCAATCGGAGAACAGGTTAAGCGATCTGTTGCAGCCGCCCCCTTTCAGCCGAGGCCCGGATGCGCTCCAGTTTCTTATCAGTGAAGCTCCGCTGCTTTATCCTTATTGCAAAACCACGCTCGAAAAGGGCGAGTTCAACGGCAACAGGCCGGTTGCCGGATCAGATCCAGCAAACGCTGATCTGGCCGCAGGTGCTCCCAACAGTGAAGCTAGTCTCCCTGCGGATTACAGCCTTAGCGAAACACCCGGGCTGATTTCGCCGTTGAACCGGACCGAAACCACCACGATCCTGTTTGGCTGTCTGTTCACCGAGCACACGCTCGACAGCATCGACGTCACGCTTGCGAACGACACGTTTCGAAGGATCTCAAAGGCTCTGGCGCCCGGGCTCGATGCCTACTACCAGATCGAAAAGGAGCGGTCCGCAAACCGGATACAGAGTATCCTCTTGTCCAGTATCGCCTGCCCGGCCGTACTTCTTTCAGCCGACAGGACGGTCCTGGGGCACACGACGTCAGGGATAGAGGACCTCCTGCGATCCGGCACAGCCGTCCTGCGGGGCGACAAGCTGGACTTCAAGAACAAGCAACTTGAAGAAAGTCTGCAAGATCTGCTGGAGGCAACCAGATTTGGCAAAGACGCAAGCGCGAACGAGCACGGCGCATCAATCAGCCCGCCATCTGCCACGCACTCTGTCTATGTCGAGGACCAGGAGAGTTTCCTGAAGAGGATTACCGTCGACGCGATCCCACCTCCTGAAAGCAGCGCCATGTCTGCATCACTGCCATGGATCGTTCTGCGGATTTCCAGACCCCTTGAACTTCCGGAAGACATCGAGACCGTGCTGCAACAGCGTTATGAACTTTCACATTCGGAAGCACATCTTGCCCGGCACCTGACCATGACCGGGTCGATGAATGACACCGTTGATCAGCTTGGGATCACCCGGAATACCGCCAAGACCCACTTGCGCCGGGTGTTTGAGAAAACCGGCGTTCATACACAACTACAACTCGCGAAGCTGGTTCACAGATTGTCCGGACTTTTTTGAGTGCACCTGCGCCGGCTAATTCGAAAACGGATCTAACGTGAGCAATTGCCTGTCTTTCGGGCAATTTCCTGACTAAGCGTCAAATAAAAGTGGGGCCGCAAAAATGCGACCCCAAGTTGATCACTGTGCACGTGGCCCCATCGACCACACCCAATGCATTAGGCCAGATCAGCACCGGATGCATCACCCAAAAGGGTGACTGATTTTCAAAAAGAGGTGTCAGCGGAAAAAATGCACACGATCTGCGTCGCACCTGGCAATTCATCAAGTAGTGTCCGTCAGCGTTATGCGGTTGAAGCCAGTAACAATTTGGCGCATTCCGCGTGCTGCAATTGCGCCCTATAAAGGGTTAGTGTATGCCTGCCCGCCTGTTTTTATTCGTGGAGCCATCAAAAGCGTGTCTTCAAAACCTGATACACCTCTTCTGGACAAGGTCACCTCGCCCGCAGACTTGCGTGCACTGGAGGAGGCAGATCTTCGGCAATTGTCGGACGAGCTGCGGTCGGAAACCATTGACGCCGTGTCCATCACCGGAGGCCACCTCGGTGCAGGACTTGGGGTCGTCGAGCTGACCGTTGCGCTCCACTATGTGTTCAACACACCGGACGACAAGATCATCTGGGACGTCGGACACCAATGCTATCCGCACAAGATCCTGACCGAACGGCGTGACCGGATCCGCACCCTGCGACAGGGCGATGGCCTGTCCGGCTTCACCAAACGGGCAGAGAGCATCTACGACCCCTTCGGTGCGGCTCACTCCTCTACATCAATCTCCGCCGGTCTTGGAATGGCCGCTGCGCGGGATCTGAAGGACGGCGACAACAATGTCATCGCCGTAATCGGCGACGGCGCCATGTCGGCGGGCATGGCGTATGAAGCCATGAACAATGCCGGACATCTCGGGTCGAGACTGATTGTCATTCTCAATGACAACGACATGTCCATCGCCCCGCCCGTTGGCGCAATGTCCGCTTATCTTGCCAAGCTTGTGTCAGGCCCGACCTATCAGACCCTTCGAGACGCCGCCAAGAACATCGCCAAGAACCTCCCGAAGCCCGTCTTTGAAAAGGCGGCACGTGCAGAAGAGTATGCGCGCGGTTTCTGGACCGGCGGCACAATGTTCGAAGAGCTTGGCTTTTATTATGTCGGTCCCGTCGACGGCCACAATCTTGAGCATCTTTTGCCGGTTCTGAAGAACGTGCGCGACACGCATCACGGCCCGGTTCTGATTCACACAGTGACGCAAAAAGGCAAAGGCTACGGACCAGCGGAAGGCGCCAAGGACAAATATCACGGCGTTGCCAAGTTCGATGTCATCACCGGCAAGCAGTCCAAGCCGAAAGCAAACGCGCCGAGCTATACCAATGTGTTCGCGTCGTCTCTGATCAAGGAAGCTGAAGCCGACGAAAAGGTCGTCGCGATCACCGCCGCCATGCCGGACGGGACGGGTTTGAACCTCTTTGGCGAAGCGTTTCCGGAACGGACCTACGATGTCGGCATCGCCGAGCAACACGCCGTTACCTTTGCCGCCGGGATGGCAACGGAAGGCTTCAAGCCCTTTGCCGCGATTTATTCCACCTTCCTTCAGCGTGCCTATGATCAGGTTGTTCACGATGTGGCCATCCAGGGTCTGCCGGTGCGCTTTCCCATCGACAGAGCCGGTCTTGTCGGCGCCGACGGGCCCACGCATGCCGGTGCGTTCGACACGGCTTTCCTGTCCTGCCTGCCCGGCTTCGTCGTAATGGCGGCGGCCGACGAGGTTGAATTGCGTCACATGGTGGCGACAGCGGTCGCTTATGACGAGGGCCCGATTTCGTTCCGCTATCCGCGCGGCGAAGGTGTCGGGCTCGACATGCCGGAGCGCGGCAGCGTTCTGGAAATCGGCAAGGGCGTGATCCGCCGCGAAGGCACAAAGGTCGCACTCCTCAGCTTCGGCGGCCGCATGAACGAATGCCTGAAAGCTGCCGATGAACTCGATGCAGCTGGCCTGTCGACAACCGTCGCAGACGCCCGCTTCGCCAAACCGCTGGACATGGATCTGATCCGCCGGCTTGCCCGCGAACACGAAGTTCTGGTCACGATCGAGGAAGGTTCTTCGGGCGGCTTCGGCAGCCACGTGCTTACGCGCCTGGCGGATGAAGGCCTGTTGGACGGCGGCTTGAAGATCCGCAGCCTGGCCCTTCCGGACGTCTTCATCGATCAGGACAAGCCGGACGCCATGTATGCCTCGGCCGGCCTGAACTGCGACGGGATTCTCAAGACGGTCTTTACCGCGCTCGGAACGGAAATGCTGATTGCACCGCAGCGCGCATAACCGCTTTCAGAAACAGTCAAATCGTCGCCTGTGACCGAGATTGCGACATGCCTCAAATCGTGATTGACACAGCCTGCCAGACCTGAAAATGCTGGTGTGCAGGATCAAACGCGTCGGTTCCAACCGGCGCTTTTGTTTTCGCACTCTGTGATGCATGCGGGAGGCAGCCATGGCACAGACACTCATTTCCGTGTCAGCCCTTTTGTTGTCCGTTGCCCTGCTCATTTTCGGGCACGGCCTTCAAACCACGCTCCTGCCGCTGGCTGCGAACCGATTCTATTTCACGGACTTTGAAATCGGCTTCATTTCCTCGGCTTACTTTGTCGGCCTGGTGCTCGGTTGCCTTGGCGCGCCACTTCTCATCATGCGCGCCGGTCATATTCGTGCTTTTGCCGCGCTGGTTTCGCTGATGTCAGGTGCCGCCATCCTGCACCCGATCATCATCGATCCATACGCCTGGTTTGTCATCCGCGTCGTGTCCGGGTTCAGTCTGGCAGGCTTCTACATGATCGTCGAAAGCTGGCTGAACGAGAGCGCGACCAATGAAAACCGCGGCACCATCATGTCGGTCTACATCGTGATCGTGTTCGGCGCCCTGATCCTGGGGCAGGTTTCGATTGCCAGCATGAGCATCGCCTCCTTCGTCCCGTTTGCCGTGGCTTCAGTTGCGCTCAGCCTCGCCGTGATGCCGATTTCCTTGACGACGGCGACGCAACCGGCGCCGATCACGCTGGTGCGTTTCCGGCCGGTACAGCTCTACAAAACCTCACCGGCCGCGTTCGTTGGCATCCTGCTGATCGGCGTTTCGCAAGGCGCGATTTTCACGCTGTCGCCTCTCTACGGATCGCAGATCGGACTGTCGACCAACCAGTCTGCTTATTACGCAGCCGCAATTATCGGCGGCGGCATGATTGCACAATGGCCTGTCGGCCGCCTTTCAGACCGCATGGACCGGCGCCTCGTTCTCGTTGGAATGGGCACAGCGACCGCGGTGTCGTCGCTCCTGATTGTTGTGTTTTCACCGACCCTGCTTCCGGTTGCCATCCTGACCGCCGTGCTTGTCGGCATGTTCACGCAGCCGCTCTACGCGATTGCGGTTGCCCATGCCTTTGACCACGCAGCCCCGGAGGATTTTGTCGAAACGTCGTCCGGCATGCTGCTTTCATTCGGGATTGGCTCGATCATCGGCCCGATCGTTGCCTCGTTGATCATGGGGCAAATCGGACCGTCCGGCCTCTACGTCATGATCGCGGTGGTCAGTCTGATGATGGCCGCCTTTGTCCTGACACGTATCTTCACGCGCCAGGCGCTTACCGAAGATGAAAAGACAGACTTCGAATATGCGGCAACGGCGCAGGTCGGTACCGTCATTTCGCCCGAGCCGCTTGACGTTGAATCGGAAGAATACGTCATTCCGCCGGAAGAGTTCCCGGCCTACGAGGACGACATCTACAATTTCGATACAGCTTCGGAAGAAGAGAGTGACGACGCAGGCGACAAAGATAAAACTCCCGAAAAGGCTTCAGACGCTGGTGAGAAAGCGCCGGAGACCGATACGGAAAGCGCGAGCGACGCCAACACCGACACACCGGACGGGACCGAGAAGAGCACAAAGCCCGGCTCTTCATGACAATCGAAAGCAACCTGCGCTGTTTCGCCACTCGACACACGCACGGAACAGGCCTATAGCCGTCTGATGGCTTTGCGTGGATCACATTTGCAGATCTTGCGGCAGGAGCGCCATCCGCTGGTGGCGCTGGCAACGCTCGCCTTTTCGCTGCGCCTGTGTCTGGTCATTCTCGCAACGGCTTTCTCGGCGGACCACGCTGCCGCTTCCGGCCTATCGGACATCTGCAGGTCTCCTGCTGGCCAGGAGCAAAGCGTTCCCTGGTCACACGACATGCTGGCCTGCCAATGCGGACCGGTGTGTTCACACGGCTGCGCACAAGGATCTGCTCTGGCAGGTTCACTTTCGGCAGCACCAGAGTGCGCCGCCGGTTCCGGCGCGTGTCTTCATGACAGAGATCTTTCTGCCAGCGATGCCGCCAAGGACCGCGTAGCTCCCATTCGCGGCCCACCTTCCTCCGTTATCTGAACTCACAAAAACTTTCAGACATACCGAGGAAAACCCCAATGAAACTCTGGACTTCCATCGCCGCTGCGACGGCGCTTACGCTCGTTTCTCTTTCCGCAATCGCCGCAGACTACAAGGCCGGTGACCTGACACTGTCCAACACCTGGACCCGTGCGACGCCGCCGAAAGCCAAGGCTGGCGGCGGTTTCGTGGAAATCGTCAACAACGGCTCTGAAACCGACAAGCTTGTTGCCGCTAAATCCGATGTCGCTGCAAAAGTCGAGATCCATGAGATGTCCGTGACCGACGGCGTGATGAAAATGCGGGAACTTGAAGGCGGGATTGAAATTCCGGCCGGTGAGACCGTCACCTTGAAGCCGGGCGGCCTGCACATCATGTTCATGGGCCTGAACCAGTCGTTCGAGGAAGGCTCGACGGTACCGGTTGTCCTGACTTTCGAAAAAGCGGGAGACGTCGCCGTTGAACTCGACGTTGCCAAGATGGGCGCCAAGTCGATGGCTCACGACCACGAGGGTCACAACCATGAAAACCACAACCACGAGAGTCACAGTCACAACTGATCTCGTTTGAAGAGGACAAACCATGTCTGGCTTGAAACTCTTCCGGTACATGGCCTGGGCGGCGGTTGCCGTCCTGGCGGCCGTGTCCGGCTTCCTGGTCTATCAGCAGACCGCAAGCAATCAGAATTCCTCAGACCTGCTTGAACCACTGGCAGCGATCGGAGGTCCGTTCGAACTTGTCGACGGCAATGGTGAAACCGTGACCGACGCGACCTTCGCCGGAAAACCGCTGGTTCTTTTCTTCGGCTTCACCTACTGCCCGGATGTCTGTCCAACCACCTTGTCGGAATTGCAGGGCTGGATGGAAGCGCTCGGCGACGATGCGGACAAGCTGAACTACGCCTTTGTCTCCGTGGACCCGGAACGGGACACACCTGATGTCATGCGCGATTATGTCTGGGCCTTCGACAAGCGGATCACACCCTTGACGGGCTCAAACGAGCAGGTCGATGCGATGATCAAGGCCTATCGCGTCTATGCCAAGAAGGTGCCCCTTGACGACGGCGACTATACGATGGACCATTCTGCAGCCGTTTATCTGATGAACGCGGACAACAAGTTTGTCGGCACGATCGCCTATCAGGAAGCGGAAGACAACGCCTTGAAGAAGTTGCGGCGACTGATCGACAACGCACCGGCTTCCTCATAAAGAATTGCGGAGTGGACATTCAAAAATGCGCATGCCGCTCTACATCGGACTGACTGCCGGCGCGACGGGTCTCGTCGCGCTGTCGGCCCTGCTTTGGCTTTATGCCGGAGAGCGGGTCTACGCCGACAGGCTGCTTTCGGCGATCGCAAACTGTTTCGGCTAAGTGTTCGGCGCTGCTCTTCAACCCTTCCATCAAAGCCTGACTTAAAGGCATGACCTCCAAGCGCCTCGATCAGCATCTCGTCGACACCGGACATTTCGCAAGCCGGGCACGCGCACGTGATGCCATCTTGCGCGGCACGGTCACGGTACAGGGAAGGGTCTGCCGGAAACCGGCTCAAAAAGTCGCCTCGGATACCGACCTTCATGTTGCGGACCCGGCAGCAAACTACGTTTCGCGAGCGGCACTGAAACTCCTGGAAGGGCTTGAGAGCTTCGGCGTCGATCCGAAAGACAAAATCTGCCTGGATGTCGGTGCATCGACGGGCGGTTTCACGCAAGTTCTTCTGGAGCGCGGTGCGCTGAAAGTGCATGCGATCGATGTCGGCCATGATCAACTGCACGCCTCCCTGCGCGGTCATCCCAACGTTTTCGCGCAGGACGGCCTAAACGCACGAGATCTTCGGCGAGACCACCTTCAAGATGACGCACCTGACCTCGTTGTTTCCGACGTCAGCTTCATCTCCCTGAAACTCGCCCTGCCACCGGCACTCGACCTCGCAGCCCCCGGCGCTGAAGCGATTTTGCTGGTCAAACCGCAATTCGAAGCCGGTAGGGACAAGATCGGCAAAGGCGGCCTGGTCGATGCGTCTGTTGCAAAAGAAACCGCCCAGGACCTTCAGCACTGGCTTTCCTCCCAGCCCGGCTGGACGGCAGGCGACTTGATCCCCTCACCTGTCAAAGGTGGCGATGGCAATGCCGAATGGCTGCTCCATGGGAAGAAAGACCCGTTCTGAAGCCGCTGAAGGAGACTTGCTCAATTCGGCGCCAGAGGCTATCGCTCGGCCATGAGTGAGAGAGAGATCCAAATTACCGACCTCGGCCACCGCGGCGACGGCATCGCGCACACGCAAGACGGTGCCATATATGTCAAAGGCGCGCTTCCAGGCGAAGTCGTCCACGCCGATATCTTGGACGGGCGTGCCCAAAACGTGACTTTCAAATCAATGTCGCAGGACCGGGTTTCACCGGTTTGCAAACACTTTGAGGTTTGCGGCGGCTGCTCGGTTCAGCATCTTGCCGCGCAACCTTATCTCGCCTGGAAACGCGAGCTCGTAAGCAGAGCGCTTCGCGACCGGGGTATTGAGAAGACAGTCAATGAGGCTCTCCCGGCGACACAAGGCGGCCGCCGGCGTGCCGTTTTGACGGCCAAACGCGCCGGACGGCACCCCTTGCTCGGCTATCACGAGAAATCCAGCAACCGTCTGGTTGATATCAAGGAGTGCCCCGTTCTCGACCCGGCAATTGCCAACGCGCTTCCCGGCTTGAAATCGCTGGCGGCAGAAGTCCTGCCGAAAAAAGGCGACCTGCGCATGACCGTGCTGAACACCACCACCGGTCTCGATGTGGCCCTCGACAAGGCGGACAAGACCTATGACCGGAAAATCCCGGTCCTGTCTCAGAAGACGGTGGAACTGGGACTTGCTCGACTGTCGGTGAACGGTGAGGTTCTACTTGAGATACGACCGCCAATGCTCGACATGGGCGGGATCGGGCTGGTGGCAGCGCCGGGCGGGTTTACCCAGGCAACGCTCGCGGCAGAGGAGGCTCTTTCCCGGCTCGTGCTGGAGGGGGTGGGTGAAGCCAGGACCGTTGCGGATCTGTTTTCAGGCGTCGGAACCTTCGCGTTGCGGCTCGCCCGTCATGCGAATGTTCATGCGGTTGAAGGCGATGCGGCCGCCGTCGCTGCGTTCGACAAGGCGCTCAGAAAGCCCCAGGGTCTGAAAAAGGTCACGTTTGAACGCCGCGATCTCTTTCGACGCCCCCTCGTTCGCGAGGAACTGGAAGCCTTCGACGCCGTGGTCTTCGATCCGCCGCGTGCCGGAGCGCAGGCTCAGGCAGAAACGCTGGCTGGATCGACTGTCAGGACGATTGTCGCCGTCTCCTGCAATCCGGCAACACTTGCCCGGGACCTGCGCCTCCTGATCGATGGCGGCTACACGCTTCAAAGCGTCACACCTGTGGACCAGTTCCTCTATTCGCCCCATATTGAAGTGGTGGCGGTATTAAACAGGGAGTGAGCGATGGGAGCGGCAGACGAGAAGCTTCAACCTTCGGTGGGAAACAAGAGCACCCCCCCGCTCCTCAGCCTTGCCCGGCGCACCAGATACGCGCTTCACCAGGGCAGCCGCGTGGCGCTCTACACACTTCATTCTGAAGCCATGCGCCGCATGAACAAGCGGATCCAAAAGGATCTGCCCGACACGCCGAAGATCACTCCCGACGGTCCGGTCCCCAGTCAGCGGCGCATACTTGCCGATATTTTCAAACTGTTTGCGGACGATCTGCAGGCCGTCGAAGACGGTCTTTATCCAATGCCGTCGGACGGGACCATGACAGCCCGCGAACTGCTTGACACCAGCCGGGCCTTTTTCAAGGACGTGCCGGAAGTCGCTCGGCGCCGCGCGACCGGAGCCCATCAGGAAGTCAACGAAGAGCCGGCCGGCTTTGCCGAAGCGTTGCCGCGCTACTATCGCCAGAACTTTCACTTCCAGACCGATGGTTGGCTGTCTGAAGACAGCGCAAAACTCTACGACTTCCAGGTAGATGTTCTTTTCTCGGGAGCAACGGCTGCGATGCGCCGCAAGGTCCTTTTGCCGTTTGCCGAGATCCTGAAACAAAAGGACCAGCGCAAGGTCGACTATCTCGACATTGCCTGCGGAACCGGTGGTCTGCTGCGCCCGGCGCTCAAAGCGTTCCCGCGCCTCAAAGGCATTGGCCTCGATCTTTCCGAGCCTTACCTGAATGTTGCCCGCGAACGGGCAAAGACACGCCGCGCAAGCTATGTCACCGCAATGGCGGAGAATTTGCCATTCGCTGATGGCTCACTCGACGTCATCTCCTGCGTATTCCTTTTTCACGAGTTGCCACCGAAGGTCCGGCGCAAGGTGCTGGCGGAAGTGTCGCGGGTTCTGAAGCCGGGTGGCTCGTTCCTTTTCGTTGATAGCCTGCAGACCGGCGACGTGCCGGACTATGACGGTCTCTTGTCGCTTTTCCCGCAGCTTTTCCACGAACCGTATTATAACTCTTATCTCACAGAGGACCTCACCAGCCTTTGTTCTGATGAAGGACTTGAAGAACGCTGGATGACGCCGGCTTTCGTCTCGCGCGCGGCGGAATTCGTGAAAACCTGGTAACGCCACCCCTTTCAGTATCGCTGAATTTTTTGCGCTCTTTCTCTTGTGACTGAAAGGGAATGGGCTTATACGCGATAACATGAGACTCGATCAATGGCTGTTGCAGACTGGGGAAAGCCGGAGCGCCTTTGCGCGGCGGGCAGACCTGTCGCCTGCGTCTGTGACGGCTCTTTGCAACGACCCGAACGTTTGGGTATCACGGGACATGGCCCGAAAGATCGCCATCGCAACCGATGGCGCCGTCACACCAAACGACTTTCTCGGACTGTCCACAACCAAGGAGCATCCTGTGTCCCAGGCCCGTGTCGCTGAAGCAATCCGTGCGTTCGAACGTGGTGAAATGGTGGTCGTGACCGACGATGACGATCGCGAAAACGAAGGCGATCTGATTGTTGCCGCGTCGAAAATCACCTCCGAACAGATGGCTTTCATGGTCCGCCACACATCGGGGATTATCTGCGCGCCGATGACGCCGGCCAATGCAAGGCGCCTCAGGCTCGACCCGATGGTCGCTGAAAATGATGCACCTCTGGCGACCGCCTTCACGATTTCCGTCGACTATCGGCAAGGGCTGACTACCGGTATTTCCGCCGAAGAACGCTGCGCCACGGTGCATGCGCTTGCCAACCCGAACGTTGCTGCCGATGATTTTGTGCGCCCGGGTCACATCTTTCCGCTGGTTGCCAAGGAAGGCGGCGTGATGATGCGGTCCGGACACACGGAAGCCGCCGTTGATCTGTGCCGTTTGTCAGGCCTTGAGGAGGTCGGCGTCATCAGTGAACTCGTCAACGACGATGGCACCGTCAAGCGCGGAGCCCAGGTTGCCGAGTTTGCAGCCGAGCACGACCTCAAGATGGTGTCCGTGTCCGACCTGATCGCCTGGCGGCAGCGAACGGAACGCATGGTTGAAAGGGTCAACGAGCAACCGGTCGAAACGATCGCAGGCGTGGCCTATGCGATGACATATTCGACGCCCTATGACCCGATGCACCACCTTGCCATTGTCTATGGGGACATTCTCGACGGCCGCGGTGTTCCCGTCCGTCTGCAACTGGAATCGGTTCTGGATGACGTCTTCGGCGAAACGAGGCCCCTCGATCACATCATGAATCTCTTTGCCGAACGCGGGCGAGGCATCATCGTGTTCTTGAGGGAAGGTTCGGTCGGTGTGGCGCGCCAGTCGCGGCGGCCACGCTCCGACTTCGAAGCAGCGGACACCGAAGAGCACGGCTCCGCCCAGGCACGCCAAGAACAATGGCGTGAGGTTGGTCTTGGTGCTCAGATCCTGAAAGATCTTGGGGTCAGCTCAATCCGCCTCCTCGCCTCTCGCGAGCGCCACTATGTTGGCCTGGAAGGCTTTGACATCAAGATCGACGAAACCGAAATTCTCGACAATTGACCCTGACCAAATGCGGGCGTGCTGCCGCCCGCACAGGTTTTAGGTCAGGGCACTAGCTTTACCTACTTCAGGTATTCGTTGAAAAACGCAATCGTGCGCTCTTCCGCAAGCTTGGCCGCGGCTTCGTCGTAGCGAGGCGTCGTATCGTTGTGGAAGCCGTGGTTCACGCCGGGATACATGTGGGCCACGTAGTTCTTGCCATTGGCCTTGAGCGCTTCCTCGTAGGCCGGCCAGCCCGCGTTGATACGCTCGTCCAGTTCGGCAAATTGCAGCATGAGAGGCGCCTGGATCTTCGGCACGTCCGCTGCATCGGCCTGACGGCCGTAAAACGGAACACCAGCGGCCAGTTCCGGATAGGCAACCGCAATGGCGTTGACGACACCGCCGCCGTAGCAGAACCCGACCGCTCCGACCTTGCCGGTGCTGTCATCACTGTTCAAAAGGTATTCGAAGCCGGCAAAGAAATCGTTCAGAAGCTTCTCACGGTCGACGGTGCGCTGGAGCTCACGGCCCTCGTCGTCGGTGCCCGGATAGCCACCGACTGAGGTCAGACCATCCGGAGCCATTGCCATGAATCCAGCCTTGCCGAGACGACGTGCGACGTCTTCGATATAGGGATTCAGGCCACGGTTCTCGTGAATGACCAGAACCGCCGGCAGCTTGCCTGTAGCGCCCGCCGGTTTCACCAGGTAGGCATTGACGTCTCCATGCCCGTTGGGGGACGGGTAGGTGATGCGCTGCGTTTCGATAGAGGCATCGTCCGGATCCACCTGCTGGGCAAGCGCGTAGTTCGGAGAGAGCTGATCCAGCAGCATCGCGGCGGTCACGCCTGCAACGGTGAACTTGGCCGCTCCGTTCAAAAACTCGCGTTTCGTGATCTTGCCGTGGGCGTAATAGTCATAAAGGTCGAGCAGTTCCTGCGGGAAGTCCTTCGCCGTCATGCGGCGAACCGGTGTCATGTCGTTCATCTCATTGCTCCCTGATCAGTGCGAACCTAGGGTACCTTAGTCCGATGATGGACAAGGTCCACACTTGATCGACCGATAAGTTGTAACGGTTTGTAACAGGCGATGATGCAAATCTGTGTTGCATCCCCTTTTCACCCTAGAGTCCGTACCCTAGTGCGAGAAGATTTCCTCAATCCAGCGGCTGACCGCCAGCATGCGCGCGAGACCGGCTTGATCTGAGTGCTGCATGAGCCAGACTTCCCGCAGGAGATCAGGCTTTGGGTCCGGCAATCGCTTCAGACGCTGGTCCGTTTCGGCAATCTTGATTGGAATGACGGAACGCCCCAAGCCGCTCGCAACCGCTTCTATCACGCCTTCCAGGTCGCTCGGCCGAACACTCGAGATCCTGTCACTATCGGATTTCAGGTGCTCCGCCATCCACCGCGCCTGCGGCAGGAAGCTCATGTTTTCGTGATACATGATCCAAGGCAAGTCAGGTGTTGTGACCCCGGCGGGGCCATAGGCCGCGTGCTCCAGAACCGCAATCCGCTTCACCGTCACATTGTATCCACCATCCTGGGGCCGGCCGAGGCGAATGGCCATATCCGTCTCCCGGCGTGTGAGACTGACATTCCTGACTTCGGATGCAAGATGCAGCTCGATCCCCGGGTGCTGTTCGGCAAAACGTTTCATCTGCGGCATCAGTATTTTTGTGTTCACGACCGGGACGGAAGAAATCCGGACGATACCTTCTTCCGCCAAACGAGCGCCGGTCAGTTCGGAGGTCAGCCGGTCAAGAGACGTCTCGACGGTTTCAATGTGCGATACCGCCGTCAGACCGGCCGCGGTCAACTCGAGTGAGCCGTTCGCCGACTTTTCGATCAATTGCGCGCCTATCTCGGTTTGCAGCGCGCCCAGCCGCCTGGAAACCGTTGTCGCATCGACGCTCAACCGGTTGGCGGCGCCGGAAAGCGAGCCAGTGCGATAAAATGCCAGCAGGTATTTCAGGTTTTCCCAGTTCATTCTGCATTGTTGCAGCTCTCGTCTGCATTTTCGAGAATTTACTTGCGTTAATGCAGGCTGTTAAAAGCGGTCTTCTTCTACAAAGAGAAAACGATGCTCGAAGACTTAAGCCTTTGGACCGGATTGCCGCTAAGCCATCTGGTCATCAGCGCGACGATGGTGTTCATCGCCGGGCTGGTGCGTGGATTTGCCGGGTTCGGCCTGTCGGCGGTTCTCATGGCCAGCATCGTTGTGATCATTCCGCCGGTTGAACTCATCCCCGTTTGTTTTCTGCTCGAAGCGGCGGCAAGTCTGGCGATGTTTCGCGGAGGTCTGAGAGATGCTTCCTGGGGAACCGCTGTCACCCTGGCACTCTTCAGCGCAATCGGCATTCCGCTTGGCCTTGCCCTGACCACGAGCATCGATGCCGAACTTTCGAAACTGTTTGCGCTCCTGCTGGTGCTTTTCCTGACCTTCCTGCAGCTGCTGAAAATCAATGTCCTCCCGACGTCAGAGCGCTACGCCCTTCCGGCAACAGGTTTCGCTGCGGGTGTTGTCAGTGGCCTTGCGTCCGTCGGCGGTATGGTCATCGCACTCTATGTGCTGGCATCCCCGAAAAAGGCCCGCGAAATGCGCGGTGCACTGGTGCTCTATCTCTTTTTCAGCTTGTTCACGTCTTCGATCACGCTGTTCCTGTTCGACGTCCTCGACGAACAGGCTGCTGCGCGCGGCGCAATCCTGTCACCACTCGTTCTTGCCGGCGTCTTCATTGGGAGCAAACTGTTCAGCCGCAGCCTCGATCAGACTTACCGGCGTGTCTGCCTCTATCTGCTTGTGATATTCGCGAGCGCCGGTCTCGTTCGGCTCGTCGCGTTCTGATAAACGTGAACGTTCGCTTACCCAACCTGCCCGCGGTGACGCAGAAAGTGGTCAGCCAGCACGCAGGCCATCATGGCCTCGCCGACCGGGACTGCTCTTATGCCAACGCACGGATCGTGGCGGCCCTTGGTCATGACATCGACTTCCTCACCCTTTCGCGTGATCGACTTGCGTTCGGTCAGGATCGATGACGTCGGTTTGACGGCGAAGCGAACGACGACGGGGTCGCCATTGGAGATGCCGCCGAGAACACCGCCGGAATTGTTCGTCAGGAAAACCGGCCGTCCGACATCGTCGATGCGGATCTCGTCGGCATTTTCCTCGCCAGTCAGGCGCGCCGCCTCAAAGCCGTTACCGACCTCAACGCCCTTTACCGCGTTGATCGACATCATGGCCGACGCCAGTTCCGTATCAAGCTTGCCGTAGATCGGCGCGCCCCAGCCGGCCGGCACACCTTCGGCAACCACTTCGATCACGGCACCGACCGAAGACCCGGCCTTGCGGACACCATCGAGATAGGTCGTCCAATGTGCGGCGGCTTCGGCATCAGGCGAAAAGAAGGGATTGTTGCCCACTTCTGCCCAATCCCAGTTTCCCCGGTCAATGCGGTGTTCCCCAACCTGAACAAGGGCGCCGCGAATGGTTACCCCTTGCAGCACCTTTCTGGCAACCGCACCGGCAGCGACCCTCATCGCGGTTTCACGCGCGGACGAACGTCCACCGCCGCGGTAATCGCGGATGCCATATTTGGCATCGTAGGTGAAATCGGCATGGCCGGGCCGGAAGCGGTCCTTGATCTCCGAATAGTCCTTGGACCGCTGGTCGGTGTTTTCCACCATGAGCGAAATCGGCGTGCCTGTCGTTTTCTGAACACCGTCGTCGTCGACCATGACACCCGACAGGATCTTCACTTCGTCGGCTTCGCGCCGCTGCGTCGTGAACCGGGACTGACCGGGCTTACGCTTTTCCATGTATCCCTGAATGTCCGCTTCCGTCAGCGGGACCAGCGGCGGGCATCCATCGATAACACAGCCGATTGCCGGGCCGTGGCTTTCCCCCCAGGTGGTGACACGAAACAAATGACCAAAACTGTTGTGGGACATGAAGATTTCCGAATGCAAACGGGAAAGACGTCAGGCGCCGAGCGATAAGCCATCATGGGAAGAAGCTCAAGCCCTTCATCCAGATCCGAGCCGCATGACGATCCGCATCAGATGAGTTCGAGCAGAACACCGGATGCCTTGAAATCAAAGTTAAGCAAACCCGCAGCAATACTATCACGGTTGCGTGAGGCGCAAAAAAGAAGCTCTGTAATACGCCGTATTGATCGGAATCACGACTTCCTATTTGCCAATCTTTAAGGCTCCGCGGTTATTAAACTGATGCTTGGGTAGTTGAATGTGGGGCACAAAGGTGCACATCCGAGGTTGGCTGACAGGTCTTATCGTTTTCTTGCTGGCACCCTGCCTGCTGTTTGCCTCTCTCTGGTTCAACAGCAAGTTCGAAAATGTCAGCTCGATCGACCGGAGCCTCGCCGGCTTGAACCTCATTCAGGCTCTCGGACCGTTGATGCAGGAAAAGGCATTGACGGGCAAGATCGACCAGCCAACCGAAATGTTGCACATGAAGCTCGCCGAGTTCGGGTCGCCGGATCGGTCAGACGAACTGTTGGCAGAGCTGGACGGCTTTCTTAAAGAACCGAACATTCCCAATGCATTGCGCAACGCAAGGACGCTGACATCCTCGATATCTCGGCTTGCAAAGCTCAACTCGTCGGCATCCTACGAGACTTCGAAATTCCCCCATCTGATCAATGACACGCTGCTGAGTGTCGTCATCGAGACGTCCGTGATGGTGAAGAACGGCAAAATGCTGAGCGCCAAGGACAGCATCAACACGTGGGACAAGATGCTGGTTCCCGTTCAGGGCGGTCAGTTCAAGGTCGCTGCCGACGGCGCCTCCCGTGCAACGATCGAAAACTTCAAAAACCTCAAAGGGCCGAAGGCGGACATCCTGCGCGATAAAGCGGCGGCCTTCCGAAGCGCAAATCTCGCCTATCAGTCTGCAGGCGCGAAACTGCTCTCCTCCACGATTAAGGGCTCAAGTGGCGGTGACATTACCAACGAGCAGCTGAACGTCATACAGCCCGACTTCGTGCGCACGATTTTCGCCCTCTGGCAGGTGGCAGCGGACTATCTGCACGAAGACCTGCAGGAACAACGGGCCGAAACGCTGTTTGCGGTTGCCCTCGCTGGCCTTGTCGGCGGCCTTGTGATCATTGCCGCCTTTGCCATCGCCGTCGCACTAAGCAGGGCACTGGCGGTCCGCACCCAGGAAGAATTCGATAACCTCGGATTTCACGATCCGCTGACGGGCCTGCCCAACCGCCGCGCCCTTTTGAAGACAATCAGAGCCATGCCCAGCGCGCAGGAGACGGATCGCGCCGGCCTCGTGATCATCGATGTCAGGCATTTCAAGAAGGTCAACGATCTGTTTGGCGACCAGAACGGTGACGCGATCCTGAGGGACGTTGCCGAAGAACTGGTCCAGTTCGCGGACGCTCAGGACTTTTTGTGCCGCACGGGCGGTACCGAATTCACGCTGATGCGTCCGCGTGTCACCGACACGGAAGACTTCGAAAAGCTGCCCGCACGGATCATTCGAGAGCTTGGCAAGGAACGCCTGGTTGAGGACAAGAAGACGGTGCTTGAATCGAATGCCGGTCTGCTAATCAGCCAACCCGGCGATCCGGTGAGCGACCAGACGCTGGTCGATGCAGCGCTGGCGCTGCGTTCTGCCAAACAGAAAGCCCCAAGGAAGTGCGAAATCTTCACCGCGAAGATGCGTGATGCCTTTGAGGAATACGGAGAAATTGCCCAGAACCTATCCAAAGCCCTGATCAATGGCGACATCACGCCCTGGTTCCAGCCGCAGGTGGATATCCACACAGACGAGGTGGTTGGAGCAGAGGCGCTCGTCCGCTGGCTGGATGACAAGCACATTCGCTATCCGGGATATTTCCTTCCGGCTGCTGCCGAAGCGGGCCATATGGATCGGATCGAGACGATTGTGCGCGAGAAGACGATTGCGCTCGCCGCCGAATTGTCCGGCAGAACGCGGCGTAGTGTTCATTTCGGCTTGAATGTCACGGCGGATCTCCTGAGCAGCGCGAAGGCTGTCGAGGCGCTTTACCGCCAGGTTGAAGAGGCCAGACTTGATCCCTCCCTGATCAGTCTTGAAATCCTAGAGGCCGTCATGATCGACGAGGACAAGGCGATGCCGATCAAGGAAAACATCGCCAGATTGTCGGATCTTGGCTTTTTCATCGAACTTGACGATTTCGGCACAGGCCATTCCAGCATATCCAGCCTGCGAGACCTCAAGATTGACCGGGTAAAGATCGACCGCAGCTTTATTGCCGGCGTCGACAGCAAGCCGGACTTGCAAAAATTCACCAGCGCCTTGATCAACCTGGCCAAAAGCCTGGATATCAGCGTGCTTGCCGAAGGTGTTGAAACGCCTGGTGAGCGCCAGTGGCTGGAACAGAACGGCTGCGATGTCATCCAGGGCTTCCTCATTTCCAGGGCCGTCCCGGACAATGAACTTGCCACCATGATCCTCAAGCAGAACTTCGTGCAACGGCCGAAACCCCAGACCGGACATACAGCCGCCGTCGGATGAGACCGGGTGGGCAACCAGAGTTCAGGGATATTACCTGAAAGTTGTCAGGCAGCCGCAGAACTTGCCTGACGCTCCTTGAATTCAGCTGCGGCCATTGAGAGACCGCCATCGGCACCATCGACGAAATGTATGTGTTGGCTATTGGCAATGTCTTGCACGAAACAGGTCATGAGCGCCTCATTTGATACATGCATGCCGTACACCACGTCGCCTTCCGCGAAGGCTGTGCCAAGGCAGGTTTTGAGGGCTTCAAGCTGTTCGGGTGTGAGGTCGAGCACGAGTTGCAGGCTGTCGCCGACTTTTCGGTGGTCCGTGTTGAGACTGAGTTCCTTGAAGTACTTCTTGGGATCGAAAGGACCGACCCGCCAGCCCGTCGTATAACTCCAGACGAAGAAGACGCATTCAAGGACGGTTTTCGTCCATCCGCTCGCAAGTTGGCCGGCGGAGCCCAGGTTGACTTCCAGTCCGAGCCCCTTGGGTGGAAAACGGAACTTCAGGCGTTGCTTTGTCGCCATCATCGCCCGGGCATCATCGACGAGAGGGTTGAAACCGAGTTCCTCACCGATCCGGTCCATCAATTCCGTCAGAGACCGCGCGCCCGCCGGCTTCAGAATCAGCGAGACAATCTGCCCGTTTTGCGCCGGCAGTGGCTCCCAGCGGCATGAAAGGCCGTCCAGCGGTGGCAGATCGGAATCTTCGGACTTGATCGCATAGGGCCGGACGGCTTCAGGATCTTTTAGCAGCTCGTCAGCAATTCCAAGACCGTCACCAACGATCATGGCCAGATGGTTTCCCGGGCTCAGAAGATATTTGCGCAGCTTGATGTCACCGCCCCTGCTCCTGATTTCCGCCACCGGGATGGCTGCGGCTCTCAATTCCAGGTCCATGACCTGCCTGGCAAGCCCCACAACGCCAGCAAGCGCTGCCTTGCCACTTTCGAGGTCTCCTTCAGGGACAAGCAGCATGGCGCCGTCGCCACCGAAGACGAACGGCACACGATCCCGGCTGACGCTGTTGAGAACTGCCGCGATAACCGAAGCGCCCACCATGTTGACGTCCTTGTAACGGCCTTCCGCCACCGCATCACCTGAACGGACGATATCGGCGGCAAGCACATACCAGTCATCTGGAACGGGGCGATAGTCGTTCAGTTCGGCAACATTGCTGAAATCTGAAAAGCTTGGCAGCTCACGATAAAAATTTTCTGCAGACACTGCTTCCCCCTGAAATTGCCGATCCTACGTGGCAGCGCAGAAAGTCGATCACCAAGGCCACGAACAAAAACAGTCACTTAATTGTGTAAAGTGTGGGGTCAGAGTGCGTTGCGATGCAACTGGTCGCAATGCGATCAATCAATCTACAGGTTCACAGTCCACCAAAGCGGCGGGCGGCGCCTATACGGCGCGGTTCAGATTGCCCTGAACCGGCTGCCGTGCCAGACAAAAACCTTGTCCTGCGGCACGTCCAGTTTCGGCACGTGAGCGGTTTCCAGACCTTCAAGCAGACCGCGCAACACGCGAAAAACGCCGCCATGCGAAACGACAACGGTTGGCTTGTCGACTGTCCCGAGCCAGTCGCGAACACGTTCGGTCAGCATTTCGTAGCTTTCGCCGCCCGGCGGAACGAAGCGCCATTTGTCAGCGCGCCGCTGCAGGATCAGATCCTGTTCCTCGTCGGCAAGATCTTCAAACGTGAAGCCTTCCCACGCGCCGAAAGTCAGCTCCAGAAGGCGATCATCCAGGCGGTAATTGTCTGCCCTCAGCCCCATGCCGGTGCGCAAAAGCTCCATTGTGACCCGCGTGCGCCCCAGCGGAGAGGAAACATAGTCGAAGTCTTCAGCATTGAGCCCGTCTTTGACGAGAAATGCCTCAAGCCGTTCACCGTTCGAAGTGGCCTGCGCCCGGCCGGTTTCATTGAGCGGAATATCGCGGTGACCTTGCATGCGGCCTTCGGCATTCCAGTCGGTCTGACCGTGCCGGACGAAAATCAAAAGCTCCGGGTCATGCATTTTCGCCAGCCGCTTCGATGCGCCGGCAGTCTGAGGCGTAGTCATATCTTGCTTCCAGAAGGTAGGCCGGCGCCACGACCGTGCCGGAAAAGAAATGGCCGGTCAGAACCGGCCACCTTGCTTGGTCAGTCCTTGACGACCGAGATGTCCGGGGCGTCCACCGCCTTCATGCCGACGATGTTGTATCCGCAGTCAACGTGCTGGATTTCACCGGTCACGCCGCGCCCGAGGTCGGAAAGAAGGAACAGGGCGCTGTCGCCAACTTCCTCGATCGTTACCGTGCGCCGAAGCGGCGAGTTGTACTCATTCCACTTCAGGATATAGCGGAAGTCGCCGATACCCGATGCCGCCAGAGTCTTGATCGGTCCCGCCGAGATCGCGTTGACACGGATGTTCTGCGGTCCAAGGTCCATGGCCAGATACTTGACGCTTGTTTCAAGCGCCGCCTTGGCAACGCCCATGACATTGTAGTGCGGCATGACCTTTTCAGCGCCGTAGTAGGTCAATGTCAGGATCGACCCGCCATCGGCCATCAGTTTCTCGGCGCGTTGGGTGACAGCTGTAAGGGAATAGCAGGAGATATCCATTGTGCGGGCGAAATTGTCCGACGATGTATCGACAAATCGTCCGGTGAGCTCCGCCTTGTCGGAAAACGCGACGGCGTGCACGACAAAATCGATCTTGCCCCACTTGTCTTCCAGTGCCTTGAACACGGCATCGATCGTCTCGCCTTCGGTCACATCGCAGTGCCCGACCACGATTGCCCCCAATTGCTCGGCAAGCGGTTCAACCCGTTTCTTCAATGCGTCGCCCTGATAAGTCAGAGCCAGATCGGCTCCCGCGTCGGCCAGCGCTTTGGCAATACCCCAGGCAATAGATTTGTTGTTTGCCACGCCCATGATCAGGCCGCGTTTGCCATTCATCAGTCCGCGCGTTTCCGCCATCGTCATCTCCGAAAAGGATTCCATTACCACCCGAGCGGGCTGGCTTCCTATGGCACAAGGGGTTAGTTCCTTCAAGAGTCGCAGCGACGGAATACGCCGTCGACGGTCGCGCAAACACACACTATGTTGACGCCCGCCTACCCTGATAATCTTCACGAGGACACTCGCTCATGGAGCGCACTGCACACACCGACCGCTTTGCTGAAATGATCGGTGCAGCCAATGTATTGACCACCCCCGACGAGCAGGCACCGTTCCTGACAGAATGGCGCGATCTCTACCAGGGCGTGACGCCGATGGTGCTGCGTCCTGGCAGCACGGAGGAGGTTTCGGCGGTCATGACCTATGCCTATGAACAAGGCCTCAAGATCGTACCGCAGGGTGGTAACACAGGCCTCGTCGGCGGCCAGATTCCGCAGGAAACCGGGGATGAAATCGTCCTGTCGCTGTCACGGCTCAACACGGTCAGATCAGTTGATCCGGCCGGATTCACCATCACTGTGGAGGCTGGCGTCATTCTGGAAACGCTTCAGAACGAAGCCGACAAAGTCGACCGGTTGTTTCCTCTTTCCCTCGGTGCACAGGGCTCCTGCCAGATTGGCGGCAACATCTCGACCAACGCCGGCGGCACCGCTGTTCTTGCCTATGGCAACACCCGCGACCTCGTCCTTGGACTGGAAGTGGTGCTGCCAAGCGGTGAAATCTGGAACGGTCTCAGAACGCTTCGCAAGGACAATACCGGTTATGATTTGAAACAATTATTTATCGGCGCTGAGGGCACCCTGGGGATAATTACCGCCGCATCGCTCAAGCTGTTTCCAAAGCCCAAAAAACTCGAGGCCGCCTTCATCGGACTGCCCACACCGCAGGACGCACTCAAGCTCTTTACAATGGCGAAGGCACAAGCCGGGCCCGTCCTGACCGGATTTGAAATCATGCCCCGCGTCGGGCTGGAATTCTGTCTGAAACATCTGGAAGGGGCCCGCGATCCGCTGGAGGGGGTTCACCCGTGGTACATTCTCATGGAGCTCTCCAGCGGTTCCGAAGCCTTCCCAATCAGGGATCTCATGGAAACCATTCTGGGGCAGGCATTTGAAGACGGGCTCGTCGAGGATGCTGCCTTCGCCCAGAACCTGTCGCAGGTTCACGACTTCTGGCATCTCCGTCACGGCATGTCTGAAGTCCAGAAACCGGAGGGCGGCTCCATCAAACATGATGTTTCCGTTCCCGTTGCCGCAATCCCGGAGTTTCTCGATGTGGCCATGGCGGCAGTCCAAGACTTTGTACCCGGCTGCAGACCTGTTCCGTTCGGTCATATCGGTGACGGCAACATCCACTTCAACGTCAGTCAGCCGGTCGGAGCCGACAAGGATGCCTATCTTGCAAAGTGGGATGAGATGAACGCCATCGTTCACGGTATCGTCGCGGATTTTGGCGGCAGCATTTCTGCAGAGCACGGGATTGGCCGGCTCAAGCGCACGCTCCTGAAAGATGTGAAGTCGGACATCGAGATGGACCTGATGCAGCGCATCAAGGTTGCCCTTGACCCCAAGGGCCTGCTCAATCCGGGCAGAGTCCTTTAGAAACTCAGCGCAAACGACGCTCAGTCGCCAATCAAACTCTCAACGGCATCGATCGCGGAAAACGCAGCGCCGTGAACCGTCGACTGCGCGTCACCACCAAGCGCTTCTCCGGCGAAATATACGCGCCCGGACAACGGCGCGAGGATGTCGCTAATTTCCATGTCGCTATTGTTCGACATGGAATAGCTGCCCAGGATATGCGGGTCGCGGCTCCAGTTCTGCACTTCTGCCTTGACGAAAGTGCGGTTTACGACATTCCCGAAGATTTCGGTCAGCTCCGCCATCACGCTTTGCCACAGGGCACGATCCTCCAGCACGGCGCGCGGGAGAGATGCTTCCGACACGGTGAACAGGCCGAGGATATTGTCCCTTGTGGGTTTGCCCAATGCCGCGTCGTAGTAGATCTTTTCATCCCAGCTGTCTTGCAGCACTTTCCATCTGGACCCGAACATCAAAATGTCCGGGTAGAACCGCTCCGTAAACTTCATGAATATCTTGAATCCTTGACCGAAGCGAATGTCCTTCAACTGGCGCAGCCGTGGCTCGGCAAGGTCGGCAGAGAACACAATTCGGTCCTGCTGCAAGACGGACAGTGGTACCGTGATCAGGATCTTGTCGGCGTCAAGAATGACGCCGTTTCCCAGATGGGCCGAGACGCCGTCGCCGGTGCTTGCAATTTTCGAAACGGGTGCATTGAATTCAATCAGGTTGCGAACGGTGGGCAAAATGAACCGCTCGAAAAAGCCGTACCAGGTGGTGTCGTAGAACTTCACCTCTCCGTAGGCGTGCCTCAGGGCGTTCAAGCTGCGAAGTTCACCCTCATGCCAAAACCTGTAGGTTTGCGGCCGGTAGTCAATCGTCTCAACATCAAGATCCGTGTCACCGCGACCAATGATCTGGCCCAGCATGGTCGGATCATCGTGAAGCCACTCCGCACCAAGATCGAGAGGCACGTCCGAAAACCCGTCAACGCGCTTCAAACGCCCTCCCCAGCGGCTTGAAGCCTCAAGAATGCGGACATCGGCACCGGCATTGGCGAGATGGTAGGCCGCGGTCAGACCCGCTGCCCCCGCGCCGACAACAAGAACGCGGGTTTTTGATCGCGCGTTAAGTACATTGGGTGAAGTCAAACAGGCCAAAGCGGCCATGGCGCTGAAATATCGTCGGCTGAGCATGCCTGAGAAAATCCCGTTTGCGGTGCCGGCGACCGGTCCCGACTGTTTCAACGAAGCGGTCAGTTTCCGCTTTTACCGGAAGATTTAACAATCGCGAACCAGTTTGCACGCTCAGATCAGGCTTTCAGACCCAGTGCCTGCCTGAATGTCGCAATCCATTTCAGCTGACGGAAGCGCCAAACTGCTTTTTCATCACCAATACTGTTCAAGTCTTCAGTTCGAAAGCACAACGCATGAAACAGTGCCGTGACTTCCCTTAATACGCGAAATTCCTGTTGCCACAGGGCTGAATTATCAAAACGCACAACGCGCCGAGCACATTCAACTCCCGGGAGAAGTTCGGAAAGAGCGGCGCTGCTGACATAACGGCCCAGCTTTGTCGACTGGGCGTTTCAGTCTCCTGAAATCGCTTGAGTTTACACAAACACGCAGCCACGAATGGGCCGAGATGTGCGCGCCGAACTGGATTTGAGATACAGCCAGGAATTGTCAAGCGCGCCGGTAGATAAGACGATTCAGTGTGTCGCTACCAACAAAAAACCCGATTATCGGGATCAAAGGCTTTTCCTGCTCTTCGGCGAACCTTGTCAAAAATGACTTCCTTTTCAAAATAAAACCAAGCAATTCCTCGGGGAAACTTACAGAAAACGCAACCGCCTTTTGAAAACTTGCAGAAAATGTACTCAGAAGTTAAATTTTTATTAAATTTGCTTGCATGCCAACAGGCATTGATGAAACAGCAACGGAGGAACATCTCATTCAGGACTTGCGGCATGTCCTGAAATCGGTGGGGGCACAGATCTTGCCATGTAACTTATACATCTGAACACCTCATCATCTACAAAACTTACGATACGAAACGTCTATGGCTTCATAAGAATAAGCTATTTGTAAACATGGTAAGTAAAAGGTTAATCATGTGGCATAGGCGTCAAATAAGCCATCCGGTCACAAGACCGGACATAAGCAATTGAGCGGCGAAGGCGGAACTTGCTGCTCATTAGACAGTGCACGAGGGAGAACGCCCCCCAACGTTCTCTCGTATGGAGGCCACAATGCAGGTTCAGAACTTAGCAAGTTCGGATCACTGGGATCGTGTGAAGAATGAACTGAAGAACGAGCTCGGTGAGGACGTCTTTTCAAACTGGTTTGGAAGAGTGAAACACGAGGAAACCGTTGGCGATTCGGTTCGGCTATCGGTGCCTACACGTTTTCTGAAAAATTGGATCCAGAACAATTACGAACAGAAACTGGTCGGGCTCTGGAAGCGCGAAATCGACGATATCAATCGTATCGAGCTCACCGTTCGCGGTGCCCTTCGCCCGCGCCCTCTCAACGTCACCCAGCCACCCAAAGCCATCACCGCGCGGCGGATCAGCAGCCGCTCGGCCGCCTTTGGAGACACGGCGCAATTCGGTGCCGGCGCTTCCAACGCATCCTCCATACCCTGCCTTGCAGATACCGGCGAAGAGGCGGCGAAGGAGTTTTTGAGCGGTGCTGCTCTCAATCCGAAACTGACTTTCGACACATTCGCTGAGGGTGCTTCGAACAGTCTGGCCTGTGCCGCCGTGCGTCAGATGGCTGCCGGGCATGAGGGCACCCTGGAGATGCTCTTTCTTCATTCGCCGACCGGCATCGGCAAGACTCATCTGCTTCAGGCTGCGGCGATGGAAGCGCGCAGGACCGGCCGGCAGATCGCCTATCTTTCGGCTGAATTCTTCATGTATCACCTTGTTCCGGCCCTGCGCACGCCGGCATTTCCCGTGTTACGGCAGGCAATGAAATCCATCGACCTGCTTTTGGTGGACGACCTCCAGTTCCTGCACGGAAAGCAGGCCCACGAGGAGTTCGGAAAGACGCTGGAAATGCTGATGGAAGCGCCGTCGCAGATCATCATGGCTGCAGACCGGGTTCCCGAAGAGCTTGGAACCCTCAGCGCAAAAGTCATGCAACGGATCCAGACGGGCGAAGTCGTCGGCATCCAGGCGACAGACTACGCGCTGCGCCACGACATCCTGCGAAAGCGGATCGCGTCCGCCCGGCAGACCCATCCAGCATTCACAGTGCCCGACGAAGTTGCCGACTACATTGCGCGGTACGTCATCTCGTCTGCCCGGGACCTGGAAGGAGCCCTGAACCGTCTGTTCGCGCACAACCAGCTGACCAAGCAGCCGGTCACGATGGATCTTGCCGAGAAAACCCTGCACGACCTCGTCAGGATCGGCGAGCCGCGCTCCATCAAGGTGGAGGAAATCCAGCAGATCGTCTGCAAGCATTTCAGTGTGACGAAGGCGGATTTGCTGTCGTCCTGCCGGGCACGGACCCTGGTGCGCCCGCGGCAGATCGCGATGTATATCGCAAAGGTCATGACCGGGCGATCGCTGCCCGAGATCGGACGCCGCTTCGGCAACCGTGACCACACAACGGTGCTGCATGCGGTCCGGAAAATCGAGGCCATGGTGACCACGGACAACGTGCTTGCCCAGGAGGTCGAACTCCTCAAACGCCTGGTCCACACCTGACCTGCAAACGATAAGTTTCCCTCCCATACCTGAAGCCGCCTGAGCGGCTTCTTTTTTCTTTCATTGACAGAACAGGTCTTGCCGCTTATGAGAGGCGCCGGTTTGAAGGAGCCAGCCGCCCGCGGCAGTGTCCATGGTGAATTCCTTCTGGCGAAACGCTTATCGCCAATGCCGCCTTTTGCAAGATTGCGCAGGCTAATGGCAATGCGGGCCCCATTGAAAGGTGCAAACCTTTTGTCCTGCCTTTTCTTGAAAAGGTAAAACCATGACACTTCCAAGCGTCGATGAACTGAAATCTCAGGCGAAACGCCTGAAAAAAGCGCTCTATGCGAAAGGTCAGACACTTTCGCACGGCCAGGCGCTAGAGCTTGTTTCTGCCCAACACGGCTTCCGGGACTGGAACACCGCAAGTGCGACAGCGTCACGACCCAACCGCTTCCCGTTCGCGGTCGGCGACCGGGTTTCCGGCAGCTATATGCAGCAGGCATTCGAAGGCGAAATTGTTGCCCTCACCAAGCTTGGTGCGAAAGACCGCTACCAGGTCACGGTGCAGTTCGACCAGGCCGTTGATGTGGTCACGTTCGACAGTTTTTCCGCATACCGGAGCCGGGTGACCTGTGTCATTCGAACGGACGGCATTGCGGTGAAACAGACATCGAATGGTGAGCCCTATCTGAAAATGCAGCCGGCCGTTTTGTGACGCGCCGACTGTTGCGCTAGTACTGAAGCCGATTTCGGGTCGGTAACCCACTGTTGTTCCGACCCGTCGTCCATGACCAACTTCCCGCCGTGTAATACGGCGGGAGCCGTGCCATAATCGCTCCAAACACATCGGTGAATGAGCCGATCCCATGCGATCTGTTTCGGTGGTTGGGAGGCGATAAGGTGAATCAGCTTGGATTTCGTGCTGCAAGGGTTCTGCAGGCAATTGCCATCGTTCTGACGGTGCTTTTCTGGTTCAGTCCGGCGAGCGTTCGGCAATCCGAAGCCGCCGTCATGCCGGGCGGCAACGGTGGCTGGCTCGTGGTTGCAAGCCGTCCCACTGCACCGGATGCCATTAACGTAGCCCGCGGCTATTCCAACCGCTTTCCCCAGACGACGGTGTTTCAGTCGAACAACGGCTGGTTCGCAATCACACTGGGCTGGATGACCCAGCCAGCCGGCAATCAATACAAATCCAGTCTCCTGGCGAGCGGCCTCATACCCGGCGACAGCTACTTTCACAACGGCCAACGGTTTCAGTTTGCTGTCTGGTCGGCAACAGGCATCACCGGCGGGGCCTCCCAGGCGCTTTTTGCGTCTACGCGTCTCAACGCGGGCTCAGGTGGCGGCACGGTCTCACCGCCAACATCGCAGCAGGGCTATGTGACCGGTCTGGACCCTCGAGGGGACAATTTCCTGTCCTTGCGCACCGGACCAAGCACCCGATACCGGGAAATCGCCCGCATGGGTATGAACACACCCCTGACGATCCTCGGAAGAAGCGGCTCCTGGCTGAACGTCGCAATGGCAGACGGGCGGTCTGGCTGGGCCTATGGAAAGTACGTCGCGTCCACGCCAGCATTTGCCCCCCAACCAACACCGCCAACCGTTGCGCCCTCTCCGGTCAGCCCACCGACTGTCGCCAAACGCTCGATCACGCCCCCACGGCGCGGCATCGTTGGGGATCTTGCCCGCACGGGCGACGACTTCCTGTCGCTCAGAGCCGGTGCAGGTGCTTCGCATTCTGAAATCGCACGAATGCTGGAAGGCACCGAGGTCACCATGCTCGCACAGCAGGGCGCCTGGTTTGAGGTCGAATTGTCAAACGGCATGCGTGGCTGGGCCTATGGCCGATACCTTGACGCAGCGCCGCCGAAGCAGGTCGAAACGCCTTCCGTTCCAACAATCGGCCCGGAACCGGAGCAGCAGGCAGGCCTGCCAAATCAGAACGGCGTTACCGAGCCGGATCCGAACCTGCCAGACCTCGGGACACTCCCGGAAGGAAAACGCGTTGCGCTTATCATCGGCAACTCGGCCTATGAACATGCCCCGTTTCTTCCCAACCCGAAAAACGATGCAACCGACCTGATGGAGTCCCTCAAGCGCCTGGGATTCACCGTCATCCTGGGTCTCGACCAGAGCAAGGTCGCCATGGAAGGGACGGTCAGAACATATGTGCGAACGATCCAGGATGCGGATGTGGCCCTGTTCTTTTATGCCGGTCATGCGATGCAGCTTGGTGGCCGAAATTATCTCATTCCAATCGACGCAAAGCTCGAAGACCAAACGGCGGTGGACTTTGAAACCATCGAACTTGGAACGCTGCTGGATTACATGAATGCGCCCGGCCGCCTGTCGATAGCACTGCTCGATGCGTGCCGTGACAACCCGTTGTCCCGCCGCTTTTCACGCAGTCTGGGTGTCAGCCGAAGTTCGCAGGTCGAGCGTGGTCTGGCAGCGCCGCAGGCTGGCGGCGGCAACATTCTCATCGGCTTCGCAACCGCTCCGGGCGAAGTTGCTCTTGACGGCGACGAGGACAACAGTCCCTTCACCACCGCGCTTCTCAGCCACATCGAAACCCCCGGCCTTGAAATCGAGATCATGATGAAACGGGTCAAGGCGGATGTTTATGCAGCCACACGGGGCACGCAGTCACCGTGGCACAATTCGGCGCTGCGCAAGGAGTTCTACTTCAAGAACTAGGATCAGAGCCCTAGGGCGCGGACCCATAAATGAAGCCGATTTGGCGGCATAAATGGCGAAATCACGCAAGGAAGCGTGTGAAGAGCGGGCTTTATGCCCGGTCAAGCGCGTTGACGCTGCGAGGTGAAGCCATTTTGCCGTCCTT